>JFJP01022153.1_pt1 | contig 10184 bp, 7 predicted proteins | sample 431651 | NCBI WGS metagenome assembly JFJP01 (sample SAMN02602958, study PRJNA72255) | Microbial mat metagenome, whole genome shotgun sequencing project. | biome: fresh water; feature: sink hole; material: water; isolation source: purple microbial (photo- and chemosynthetic) mats found in... | reverse complement strand
AACGGGTTTGAAACCCGTTTTACATATATAACATTCGGCGGACACGCTGCGCTTTGTCCGCCCTACGGGCTACGGGCTGCAAACCATAAACTTTTATCTCATCATTACTTCTCTGAGAAGCATTTCATTGTCCAGCGTCTTTCCCGAACCGACAGCCACGGTCAATAAAGGCGATTCGGCAACTTTGATGATAACGCCGGTTTCATTGCTGATAAATTTATCCAGATTTTTTATCTGAGCCACGCCTCCGGTTAAAATAATGCCGCTGTCAACAATGTCTGCGGACAGCTCCGGGGGCGTCTGTTCCAGCACGACTTTTATCGCCTCGATAATTGTCTTTATCTGCTCCGAAATCGCTTCCCACACTTCAGCAGAAGTCACCGTGAGAATTCTGGGACATCCGGACACAAGGTCCCTGCCTTTGACTTCCATAGTTTCCGGATGCTGAGGATCAGGCATTGCATTTGCAATCGCAATCTTAATATCCTCTGCGGTTCCGTCGCCGATGATGAATTTGTATTTTGTCTTGATATAGCGCATGATGGCGGCATCCATTTTGTCCCCTGCAATACGGAGGGATTTTCCGGAAACAACACCGGCAAGCGAAATCACGGCAATGTCTGCGGTCCCGCCCCCGATATCAACCACCATATTGCATCGGGGTTCGGTAACGGGAAGCCCCGCGCCGATAGCCGCGGCCATGGGTTCTTCAATCAGAAAAACCTTTCTTGCGCCCGCCTGTTCCGCGGCTTCTTCAACCGCACGTCTTTCCACCCATGTAATGCCGACCGGAACCGCAATGATAATTCTGGGTTTCAGAAGACTCGGACCCATGCGCACTTTTTTTATAAAATGCTTGAGCATCGCTTCGGCAGCCTCAAAATCGGCAATGACGCCCTCCTGCATGGGGCGGATCGCGACAATATTGGCAGGCACTTTTCCCAGCATCTTTTTCGCGTCAATCCCCACTGCCAATACCTGCTTTGTCGGAGTATCCGTGCGTAATGCGACAACCGAGGGCTCGTTTAAAACAATTCCTTTCCGCTTGATGTAAACCAGCGTGTTTGCCGTACCGAGATCAATTGCCATATCATTTGACAATAAATCCCAAAAAGAATTTTTTGCGGCGGATATAAATCTTTTCAGAAAACTATCTTTTTTTATTACAGGCAGTTCATAATTTTTTTCGATAGGTTCCGAAAAATCCGATATTGAATTTTCACAGGCATGTTCGCCGCATTCCTGAATAACTTGTTTTGTTTTCATATAAATTTATCCAATATATTCTGCTGATATTATCGGAAATAAAAAGCATCGGTCTTATGTTTCAGCCACGAACATACACTGATTTTTCACGAATAAAGCACGAATGCGGGAAAAGATAAAAGACTTTTCCTGCACTTCGTTTCTTTCGCACTTTCGTGTTAAAATATTCGTGTTCTTCAGTTCGTGAGACAATTTGTGTTCATTCGCGGCGAAAGAAACGCCGGTAACTTTCTATAACTTTTTGATCCGAAGTTCAAGAGTTCTGTAACATTTATCTGACAACAACCTGTTTCAGCAGTTCTATATTGTCAAGGGTCATGCCTGAGCCGATAGCAACTGTCAGCAGCGGATTTTCCGCAACCTTTATCGGAAGTCCGGTTTCTTTTCTGAGAAATTTGTCTAAATTTTTTAACAAGGCAACCCCGCCGGTCAGTATGATTCCGTTTTCAACCACATCTGCGGTCAGTTCCTGCGGGGTCCTGTCTAAAACAATTTTGATTGCCTCGGTAATGGCATGTAACTGCTCTGAAATCGCATCCCGGACTTCCCCGGAATTGACGGAAATAATTCTGGGTTTTTCCGAGACCATATCCCAGCCTTTGACTTCCATTTTTTCAGGATTCCGGACATCCGGTTTTGCATTTCCGATAGTGATTTTAATCAGTTCGGCAGTTCTTTCGCCGATAATGAAATTGTATTTTTTTTTAATATAACGCATGATGGCGACATCCATCTTGTCGCCGGCGATTTTGAGCGATTTGCTGGAAACAATGCCGGAAAGCGAAATGACGGCGACTTCCGTAGTGCCGCCGCCGATGTCAACCACCATGCTGCATTTCGGTTCGGTAACGGCAAGCCCCGCGCCGATAGCCGCGGCCATGGGTTCTTCAATCAGAAAAACTTCCCTTGCGCCTGCCTGAAACAAGGCTTCTCTGACTGCCCGTTTTTCAACGGGTGTGATGCCGAAGGGAATCGCGGCAATAATTCTCGGCTTGAAAAATGCCAGCCGCTGCTTCACTTTTTTTATAAAATATTTGAGCATGGTGCCGGCAGCTTCAAAATCGGCAATCACGCCATCCCGCATGGGTCGGATGGCAATGATATTGGCAGGGACTCTTCCCAGCATTTTTTGGGCTTCGTAGCCGATTGCCAGAACCTGCCTGCCGTTTCCGTTATAAGTCCGCAGCGCGATGACCGAGGGTTCGTTTAAGACAATGCCCCTGCGTTTCATGTAGATAAGCGTGTTGACCGTGCCGAGATCAATTGCCATGTCTTTGGAAAACAAATCTAAAAAAGAAGCCCTGATATCTGAGGGACTTTCGGATTTTACTTTTTCATCCTGTTCCGGAATATCTGCTTGGGAACCTGCGGCATCGGAAGGTATTTTTAACTTATCGTTACGAATAGTTGCAGCATGTCTGAGCAGTCTTTTGAAACAGTCATGGCAGACGGCATGTTTGTTGTATGTGTGCGATTTTTCAAGCTTGCCTATTTCCCGCCCGCAATTTTTGCAGACGCCGGTTTCAGGTTCCCGGGAACCTGATTCATCCGTTACGGGACCGGGCTGTTCGGCAGATTCTTTCTTGATAATAAAACGGGTTTGGCATTTAAGGCATCTGACATAAGCACCCTTGACAGGAATTTTTTCATCCGCAACCTGATAGACGGTTTCACATTTCGGGCATTGAACTTTCATTCTCTTTCTCCTGTTTCAAAGACAGACCGGAAACACATATCGGCACAACCAATTTTATCTCATAAAACAGTGAGATAAAGCAATGGGGGAATGAGAGTATTCAGCGGTGGATTTTAGCCACTTCTGCCTTATCGGAGGGAGTAAATAGGATTCAATATCTTGCTATGCTGATCCGCTTTTGGTTTTTTTGCCGCAGACACACACAGACGCACACAGACAGATATCCGAACACGGAATACGGCGCTCACGCAAAAATTATGCCGTAAAAAATCAGAATCGGATTACTATATCTGCTTATTTATCTTGACATAAAAGCCTGTCTTTATATAAACTGCGGAAATTTGGGTAGTCATATATAAAAAGTGAACAGCACTTCTTCCGATCTGAAATTTTCAGCGATCCGGAGTGCTGAAATGCCTGATCTTAATAAAATCGGTTCAGCATCAACCTGAAACAGAAAGTGATTTCGCCGGTTCCGGAACGGGCATTTGACCACAAAAAAGAACTGGCGGAAAACTGGAATCTGGCAAAAGAAAAACAGCCTTTAAAGAACATTAAGCAGCTGGTATAGGTGAACCGCCATGATATGGATAACTGATGCAACATACATAAAAGATTATATTCTTCTCATAAGTTTCAGCAACGGAGTGAGAAAAATTGCGGATTTGCAGAATGAATTGGACGAAGGCGTATTCATTCCGTTAAAAGACAAAGCATATTTTAAACGGTTTCATATTTCGGCAAATAAGGCGGAATGGGAAAACGGAGCGGACTTTGCTCCCGAATTTCTCTACACTTTTCCTGAATACGGAGCCGAAAAACAGCTCACCCGGCAATATCTGTTTTCAGCTTTGGGCCGTGCTATTATCTGTCGTCCCCGCTGGACTTCAGTTTGTTGTGATACGGAAACAGGAGATTTCAGATGTATTTTCCATGCCCTTACCTGAAAGGAGAGGTTGAACTGCGACAAGTTTCCCGCTGAACGGCATTGTATTATAACAGCTTATATTGCCAGAAAATTGTCACCATCAGGAGATATTGAATAGACCTCTTTCAAAACTGGGATTTGCCCCATTGATTTTATTGGATAAAAATTGACTTTTGAAAGAGGCCTAATGGATAAAAACCTGACATTAAAATATGATCGGCAGGGAGATATTCTGTATATCAACACCTGTCAGGCATATCCCGAACAGGAAAGCGAAGAAATCGGGGATGATATTGTCACACGTCTGAATCCGAAAACCGGAGAGATTGAAAATATCGAAGTGCTGTTTTTCTCAAAAAGACTTCTTCATACAGAAATATTTGATCTGCCGATTACAGCACGTTTTGATTACAGCAGCCTGACCGCGGACAGAACAACATAAATGAGGCAACAAATGAAAATCAGCACAGTTTCAGAAATGAGAGACTTGGATAAAACCGCCATAGAAAAATTCGGCATTTCCGAAGACCTGCTCATGGAAAACGCAGGCTGCGCCGCATATCAGGTTTTGTCGCAAACCGTCGGCGTCAAAGACAGAAGATTTGTCGTATTTTGCGGCATCGGCAACAACGGCGGAGACGGATTTGTGATTGCAAGAAAAATTCACGCGGATGACGGCAATGTCAAAATTTTCATTCTGGGAGACCCGGAAAAATACCGGGGCGCGGCAAAACGCAATCTGGATATTATCCGGCGTTTGCCGATAGCGGTTGAGCGAATCGAGTCGCAGGATGCTGTAAATGCCGTAAAATCAGATATATGTCGCTGCGATGCTGTTGTGGATGCGATTTTCGGAACAGGGCTGACGCGGGATGTCGGCGGACTGTATCGGGAAATCATTGAATTGATTAATCAGAGCGGGAAAAAAGTTCTGAGCCTTGATATTCCCTCCGGCGTTGACGGCGATACCGGGCAGATCAAAGGCGTGGCAGTCAAAGCAGATGATACCGTCACTTTCGGGGTTCCCAAAATCGGCAACATACTTTTTCCCGGATACGCACAGTGCGGAAAGCTTTATGTCACGCATATTTCTTTTCCGCCGACCATGTACGAATCCCTGAAAATCGAAATCAATCATCCGCCGCAACTTCCCCCGCGCAATCCTGACGGACACAAAGGCCATTTCGGCGATGTGCTGTTTATTGCCGGCGCGCGGAGCTATTTCGGCGCGCCTTATTTTGCGGCAATGGCTTTCATGAAAGCCGGCGGCGGATACGCCCGTCTTGCCGCGCCCCAAGCGATTACGCCTCTTATCGCCGCCAAAGGAAGCGAGATCGTGTTTGTGCCGCAGAAAGAAACCGCATCGGGAAGCATTTCGCTTGAAAACAAGTCTGAACTGCTTGAACTTGCTGAAAAAACAGATATGACCGTGCTGGGACCCGGCTTGTCTCTTGATGAGGAAACACAGGCACTTGTAAGGGAATTGGCGAGGGAAATCCGAAAGCCCCTGCTCATTGACGGCGACGGCATTACAGCAATATGTCAAGACCTTGAAATCATAAAACAACGTAAAGCGGAAACCATTCTGACGCCCCATATCGGAGAGATGGCAAGAATCACGCAGAAAAATGTGAATGAAATCGCCGCCGATAAAATCGCAGTTCTCCGAAACACCGCCAAATCCCTGAATGCTGTTATCGTTTTAAAAGGCGGGCATTCGCTGATAGGCTGTCCCGATGAGCGCGTCTTCATCAATATGAGCGGCAACTCCGGCATGGCAACGGCAGGTTCCGGCGATGTGCTTGCGGGAACGGTTGCGGCAATGTTCGGACTCGGCTTGCCGCTTGAAGATGCGGTGCGGAAAGGCGTGTTCATTCATGGACTTGCGGGGGACCTTGCCGCCGATGTCAAAGGACAGGACGGAATCACGGCGCAGGATATTCTTGAATATCTGCCGCTGGCTGTGAAGGCAGACCGGAATCAACCCGAAATAAATTTCGGGGCTGACAGCTCAAGCCTGCTGAAGCAGGCTGGTGTTTCAGAAACAGCACGCTTCAGCGTGCCTTTCAGACGGGCGATTTATTGCCCGAAATAAATTTCGGGGCTGAAAGCTCAAGCCTGCTGAAGCAGGCTGGTGTTTCAGAAACAGCACGCTTCAGCGTGCTTGCGCTTTCAGGCGGGGGATTTATCCCCCGCTTCTTGAAGATACACATTTGCACATAGCACGTCAGCACGCTTCAGTGTGCTTGCGCTTTCAGGCGGGGGATTCATCCCCCGCTTTTATTTATCACCCTGTGCCGTAGATTCACGCAGAATGACGAGTATCCTTGACACGTTATGACTTTCATCTTATTTTAGTCATTAAACAGGGTAACCCCCAATGCCATTCAGGTTAAGCCCGAAATCCCCCTTGAGGGGGTGTTTTAACGAAATGCAGGGTGGGCTGTATTAAACAACAATAAGCGAGGATTATCAGAAATGTCAGAAGATTATTATAAAATACTCGGTGTAAGCAAAACCGCCTCCGAAGAAGAAATCAAAAAAATGTATCGGAAGCTTGCCATGAAATATCATCCGGATCACGCCAAAGGAGACAAAGCTGCCGAAGAAAAATTCAAACAGATCAGCGAAGCTTATGCGGTTCTGAGCGACAAAGAAAAGCGCAAACAATACGACACCTTCGGCTCCAGCGGATTCCGCCAGCGATACAGCGAGGAAGAAATTTTCAAAGGGTTTGATTTTTCAAATATCTTCAAAGATTTAGGAATCGGCGGATTCGAGGGATTATTTCAACACAGCGGAAAAGGCGGGGGCGGACGCTATTCTTTCAATAGCGGAAACAATGCCGGGGCATCCCCTTTCGGAAATTTCGGCGCAAGGCAGCAGCAGGCGACTCAGATGAAAGGCTCCGATCTGGTATATGAACTGCCCCTGACATTGCGGGAAATTGCAACGGGAACCAGCAAAACCGTCAATTTTCAGCACAAAGGAAAAACCGAAAATCTGACCGTCAAAATTCCCAAAGGCATGACCGCAGGAAAAAAGCTGCGGCTTTCGGGAAAAGGCGAACCCAGTCCTTACGGGGGACCTCCGGGAGACCTGTTTGTTCAGGCAAAAGTGCTTGAGGATCCGGTTTTCAGCACGGAAGGCAATGATATTTATATTCAGAAAGAAATAAAGCTGACCGAGGCACTGCTCGGTGCCAGCATTTCTGTTCCCACGCTTGAGGGCAAAGAACTGAATCTGAAAATACCGCCCGGTACAAAGCACAAAACCAAAATGCGCCTTGCCGGCCACGGACTCCCGCATATACAGGGCAGCGAAAGGGGGGACCTGTATGTTTACATTAATGTGAATATGCCGGCGGAGTTCAGCAAAAAGCAGAAAAAACTGATTGACGAACTGGCAGAGAGCGGCTTGTAAGAAAATCGAAAATATTTGACAAGCGCATCAAATCCGTGTATTTTTATTAAAAGACCTCAAGGCTTTCGGCTTGAAATACAATATGAACGGATGATTATGCCCGAACTGCTTTCTTTTCTGAAAAAAGATGATATTGACAAAATGGTAGCCGCGGTTGCTCACAGGATTTCCGCTGATTACCGGGACCGTGAACTTGTCCTTATAGGGGTGCTGAAAGGTGCCTTTATTTTCCTGTCCGATCTTGCACGACATCTCACGATTCCGGTAACAATTGATTTTATACGTTTTTCCAGCTACGGTTCGGCAACATCCTCGTCAGGGACCATCCGTTTGCTCAAAGAGATAGAACTGGATATAAAAAATAAAGATGTGCTGGTGGTCGAAGACATTGTTGATACCGGTCTGACATTAGAATATATTGTAACTTATCTTAAATCCTTTGGTTCGGCAAGTGTGAGGGGCTGTGCTTCGCTTGACAAAAAAGAGCGTCGGAGAACGGATGTCCCGATTGATTATGCCTGCTGTACAGTGAAACAGGGCTTTCTTGTCGGTTACGGGCTTGCCCGCTCTTAATAAAATGGGTAATAAAATGGGTGCGGAGCATTACAGAAACTTACCGGACATCTTATAAAAACAGCTTATCATCTGAAATCAGACCAGCGAGGATAATCTTATGATTATTACATGCAGGCAATGCAAGACAAGCTTCAAGCTGAACGAAAAGGTTTTGAAGCCGGGCGGCTCCAAAGTGAAATGTTCAAAATGCAAAACGGTTTTTGTCGCCCATCCTCCGGAACCGAAAACCGGTAAAATGGCAACAGGACTCAGACTTCCGCAGGAACGTAAAACCGAACCGAAAGTGCAGTCCCTTAAAATCCGTAAGACAGAAGAAGCACGGGCAAAACTGAAGAAGCAGGAAATTTACGAGGAAGAAGCGGGAGCCGAAGCAAAGCAGTTGCAGGGTTTTGACCTGTCGGGAATAGAAGAAATGCTCAGAGCGGAGCAGGAGGGGCAGGAGTCCGGGGCAAAAGCGAAAAAAAAGGCGCAGGCCGCTCTGCCCGAGCCGGATATTGAGAAAAAGCCCGGAAAAGAAAAACCTGCACAGAAAGCCGAGCCTGAAACATCAAAGCATCTTGATGTGCTGGGCATTGAAGAGATGCTTAAATCAGCAGAGGCTGAAGAATCCGATTCGGAAAAAGAGCCGGAAGATTTGTCTTTTGATCTGAATTTCGATGCAAAACCTGCGGGTTCCGAGCCGGCTGCAAAGAAAAATATCGAATCGGAAGATGAAGAAAGCCTGCCCGGTGTAAAGGATATGCTGAAAGAACCGGATATGCAGGAAGAAGCATTGCCGCAGAAAGAGCCGGAAACCCTCTCATTTGATCCGGATTTCGATGTTACCGTTGTGGCGAAAACGCCGCAGGCAAAACCCGACGCCGAAAGTGATGATCTGCTCGGTATCGGTGATATGCTCAAAACGCAGGAAACAGCGTCTGAAAATCTGTTTTTTGATGAAAAGCCGGCCAAAGCCGAACCTGCGGCAAAAGCCGAAGCCGAAAGCGATGACCTGCTCGGTATCGGCGATATGCTCAAATCGGAACCGAACTCGGAAACAAAGAAAGAAGAATCCGAAGAACTTCCATTTAATCTGAATCCGGAGCCGGATACAGAGGAATCCGAGCAAAAGATCAAATTTGAGGATACCGAAGAGTTTGATTTATCCGACCTTGATGAAAAGCCGCTGAATGAGGAAGAAAGAAAAGCAGAAGCAGACGAAGACGCAGAAAACGAAAGGCAGGAAGAGAGTCTTAAAGAAATAGACAATCTTGATCTGTCAGATTTTGACGGAATGCTTGAAACAGATGAGCCGCCGGCAACCGAAAGCAAAACAAAAGATGCAGAAGAATTTGATCTTGATATGGATTCCGATGTTGAAGAATCGCTTAAAGACGAATCAGACGATATTGATCTTGTAATGGATATGGATCCCGAATTCAAGACAATGGAATTTAACGCTGCAAATATGTACAGCGCGCTTGATGAATTGATTGATATGGATGAAAAGCCGGTTGTCGAAAGAGGGTTCGATGATAAAAAAAATCTGTCATTAGATATGAATGTAGAGCTGGAGTCTGATATTGGGCAGGAAAGCAAAACCGGTCAGGAATCCGGAGGCAGTGATGTTAAAGATTTTGATTTGTCCGAAATGGATGAATCAGTTAAAACAGATGAAACAGATGACTCGGAGAAGGAGATTGAATTTGACCCTGACGCAGAGCCGGAATCTGCTGAAGATGGGTCACAAGATTTAGATTTTGATTTGGATTCCGAGGGCGGCGAACCCGAACCGGCTTCCGCAGAAGCAGAGACAGACGCAGAAACACCTGAAGATTTGTCTTTTGACTTGGATTTTACAGTTGAATCTGAAGCCGCCGCTGAAGAACAGGGCGCAGATGAACAGTCTCTTGATTTGGATTTTGACGATTCGGAAAATCAGCCGCTGAAAACAGAAGCCGGTACAGAAACACCCGATGAACTGTCTCTCGAACTGGATTTTGACGCTTCGGAAGAAACGCCGGCAGAAGCGGAACCCGCATCAGAGGAGTCGGATGAATTGTCTCTTGATATAGACATTGAAAACGAGGAACCCGAACCTGCTCCGGCAAAAAAAGCAGCCGCACCCGCCGATGAATCACCGGACGAATCGGAAGAACTGTCTCTCGATCTGGATATTGAAGGCGATGACGAGCCTGCCCCGGCAAAAGCAGCCGCACCCGATGAATCACCGGACGACTCGGAAGAATTTTCTCTTGATCTGGATATTGAAAGCGATGACGAGCCTGCCCCGGCTCCGGCAAAAGCAAAAGCAGC
>JFJP01041128.1_pt1 | contig 10185 bp, 6 predicted proteins | sample 431651 | NCBI WGS metagenome assembly JFJP01 (sample SAMN02602958, study PRJNA72255) | Microbial mat metagenome, whole genome shotgun sequencing project. | biome: fresh water; feature: sink hole; material: water; isolation source: purple microbial (photo- and chemosynthetic) mats found in... | reverse complement strand
CAACCAATAATGGTGGCACTTTTGGCGTTCCTGAAAATCTGGGACCTGATATTAATACCCCGGGCGACGAAGTATTCCCATTCATTCGCGAAAATGGAGACTTGTTTTTTTCGTCGAATTATCTTCCAGGAATTGGTGGACTCGATATTTTTAAAGCTGTTTTAGACGAAAAAGGGAAATGGAAAGTACAGAACATGAAAGCTCCCATCAATTCGCCGGGCGACGATTTTGGAATGAGTTTCATCAAAGGAGAAGTCGAAAAAGGTTTATTTTCGTCGAACCGGAAAGGATCGAGAAGTGACGATATTTATTCATTTTTCCTTCCTCCGAAGATATTCAATGCCACTGGCGAAGTTTCAAACCTTGAAACCAATCAGAAAATTGATGGAGCGATGATTCGTGTGATCGGCACCGACGGAACCAACCTGAAGATGAGAGCCGATGGTGGACGTTTCCAACTCAAATTAAAACCGGAAACCGAGTATGTTTTTGCCGCGTTTAAAGATGGCTACCTGAACGATAAAGTCAGAACTTCGACCATTGGATTGGATGACAGCAAAGAATTCCGATTTCAGTTTAAGCTGACTCCAACCGACGAGCCAATCAGGGTTAATAACATCAATTATGCCACAGGAAGCTACGAAATAACCGAAGAAACCAAAGTTGCACTCGACACCCTTGTTCAGATGCTTACCACCAACCAGACGATTACCATTGAACTAATGGCACACACTGACTTTGTTGGTAGCGAAAAATTCAATTCCGAACTTTCGCAAAAAAGAGCACAATCGGTTGTCGACTACCTGATTTCGAGAGGAATTAATCAGGAACGTCTGGTAGCCAAAGGATATGGCGAAACCTGGCCCAAAAAAGTAACCCGGGCTATGGCCAAACAATACGATTTTCTGAAACGTAACGATGAGCTTACCGAACAGTTTATTCTAAAACTTACGCCCGAACAACAGGAAATAGCGAAAATGCTTAACCGACGAACGGAGTTTAGGGTGTTAAGTAACGATTTTCATGAATAGTAACCCATGCGGGTTAATCACCAAAAATCAGTAGGGAAACGGGTATTTTAAAACTCCGAAGGAGTATACTGTTGATGGCCTCCAGCAAAGCTGGGGGGTAAAGGAAGTGTTGAGCAAAACCAACCCGGAACGGGTTGAATATTTTACAGCAAATATTTTTCATCAAAGTCAATACCGTTTTCTCTTAGTAATCGAATAAACTCTTCACGAAAGCTTTCTTTCTTGTGGTGTTCCTGCTGATTCATTACGTACTTTATTATGGTGTCTTTTTCTCTGATCGACAACGTAAAAGCGCCGTAGCTTTCTGCCCAATTTGAAAAATGGGGATAGATCTGTTTTTCTTTGATCCATATTGAACTGGCAACTTTAATGTCTTTCATCAGATCAGCTAAAGCGATTGAAGGGTGAAGGTCACAGACAATATGAATGTGGTCTTCAATCCCATTAATCCTGAAAAGCTTGCAGTTTCTGTTTTTCATCACGCCCCAGATGTATTTAAAAAGCTGTTCATTCTCTGTGTTATGCAATACTTTTTCGTTGTTTCGGGTATGAAAGGTAAGGTGGTAAAGGATTTGACGATAACTGGCCATGAGGTAGAATTTTTAAATTAATAAAAAGATTTAGCCTTTAAAAGTTACGAAATTTTCAGCTATAAATAAGGGTTGGGTGGTTGTATAAAACAACTATTCAACCCGTTTCGGGTTGTAATGCGGTGGTGTTCGTTTGCCCCCAATTGAATTGGGGGTCACTAATAGTTAACCCTTCGGGTTAAGTGCCACAACCCATGAGACAATCGCGCATTTAAAACTCCGAAGGAGTTTACTGTTGATGGCCTCCAGCAAAGCTGGGGGTAAAGGAAAGGTAGCGGAAAGCCAACCCGGAACGGGTTGAATAATTTATGACTTAAACGAGTATTTTCTGAAGCCTTGAATGATCTGATAAATTAATAATGCTTGAAAAATCGAAGCTGCCAGAGAAACTGAAGCTTTCAAATAAGTTTCTCCATCAAAGCTTTTAACTGGGACAAGAAAAGAATAAAATTTGGGATCCTTTAAAATATCAAACTCAAAACTCAAAGTAAAACTGTAATCGTTGATTACGAAGAAAAAGAAATAAGACAGCACAAAATATATTATAGTTGGCCTAAACCAATCAATACCAAAACTGCTGGTATATTTGTGCCACCAAAGCATAATTCCTTCTGCATTTGTTTTTCTGATACATGAGTAAATAATATCAAACAAGTCAATAATTGGGTTTACCAACCAAAATGCAATTTTTCCAACTTTGCTTTTTTCCCCCTTTTGAGTAAGACTTTTGCAAGAAACATACTTTACCTCCATCTCCCTCATGTAAAAATGAAGGGCGTTGAATTGATTCTTTTGGGTGATTGCATTCACTTTTAACTGTCGCCAAAATTCCATTTTTTCCAGGAACCTTCGTTCGTCCGTTGCCCAATTGGCTAGTTCATAATAAAAGATGTCGACAGGCCAGTTCGTATGAATTGAATAAACATCAGTCAGTATAGACAAAGATGTTTCCAATCTGCTTGACTCAAATTTACAATCAATCAATTTCAACTTCCCTAAATTGGAATTAACGATCCGAAATAGATTCTTAATTTTTACATCTTCCAGACAAACTAGTGAATCAATATTTTCGAAATCAAAAAAATCAAACATGTTGATTTCAATGTGGTTCAAAAAAAACTTTGAATTCAAATTCTTTTTAACCATTGAAAAGAAAGTACTTGAAACATTATCAAATCTAATTTCTGAATTTTTTATAGATACAACTGAAACAGAAGAAAACTGGGAGAAGGATATGAAGGCAGACTGATATTCAGTATTTTCAGATTTAAATGAGCCAATAATTTTACACATAGTAATCTTAAAATCCTTGAAATAATGATTGGTTACTTCAATTTTGTCGAATACAATGCTTCTAATATCAAAATGACCAGTCTTTGCATTTTCAAACACTATGCTACCTATTTTGTAAGTTTCTTTACTTGCGGATATCGATAAATTTCCAATTTCACTATTTGGTTTCTGGTGTAGTAGTTTGAATAAGCAGTTGTGAAGACAAAGCCAATCAGTTTTCCCGGAAACTTCAATTTGAGTTAAACCACATCGTGTAAAACGAATTACAATATCTTGAAGATTGTTACCAATAATCAACTTATCCTCAAAAGTACAATCGACAAATTCTATATTATCGGGAATGTTGTCAATGATAAGAACACCTTTAATCACTTTATTTCGGAAACACTTCTCATAATTGAAACTAATTGTATTGGAATCTACAATATCCATAATCCTTACATTTTAATACATAAAGGTATAGAATTAATTCTAAAATAGGATTGTAAACAAAAACCCTGACAGGTTTTGAAATCCTGTCAGGGTTAAAAAATAAAAAAGTGAGGGCATCACTTAAAGTGAAACCCTCACAAAATATCGCAAAAAATAATTTTCTTCTTATTTATAGTTTTCAATTGGCTCGCAAGTGCAAACCAAATTTCTATCGCCAAAGGCATCGTCAACACGCGCTACCGGTGGCCAGTATTTATTTTCTTTCAGCCATGCGAGTGGGAATACTGCGGTTTGCCGGCTGTACGAATGATTCCACTCATCTGCGGTCACCACATCAGCGGTGTGAGGCGCATTTTTTAGTGGATTATCGTCCTTATCGAGTTCGCCTGATGCTACTGCCTGAATTTCGTTGAAAATGCCGGTCAACGCTTCAATAAAACGATCCAGTTCCTGTTTTGATTCACTTTCGGTTGGTTCAACCATCAGCGTACCGTGAACCGGGAATGAAAGGGTAGGAGCATGGAAGCCATAGTCCATCAGTCGTTTGGCAATATCGCCTTCGGTAATGCCCGAAGCGGCTTTCAGGTGACGGCATTCCAAAATCATTTCGTGAGCGCAGCGACCATTTTCGCCGGTATATAAAATTCCGTAGTTGTCTTTCAACGCATTTGCAATGTAGTTGGCGTTCAGAATAGCTATTTCCGAAGCACGTTTTAATCCGTCGGCACCCAACATTTTGATGTATCCGTAGGTGATTGGCAGCACCGAAGCACTTCCCCAGGGACCAGCCGATACGGCAGTGATTCCAATATGTCCATTGTTCATCACCGGATGCGAAGGAAGGAATTCAACCAAATGAGCAGCAACGGCAATTGGACCAACACCCGGGCCACCACCTCCGTGAGGAATAGCAAATGTTTTGTGTAGGTTCAAGTGGCAAACGTCGGCTCCAATACGACTTGGATTGGTCAAACCAACCTGAGCATTCATGTTGGCACCATCCATGTATACCTGACCACCATGGGAGTGGATAATTTCGCACAATTCAATAATCGACGATTCGTATACCCCGTGGGTCGATGGATAAGTTACCATGAAACACGACAGTGTATCTTTATATTCTTCTGCTTTCAGGCGTAAGGCTTCCACGTCGATGTTTCCGCGTTCGTCGCAAGGAGTAACTACCACCTTCATGCCAGCCATGACTGCACTGGCAGGGTTAGTTCCATGAGCCGACGAAGGAATAAGCACCACATTGCGATGATCGTCGCCACGGCTGATATGGTATTGACGAATAACCATCAATCCGGCATATTCGCCAGCTGCACCAGAGTTAGGCTGAAGACTAACATCGGCAAATCCGGTAATTTCTGCTAAGTCGCGGCGCAACTCTTCCATCATTTCATGATATCCACGAGCCTGATTTTTGGGGACGAACGGGTGAATGCCACCAAATTCGATCCAGCTTAATGGCAACATTTCGGTAGCCGCATTCAGCTTCATGGTACACGAGCCGAGTGGAATCATGGAGTGAGTAAGCGAAATGTCTTTGTGTTCGAGCTTTTTAATGTAACGAACCATTTCGGTTTCAGAACGGTATTTGTTGAACACTTCTTGTTGCATGAATGCCGAAGTTCTCAGGAATTCAGGAAGAATGGTGCAATCTGTAGGATATTCGGTTACTGTTCCATGAGGTTTATTGGCAGCTTTGGCAAATACTTCGATGATCCAGTTGATGTCGTCGAGGTTGGTTGTTTCGTCGATACTCAAACCGACTTCTCCATTTTCGAAATAGCGGAAATTCATTTCCAGCTCGAGCGACAGCCATTCAATATCTTCGCGTTTTACATGGCGAGGCAATGCAAAACGAATGGTATCGAAATAGTTGTTATTTAACTGAGTATAACCCAATGCAGAGATTTCGTTTTCGAGCAAAGCGGTAATGCAATGGATGCGGGTAGCAATCTGTTTGATTCCTTCCGGTCCGTGGTAAACAGCATAAAATCCAGCCATGTTCGACAATAATGCCTGCGAAGTACAGATATTTGAAGTTGCTTTTTCGCGTTTGATATGCTGCTCGCGGGTTTGCAAAGCCATACGTAAAGCGCGGTTGCCATTTGCATCTTTCGAAATTCCGATGATTCGTCCGGGCATGGTGCGTTTGAAAGCTTCTTTAGAGGCAAAGAATGCTGCATGCGGGCCACCGTAACCCATTGGGATTCCAAATCGTTGTGAATTACCGAAGACAATGTCAGCACCCCATTCTCCCGGAGGAGTTAAAATAGATAAGCATAGAAGGTCGGCAGCGACCGATACAAATATGTCTTTTTCGTGAGCCGATTTAACCAGCGACGAATAGTCAACAATTTGGCCGTCGGAATTAGGATACTGTACGATGACCCCAAAGGTATTTTCATCGAGTTCGAAATTTTGCCAATCGGCTACTTTTAGTTCGATACCCAGCGGATTGGCGCGGGTGATAAGTACATCGAGTGTTTGAGGCCATACTTTTTTGTCAACCCAAATTACGTTGGCATCAGCCTTAGCTTTTGTGCGCGAACGCGAATTGTGCATCATGATCATAGCTTCAGCCGCGGCAGTGGCTTCATCGAGCAGTCCGGCATTGGCCATTTCCATTCCGGTCAGATCGCAAATCATGGTTTGGAAATTCAACAACGCTTCCAGACGGCCTTGCGAAATTTCGGCCTGATATGGAGTGTAGCTGGTGTACCAGACTGGGTTTTCGAGTACATTACGCAAAATTACAGCTGGAGTAATCGTGTCGTAATAACCCATTCCGATGTAGGTGTTGAATACTTTATTTTGGGCGGCCAAAGCCAAAATTTTGCGGAAATACTGGCGTTCGGTTAATCCATCTTCCAGATTAAGCGGCTTTTTTAAACGGATGTTTCCGGGAACAGTCTGGTTAATTAATTCATCCAGCGTCGAAACACCAAGAATTTCGAGCATTTCCTGAATTTCGTGATCGCGTGGGCCAATGTGGCGCATCACAAATTTATCGTTTGCCATACCTTATGAGATTTTGATTCTATTTTGAGGGTGCAAGTTTACGAGTTTTGGAAATAATATAAGATGATTTTTGTTGTTTATTCTCTCCCCACAATCCCATAAATCAAGTTGGGTTGGAAGGTGGACCAAACATATGTTGAAAAGGACATCAAGCTCATCAGTTAGTGATCCGTCAACTAGTAAAAAACCCTCTCTAAAACGCTAAAGCAAATATAAAACCTCGTCAGGTCTTAAACCCCTACCGAATTATTTCCCCAAAAATATTACCTTTGTCGCACAAAAATTGATACTGAAATTTAGTTTGTATGTCAGCAGATAACAGGTACATGGCGCGTGGTGTGTCGGCTTCGAAAGAAGACGTACATAACGCCATCAAAAACATCGACAAAGGATTGTATCCCAAAGCATTTTGCAAGATCATCCCCGATATTTTGGGGGGAGATGCCGAATGGTGCAACATTATGCATGCCGATGGAGCTGGCACTAAATCGTCGCTCGCTTACCTTTACTGGAAAGAAACCGGCGATATTTCGGTGTGGAAAGGTATTGCTCAGGATGCCATTATCATGAATCTCGACGATTTGCTTTGTGTCGGCGCAACTGATAACATTTTGTTATCGTCGACTATCGGACGCAACAAAAACCGGATTCCGGGCGAAGTAATTGCCGCCATCATCAACGGAACCGAAGAACTCTGTGCCGAATTGCGCGAAATGGGTGTAAACATCTACCCTACCGGTGGCGAAACTGCGGATGTGGGCGATGTTGTTCGCACCATCATTGTCGACTCAACCGTTACCTGCCGCATGAAACGCGAAGATGTGATTTCGGCTGACCATATTCAGGCAGGTGATGTTATTGTTGGTCTGGCCTCGTTCGGACAGGCAACTTACGAAAAAGAATACAACGGCGGTATGGGCAGCAACGGTCTGACCTCAGCTCGTCACGATGTATTTGCCAATTATCTGGCAAAAAAATATCCTGAAAGTTTCGATCCGGAAGTGCCGGCAGAACTTATTTATTCAGGGGAAAAAATATTAACCGAAGCCATTGCCGGAGTTGGACTCGACGCTGGGAAGCTGGTGCTTTCTCCTACCCGTACTTATGCGCCGGTAGTTAAAGATTTATTGGAAGCTCTCCGGAAAAATATTCATGGAATGATTCACTGTTCGGGAGGAGCACAAACCAAAGTGCTGCATTTTGTCGATAAGGTTCACGTGATTAAAGACAATCTGTTTGATGTTCCGCCACTGTTTAAAATGATTCAGGAAGAATCGGGAACCAGCTGGGCCGAAATGTACAAGGTATTCAACATGGGTCACCGTTTTGAAGTGTATCTGGCTCCTGAATTTGCTGAGCAGGTGATTGCCATTGCCAGGAAATACAAGATCGACGCTCAAATTGTTGGCCGCGTTGAAGCCGCTGAAAGCAAAAAACTTACCATCCAATCTCCCTTCGGAGAATTTGAATATTAGCTACGCCCACGCGGAATACCCAGGCATTGGACTAATAACTTTTTTTTAATCTATCATCTTAATCTATATGGCAGACTTTGCATTATTCGAAAAATACGAAGCGATACGGTATCGTTTCGAAGAAGTAGGCTCACAAATTACCGATCCTTCGGTGATGAGCGACATGAAACGCTACGTTAAACTGAATCAGGAATACAAACGACTTGAACTGTTAACCAACGCATTCAAGGAATACAAAGCAATGATCGACAACATCGAATCGGGCAAACAAATGTTGGCCGAAGAAACCGACGAAGACATCCGCGAAATGGCGCGTGAAGAAATCGAAGCTTCGGAAGCACAAATTCCTGAAAAAGAACAAAATATAAAATTACTATTGATTCCGGCGGATCCGGAAGACGGTAAAAATGCGATCCTCGAAATCCGTGCAGGTACCGGGGGCGACGAAGCCAGTATTTTTGCAGGCGATTTGTTCCGCATGTACACCAAATTTTGCGAACGTCGCGGATGGCGCATGGAAGTTACCAACACTAGCGAAGGAACTTCGGGCGGATACAAAGAAATTGTAGCCACCATTTCGGGCGAAGGTGTTTATGGAATCATGAAATACGAATCGGGTGTTCACCGTGTTCAGCGTGTGCCACAAACCGAAACTCAGGGTCGTGTACATACTTCGGCAGCTACCGTAGCTGTTTTACCTGAAGCCGAAGAATTCGACATCGACCTGCGCGACAGCGATATCCGGAAAGATACTTACTGTTCTTCAGGTCCAGGCGGACAGTCGGTAAATACAACCTATTCGGCTATCCGACTAACTCATATTCCAACCGGAATTGTGGTAACTTGTCAGGATCAGAAATCGCAGATCAAGAACCTTGCAAAAGCGATGATCGAGTTGCGTACCCGTATTTACAATCAGGAACACCAGAAATACCTCGATGCCATTGCCTCGAAACGTAAAACGATGGTATCAACCGGTGACCGTTCGGCAAAAATCCGCACGTATAACTGGCCCCAAGGTCGTATCACCGATCACCGCATCAACCTGACGATTTATAACCTTCAGGCCGTTGTTGGTGGCGATTTGGATGAGATCATCGACAAGCTGCAGGTGGAAGAAAATGCAGAACGACTGAAAGAAGCAGAGATTTAATGATTCGGGTTGCGTGTTACGAGTTACGGGTTTCAAAACACAACCCGCAACTCATATCTCGTATCCTACAACAAAATAAAGAACATGAACAAAGAACAACTTTTTGAACAGATCAAGCTGAAGCGTAGCTTTTTGTGTGTTGGACTGGATACTGACATCCTGAAAATTCCACAATTTCTAAAAGAAACCAGTGATCCAATTTTTGCTTTCAACAAAGAGATCATTGACGCAACTCATGATTTATGTGTTGCTTACAAACCCAACCTTGCTTTTTACGAAAGTCAGGGTGTTGCCGGCTGGATCAGTTTGGAGAAAACCGTAAAATATATCCGCGAAAAATATCCGGAGCAATTCATCATTGCCGATGCCAAACGTGGCGATATTGGAAACACATCGAACCTTTATGCCCGTGCTTTCTTCGAGCACATGGATTTTGACGCAGTAACTGTTGCTCCATACATGGGCGAGGATTCGGTTAAACCGTTTATGACTTACCTCGATCGTTGGGTAATTCTGCTGGCTTTAACTTCGAACAAAGGAGCTGCTGATTTTCAGTACCTGAAAGATGCAGAAACCGGCGACCAATTGTTCGAATCGGTACTGAAAACCTCACAAACCTGGGGAACCACCGATAACATGATGTATGTTGTGGGTGCTACCAAGGCGGAAAAACTGGAAGAAATCCGCGAACTGGTTCCTGATCATTTTCTGTTAGTTCCCGGAGTTGGTGCTCAAGGTGGAAGCCTTGAAGAAGTGGCCAAATATGGCATGAACGACAGCTGCGGATTGTTGGTTAACTCGTCGCGTCAGATTATTTACGCTTCGGATGGCGAAGACTTTGCCGAAAAAGCCCGCAACGAAGCCATGAATGTTCAGGTCGATATGGAAGAATTGCTGTTGGAAGCCGACTTGCTGTAAATAATCTTTATTGATGCTCAAATTACGCCCCCATCATATCTTAGATATTGTACGAAACATTGGTCATGACCGTGTCGTTGAACCACATCCGTTTGGCCATGATTTACATGTGGTCTCGAACAAAATCAGAGAAAACATCGATCAACCCTTACTTCTGATTGTTGGTGCCGATGATATTTGTTTGCCGTGTACAAAATTAAATGCGGAAGCAATTTGTATTGATGTTTTGCCTCAGTGCGACGACAAACCATCCAAACAAATCT
>JFJP01041127.1_pt1 | contig 10185 bp, 19 predicted proteins | sample 431651 | NCBI WGS metagenome assembly JFJP01 (sample SAMN02602958, study PRJNA72255) | Microbial mat metagenome, whole genome shotgun sequencing project. | biome: fresh water; feature: sink hole; material: water; isolation source: purple microbial (photo- and chemosynthetic) mats found in... | reverse complement strand
TTTTCTAAATCGACAATTTCTTTTCTTAGAATACTTGCCGTCATAAATTGTTCTTTATTCATATTTTCTATTCTTTAATAAATTTTTCACGAAGGAAAATGAAACAACGTCCTTTGTCCTGTACTTTAATTGGTTTGTTCAAATCGTTGTTGTCAATTCTCAAAAAGTGATACGTTGTTGAATCTGCTTTTTCAGGTTTTAAATAACTTTTGATAACACGGTTCAAAAAGTTTCGTTCGCCTTTAATCCCGAAATATTGTTTAATGTTATCGATTGTCATTTTCAATTCGCTTTCATCTTCAAAATTTTGAAAATATTCGGTAACTGCTAAACGAAGATCTTTTATTACTCCTGGTTCTGAATTGTCAATTAAGTTTCGTTTGGCTCCTGTTTCAAAATCTTTGGCTGCAAAATATAAACGATCTCCTTTTGTTTGGTATTTGATTTCACGGTTTGCAATGAAGTCAACGAAATACGGAATTTCTTCTTCTAACATTTGGTCGAAATTTGGAATAGTTTCTTTTCTTTTTCCAACTTTACGGATCCATAAACGCGAATCGTAATCGTCAATTTTTATAAAATCGTCTTCGTGGTTTGACATCAAGACAAAGTGAATCATACACGGAATAGGTGAGCTTGTTTTGTTTTTTTCGTTTCGATTGATCTCAAACGCTGTGGAAAGCGATTTTAATTTTTCGTAACCGTCCTTCTTTTCAAGTAACGTTTCTTCAGAAGCAACAATTAAACTTGATGTCCAGTGAGAGTTGAAGTCACTTGTTAGATCATTATTCGAAATGATAGCAAGGTTTTGTTTAAAAATCAATTTGAGTAAGTAAAGGAACGTTGATTTTCCTGTTTCCTGTTCCTTCGATACTAAACCTATAATCGGTAGTTTTTGCATTGGGTTACGATACAAAATAGTTAAGTAATCGTAGATCATTTCATTTTCAAAATGTTCTTCGAATAAGTGCAAAAGGAATTTTTTGATTGTTGGGAAATCTCCTTTTTTGGTGGCGTGGTTAACATTATAGTATAAATTCCAGTGTCCAGCAATTACCGCTTGATAATCAATATGATTTGCAACGTTTGTAAATCCTTTGAAGCGTTCAACGTGTTTAATTGCGTCTTTTCCGTGGTCATCGATAATAGTCGTTTTGCTCCAAGGAACTAAACGTTCTTCATAAACGGTTTCTCCTTTCTTACCGTTTGGAACTGGCGTGTTAATCATTTGATAGTATTCTGTTCCAATTCGCTTGTAAACTTTTAAATCTTTTGAAACTTCAAGAATAGGAACGCCTTTTTCTACTTTGTAGGTAGATCCAAAAAACACAAATGAACGTTCTTTGATTTGCTCTGAATGCTTTTGATAGAATTTGTTCACATGGTCGAAACCAAAAAATCTACGCATTGACTTTACACCTTCATCGGTTGTAATGTCTTCCCAGTGAATAAAAACCGTAGGAGTTGAACCAATTTTATTGAATTCTTCACGAATCTTACCAGCATTAACACCACACGTAAATAGGTCGTCAATTCCTTTTGGTGAATCCTGTATTTTTTCGCTGTTAATTGTTGCGAAAAACACTTTGAAATTCTTTGTTCGAACGTATTTTTTTAGCTCTGTTCGTATTGTTTGAGCATACTTATAAAATTGATTAGGTCTGCGAGATAAGTCGTTTTGTTCATTTAGATCCTTGCTAGAAATATTGGTGCAATCACCATCCCAAAGCACAACAACCTTTTCAACTTTGCATTTTTGAACAAATTCGATAATTTCCGGGTGAATGGAATTTGTTTCTTTATCGCGAAAATGGCTAATTGATGTTAAACCAACGGTGGGAATGTTTTCAATTGAAGCCTTAAACGCTTTAAATTGACCTTCCGTAATTACCAGCGTATTTAATTTCTCTTCATTTTCGTACGTGTCGAGTAAGGTAGGCGACCAAAACGGAACTGCTTTTGCTTGTGAGAAATCGTATTTCCCACCTGTTAAAGGTTCTTCCCACGGGTGCAAACGAAGCTGAAAACAGTAACGTAAACCTTTCGTAATTCCTTTTCCTTTTACCTCTTCTTTGTTTTTGTCTGCGAAATGTGGTCTGCGATCTAATCCGTATTGAAGTATCTCAATTCCACCACGTTTGTTAACTGTAAAAATGCGTTCTTTAATCTGCTCGTTTGAATCAGGTTCTTGAGCCGAACCGAATAGCGGAACAGTATTTACTTTGTCGGTAATTCCTAATTCTTTTAAACGTGCCTTTCCGTATTTCTCCAAATCCAAAACTTCCACGTTCCAATCTTCGTAGCCTTCGGGCTGTTTGAAGTTGTTTTTATCTTCCGTGAAAAATGTTGAGCTTTCAGGATCAAAGATGAAACCAGCCTTGTAAATTTCAGAATGCTTTTCGTATTTATCTAGTAATTTCATTTTAAAATGTTCTTTGAATGATTTCAATTAAGGCTTGCTGTTCATGAAATGGCAAGCTTTTTAATTTGGAAATGAAAGTGTTTTGCTTTCGTTTTATCCTTTGTCGATCCGTAAAATCTTTTCCGATGTAATCGATGCAAGCAAGTTTCATCTTTGCGATATCGTAATTCATCCATATTTTTTCTTCAACGGTATGTGATCTAGTGCGTGTTTTAATCGTGCTAGTTTTCCAACTTTTGAAATTGTTATTGTATATTCTGCAGTTATAGTGGCTTACCATTATAAATGCTTTTTGATCTACAAGCAAGTCAATTAGTTTGAACATTTTAATATGATCATTCATAGTCCATTCATGATCGTATAAGTTCCGTTGGCTTTTTCGTTCCTCCTTTAAATATGGTGGGTCGAAATAGAAAAAACAATTTTCGTAGCTATATTGGACAGCAATCTTTTCTAAGTAAAAATCGAGAGAATCTAAATTTTGGATTGTTAATTTATCTGCCAGCTGGTATAGATGATTTTGTTTGTTCTTGAGTTGAATACTTACTGGTTTAGATTTCTCAAGCAAATACATTTTATTCACGTATTTTGCTAATTGAAAACTTAATTTTCCCGAACCTCCAAACATTTCTATATGAACGTCCGCATCCGGCACGTGATTAATTAACCATTGCAAAACCCCACTTCCATTTTTAGATCCAGGATAGTTATTTATGTCTAGTTTCATCTGATAGAAATTGTTTAAGATTTATAAGTTCATGTATGTATTCTTTATCATGTTTTAGGCAAAATCTATGTTGAAAATTTCTATACCTGTTTTTCAATATGAAATGATAAAAAACATTAATCGGGGTAATATCTTTAATCGTTAGCATTCTCATACCGTATATGTAAAATCAGTCCATTGAATTAATCTGTAAACTTTTACTTCCTTAAACCAGTTCCAAAAGTCTTCGGAACTATCAAAACCATCATTGTGAAAAAACAATTGAAATTCGAATTCAGTTAGAAGTGTTCCATTGATCCAAACACGTTTAAAGCGTGGTTCGATGAAAACATGATCTATACGTTTACAAGTTGTCTTGTGATGTTTTTTGAAATTCTTAGTTCGAACGGCTGTACAGTGATCTAGTACCATTCCAACTTTAATGCGCTCCTTTAAATCTTCTCGAAGCGTGTGTATCTTTTTGCCAGCCTTAATATTTTCAATAGCGTTTGGCAGTGTATAGCCAATATTCATAATCTTCTTGATTTTGTCATTAAATCTTCAATTGTCTGCATTCCCTTAGTTTTATGCTTGGAACGCTTATTTGTTGTGATGAATGAACGGATATAAGCGGTGTCCGCTATTTTCAAAAGTTCCGTTTTGTGCCATTCCCTTGTCATATCAAATTCGTCTTTGTAGACCTCAGTCATTCCCAAAACTTCTGCGGTTATTATTTTCATATCGAAAGGAATTTTTTGATTTCAGTTTCTTCGCATAATTCTAGTTCTCCACTTCTAAACTGTTCGAATAGGCGTTCGCGAGGTTGTGTTTCAGTCCACTTGTTAAATGAAACAACTTCTATTTTTCCAACGTGTGTTTCTGTGGATCTTTCTGTCCGGACCATTATTTGCATGGTTACTGTATTTTCGTCTGCTTTCATTATTTGAAAGTGATTCAAACGAATTGCCTTGTGACGGAACATTGCACCATCAATTGCAGCATTGAAAATTTCGGTTTTAGTCATGATTGAAAATTTAGGTTTGACTGATTGTTGATTGCTTTGGCTTCATTCCAATTTTCAGCAAACTTTTGTGCGTCGAATGGATAGGCAAATAGATCAATTGGTTCGCATTCGAAGAAAGTAGCCAGTTTCAAAATTGCACCGCTTGGAAGTTCTGTTTTTTCATCAGCTTTCAAATAGATCCAATTTCTAAATGTTCCTTTTGTGATTCCAATTTGTTCCGGGAGGAATGTCATTGCCACTTCATATTCTTCGTAAGGCAATTTTCTCAAACGGTCATAGATCGTGTATTTATAACCGTGAATTTTTGTGTTGGTTTTTGCACTCATGGTTACGATTTTAGTTTTGTACTTGCTTCAAAATCTTCAAGAATCCATAATAAATACAAGCTGGTGGCACGACCATAATAGACATTATAAATTTTCAGTTTACCTCTATCAGTATTATACCCGGGTTCTTTTTCAAGTACATAGCTTTCGAATTTTGAATGCGTAATTAGATCTTTAGAAATCAAATGATCTCTAAGTTCTCTGAATGTGGCTGTCAATTCTTGAACGCCTGTTAAATTTGGATTGCTTTTTGTTGTCATTTTTTTGATAATTACATTTATATATTATATTTTCGTATTGTCATTTATATGTTTATCACATTTCTGACAATGCAATGTTATAATAAATCACATAACAAATGATAAAAATGTGTTATCGTTTATTAACAATTAAATGTTTAAAATTATGGAAAGTCGTGTAAATGAGCGAATTAAGATGTTGAGAAGTTCCCAAAATTTGAGCCAACAAGAATTTGCAGCAAGGATCAATACATCCTTGGTTACTATATCAAGGATTGAAAATGGGGTTAACGAACCTCGTCAAAATACACTTTTAACAATTTGTCGAGAATTTGGAGTTTCAGAACAATGGTTATTTGAAGGTATTGGAGAAATGTTTTCAGAAGGAAGGATAAAAGCAGAATCAAAAGTGAACAACTGGAGAGATGAAGCCTATTTGAAGTTAGAGGAGTACAATGAGAGTTTAAAATCGGAAGTAACGTTTTTGAAATCGATTGTAAACGGCTTGCTTCCAGCGCAAAAGTCTTTTAATATTGGGGCTGGTGTATCGGGGTTTTTCAATGAAGAACTATCCAGTCCTGTGAGAGTGCGAGCATAAAACGCACTTAACCGATTGATTTTAAAAGTTTTGTGTTAACCCCAGCGGGATCACTATAACGAAAATCAATCGGTACAAAGCCCCATTTCAGGGGCTTTTTTCTTTTTTATGTAACTTTTTTTAAAAAAAATCGTGAGAGTAATTTACACCTCTAAACGATAAAAATGTTTCTCACAAAGATGCCTACCGTAAAGTTTTTCTTGAGATCAAATAACGATTTATCAAAATCCTTTGTTTTATATTGTCGTGTTTCACATAACGGAACAATGGCAGAAATTTCGTTACGTGAAAAGCTGGATCCAAAATACTGGAATCAAAATGAGCAGCGTGCCAAAACGCCCAGCAAGGTTCAAACGCAATTTATTAACTACACAGTCGAAAGTTATACGTACAAAATCAAATCGATGTTTTTGGAAAAAGATTTCCGCAATGCTTCAGCGCGACAAATTTTAACGGAAGCTTTCCAAGGAGAACAACAAGAACCTAGAATATCGGTGCTTATCGATCAGTACATTCAAGCTCAAAAAAACGCAAAGTACACAACGATCATTAACCACCGGATAAAAGAACAGAATTTTTTGAAGTTTGAAAAATATGCGCAAATAAGCTTTTTACCTTCAACCTTTGGTGCTGTTGATGCAAATGGATTCATTCAATGGTTTAAGCGTTCCAAATCAACCGACAAAAACAATTCTGCTATAAGGAATGCACTATTTATTAAATCCGTTTTGCAATGGGCTTTAAATCAAGGACTAATTGAACGCTTTTCGATTTCAAGTTACACCGCCCGAAAAGATAAAATTAAAGATCCTGTATTTATCGACCGGGAAGAGTTTACCCGGCTGTATGCTTATTCTTGTCCGAATAAATACCACGACCGAATTAAAGACTTATTTGCTTTTCAATGCTTAACCGGTCTTTCGTATTGTGATCTATGGAGCTGGAAAATGGAGCAAAAGAATAACCAACTATTCCTTATAGGAAATAGAAATAAAAACGGCTACAACTTTCAAGTTCCTTTAGATCCAATGGCTTTAGCAATCATTCACAAATACAACGGAAAATTACCGATTTATGAGAATGCTGTCTATAATCGAGTGCTAAAAATAGTAGCCCAGGATCTAAAGATTAATAAGCGGTTAACTACGCACGTTGGAAGAAAAACGTTTGCCACATTGCAAGACGGTAAGGGCTGGAGTAAAGAAGCAATCGCCTTAATGCTAGGTCATAAATCTATCCGAACAACTGAAACCTACTATATTGGATCCAGCTTCGAAAGACTTGAAACGGAACTTGAGAACATGAAAAAAGCCGTCCAAAAATGAACGGCTTCAATATTATTTTGTTATCGGAATAAAATCGATTCTCATTTCAGTTCCATGTGGTGATAAAACAACCGTTGGAAAGATTGTAAATCCAGTTTCTTCCTCCCATTTCTTAAAAGCTAAAATTGCTTTTTGCTTATCCTTTTCCTGTTGAATCCTAATTTCTTCATTCAATTCATGAAGTTTGGATTTTAAATCTGATTCTGCCATGTTAAACGATTTCTGTAATTTGAGTTAATGGTATTCCAAATGCTTTTGACATTTCCAATTTTGCAAAAAGCTTAATTGATTCGTTCAAGTGATCGATAATATTGTCATTAGTCGGAAGCATAGGATTAACCAATCTTGATGCGTTTTTAAGTTCTTCCGTTGTGTAAACTTCAAACTTATCACCTTGTAAGCTTTCTAATTTATTTCCTTCTGCATCGTGGTACATATAACTTTGAGCAAAACGAATATTTTCACCTTCTTTTACCAATTGGTAATCACCTAAAGTCATTGTAACAATGCTTTTTTTTGTACCGCCTGTTAGTTTTTTTGTAACATCTGCATGAGTTACTGAGATAGTAGTTGAGAGTTTCATATTATTTGTGGTTAAAGTTGACAAATTATTTTAGTTGTTCCGGATAATCCAAGTTGTGTAGCTGTTTGAGTAAATAGATCCCCAGCAGTCAAACCGTCCGATGATGTTGGTAATGGACCAAGGTTAACTTTACCTCTTTGGACATATAGCGCATAGTTTGTTGTGCCCCCAAAAGAATCTAAGTAAGCGGCATAATTTGTTGCTCCGTTATAAGCATAACTAAACAAACCATAATTAATAGTCGCTGCTGATGATGAATCAGCTCCTGTTTTTATTCCGTATGCGGTTGCTCCAACGACATTACTTCTACCTAAAGATTGAATTCCGTATCTACTACCTGCTCCTTGTTGATTTTGAGCATAAATAGCGGTAACACCAGCCACATAAATACCATAATTCAAAGATGAATTAATACTAAGTTGAGTTGATGGATTTGTATATGTTCCTATCGTCATTACTCCATCACCTGTTAATTTTGCTAAATCAGCAGTTCCGGCATAGTTTCTCCATCTTTGGACAATATGTGTATTAAAATCACCCGGGGATCTAGTATCAGTGCGACCAACTTCAAAAATGCCGTTAGAAAATTTTAATGAGTCACTTCCGTAAGCAACTCCATTCACGTTAAAAACGATACATCCAGTCGACGTATTTTGTATCGGTGATGATCCAATTATTAAACCGGAACTTGATAGTATAAATTGCGTTGTATTCATTATTCTAAAATTGAAACAATTACACGTGCCTCTCCGTCTAGTGGGCAACCAATTGTAATATGGTTTAAACCACCGTCATTAGACCAAGAATTTGAGTACCCATCAGGAACGGGAACACCGTCTAACGTACCACTATTTCCCCTAAAAATAACGGAGATAGCTTTTTTTCCAGTTGGAATGCTTCCGTTAGCCGTCATTTCAATAACTGAGAAATTTGCAGATCCAGCATAGCTATTTGATTCACCGCTATACATCATTAGGAAATCTCTTAATTCTTCTGCGCTTCCAAATGGGGACGCATCTTCCTGCAGAATAGTTGAAAATTCAACTTCAAAGTTGAATAATGATTGATCTATACTGATAAATCGAAAATAAATTTCTTCTCCACGGTTTACCTGTGAAAACAAGAAAGGCGCGGAGTGATAACACCCAGCGACCAAAAACATTAATTTGTTGCTTCTTACAATTATGTTCATCTGAAAAAATTAAATGTGTATAAATGCTCTAATTTGAGAAAGTGAGCGTTTTTGTCTCATTACGTTTCCACCTGTTCGGCTTCCAGCTCCGTTGGTATTTCCTTCAATTGTATGAACGTAATTACCTTCGATTCTTTCAACGAATCCAGTATGTCCGTTTCCGTTGCCATAATCCATAATGAAAATGGATCCAACTTGAGGAATTTTGTTTGAAAGCTTTTTTGATTTCTGCAATTGAAGCAAAACACCGGCTGTTTTATAAAGTGGGTTTTTCACACCCTGTTCTTTACTTGCTTTATCAACGCACCAGTAAACAAAAGCCATACACCAAGGATAACCGCCACCAAGTCCAGTAGACTTCAAATATTGTTCAACTTCTTTCCCTCGATTAGATCCTGAGGGCGTTTCGTGGACTCCAATTTGAGAAACCGCGTATGTAAGTGATAAATCTGATAGTTTCATTGTTCTGCGAATTATAAACCGGAACACGATTACAAATAGAATCGTGGCAATTGTAAAAACGATTATGTTTTGGCTATTTTTCAATTTTGGCTTGAATCAAATATCTGTTTTGCCATGCGACAAATAAAAGCGCAACAATAAAACCAGCTATTAAAACTTGTTTCATTGTTGCGTTATTAATTTGATTTGTCAACATGACTAATAATTTACGGATCTACCAGCTTCTAATGATGCAAGTATTTGTTTTGCTTCGTCAGCATCGTAACCCTTTGTCATTATATCTTCAACGGTTGGAAGTGTTGAAGGAGCATCGCTTGTTGCTTCGCTATTCGCTTGGAAACCTTTTAAGTAAACGTAACCGATTGCGTAAGCGATAGCAATTCCGATAAGAATGTAAACAATTGTTTTTGTGCTCATCTTACTTACGTTTTGTAGTTTTTTTACTCGCTGTTTTTTTCTTCGTTGGATTTCGTTTTACAACATCGTAGCCGTGTGGTAAACGATAACCTTTTGCTTTCAAATCAGCTTTTACTGTAGCACTAGTTGTGCGTTTTGGTGCTTTCTTAGCTCCTTTTTTCTTTGTTGCCATAGCGACTATTTATTTACGGGTTATATACAAATGTGTTGTCTTGTGATGGTCCTGTATAAGTTAACGGATCATATAAATTCGCAACTAAAACAGAAGTTCCACTATTTTGATTAAAGTGTGCTACTCGCTGTGCCTTTGTCATTTTAACAAGTGATTGGAAGTAGCTTAGTTTGATGTACGAAAATTTACTTTCAGTAACATACTTAACCGCTGATTCCGTTTGAGATCCGAAAATTCCGTCAACTGCAATTTTAGATTTACCTTCTTTTTTGGCAATATTTTCATTGTAGAGATATTGCAACTGCCAAACTTCTTTCGATTTCGAACCCTTTTTTAGAATTGTGTTTTCTCCAACAGAAGGTAAAGCGTTATATTTCTTTTGCCAAGATGGAATAGAAGAACCTGTGTTTGTTGTTGTAGGAACTCCAGCAGAGTTAGTTCCGGCTTTAATTTGGTCTTGTTCATCTTTATCACGGTATTTTTTAACCGCATAAATAATTACTGCAAGAACAAGCAAAGCAATCAATATTTGTTGCATTTGCTTAGTCATTTTGAATGAGTTTGATTTTGCCATCTTATGCAAATTTTTCGTTTAATAATGAGTGAACTTTTGATACATAATTTGGATCCGTAGCGTACTTGGCTTTTTTCAATTCGACAATGTACTGGTATGGATCATTTGGATATTTAAGAGCTTCAGCATAGCGCTTATTCTTATG
>JFJP01027692.1_pt1 | contig 10185 bp, 13 predicted proteins | sample 431651 | NCBI WGS metagenome assembly JFJP01 (sample SAMN02602958, study PRJNA72255) | Microbial mat metagenome, whole genome shotgun sequencing project. | biome: fresh water; feature: sink hole; material: water; isolation source: purple microbial (photo- and chemosynthetic) mats found in... | reverse complement strand
AAAATTTGTAATTGAATTTTTTTTTAATAAAAATAATAATTTTTTTTTTTTTTTAAGATTGAAATCGAAACTTTTAAAAAAATTCAATTGAGCTCAATTTTGCCTTCCCCATCTCTTCAAAAAATCTTCATTCAAGCCACGATTGTCAATTCCTCATCATACATAGTATATAATATTAATTTTTGGATTAAAATTGTCTTAACAACAATTAAAAAAGAGACCAGATCATAAAGGAAGTAGTACGGAAATTGCTTTTCTTAAGTTCATTGAAGATGTTTGTGAAATGAATTATGAGTCAATTAGAAAACAATTTATTCCCTTTCACAAATTTCCTTTCAATTCTACAAGAAAAAGAATGAGTTGCATTGTCTCAGAACCAAGCATTCTCGGTGAGAAGAAAAGGCTTGTCATAAAAGGAGCTTCCGAAATAGTTTTAGAGTCATGCTCAAAAATTCATTCATTAAACGATGAGATCTGTGAAATTACACCTGAATTAAGAACTAAAATATCAGATGCTATTGATAAAATGGCATCACAAGCTTTAAGAACTCTGATTTTAGCATATAGAGATTTAGACCCTTCTGAAGGTTTTTTTTGTTTTTATTGTTTTTATGAAAATTTAATATTTTTCAAAAATTATTTAGCCGACTTAAAAGAAAAAGATGCTAAAGGAGTTTATTTGGTTGAAAAGTCCAATCTTATTTTCTTTGGGCTAATTGGTATTAAAGACATTCTTCGTAAAGAAGTTCCTCAAGCTATAGCCACCTGCAAAAAAGCTGGCATAAAAGTTTGCATGATCACAGGAGATAATAAAATAACAGCAAGAGCCATAGGCAATCTTATATTTTGTTTTAATTTTATTCATATTTATTTAATATAGCAAAGGAATGTCAAATTATAAGTCCAGGTGATGATAATAGTCTTGTTTTAGAAGGCCCTGAATTCAATAGGATTATTGGAGGAGTTGTTTGTTCAAATTGTGTTTCAAAATGCACTTGCGCAACTGATGAAAAAACTGCTAAAGAAAAAGGCAAGCTGATTCGAAAGGATACGATCAAAAACGCCGAGGCATTCACTAAAATTTATAGAAATATTGATGTGTTAGCGAGATCTCGACCAGAAGATAAATATGCGATGGTTGTTGGTTTAAAAGAAAGAAACCATGTTGTAGCTGTCACAGGAGATGGCACCAATGATGCTCCAGCATTAAAGAAGGCAGATGTAGGATTCGCAATGGGAATTTCAGGAACAGAAGTGGCAAGAGAAGCTGCAGCTGTGATTTTATTGGACGATAACTTTGAATCGATTGTAAAAGCTGTTATGTGGGGAAGAAACATTTATGATTGTATAAAAAAATTTTTGCAATTCCAGCTGACTGTCAATGTGGTTGCAGTTGGATTAACTTTAATTTGTTCTGCTATTATCAAACAAGAGATTTTCAAGCCAGTTCAGATGTTATGGGTAATTCTTTAAAAATTATTAATGTATTAAATTTTTTTTTTAGATCAATTTAATTATGGATACTTTTGCAAGTTTGGCTTTAGCTACAGAATCTCCTTCTTTGAAATTGTTAGAGAGAAAACCACATAATAGAAATGAATTCATGATTTCAAGAGTTTGATAAATTTTTTTTTGGATTTTTTTTTAATTTTTTTAATTTTAGACTATGATGAAACATATTATTGGCCAAGCAGTTTATCAATTTATCATAATTATGATTTTGCTCTTTTATGGAGATCATTTCCTTCCAGAATATGAAGATAGTCTTGATGATCAACTCAAAATAGATAACAATCCTATGAGTTTTAAATATAATGTGGAAAATGGCAATTGTAATTCATTAATTTTTTTTCTGTTAAAAAAATAAAAATATTTTAAGATTATGTCAGAAGTGGTCGTTATATTGATATCGCTAATCCTGAAATTATGGACTATGAAGATATTGAACAAGTTTTGAATTATGATAAAATAATTTAAATTCAATAAATTTTTGTTTTAGCTCTATGGTCCTTCTAGACATTTCACAATTATCTTCAATGCTTTTGTTTGGATGCAAATATTCAATTTCCTCAATTCCAGACGAATCCATGATGAAGCTAATATATTTGAAGGTTTATTGATTTTTTCACTTATTTTAAAATAAAACTCTTTTTAACAAGGAATTCATAAAAATCCAATGTTTTTGGCAATTCTTTTCATCATTATTATATCTCAAGTTTATAATTTTTTAAAATAAATAGAAGGTTAATTATTTTTTTAGGTTCTTTTGATTTCTTATGGATCTATGGCTTTCCATGTTTATAAATGGTCTGATGAATCTACTGGATCTGCTGGTTTAAATATCATACAATGGGCCATTTGTATTGCATTTGGATCAGGAACCTTATTAGTTCGTTTTTTTCTTAAACATTTATCTATTGGAAAAATTTCAAATACAAAAGTAATGATTTTTTTTGATAAATTCTTTATTTATATTAAAAATTGTCATAGAATGCTGATTGAGCGAATGCTGATTTTTTTCTCAAGACCATAAAAAAAAATTTAAAATACACAACTTTATATATTATTAAACAGGAGAAAAAAAACATTGTCCCTATTAATGTGGTCAAATTTAATTTTTAGATTTTTTTATTTGAAAACTTTTTGTTGGATTAATTAAAACCATATTTTTTATTAAAAATGAGATTCCTTTATGTATTTAATGGTTGTTTGAAAAGGATTTCCAATGAGGATTTTGTTAAGATTTTAATTTCTTCATAAACCAAAAGCATAATTCCAGAATTTAGAGCTGTTTGAGATAATTTTGCTGAATGGCCTTTAAAAAAATAAATATTAAAATCATATTAATTTTTGTAAAAAATGGCTAAACCTTGGTAAAAGCCCAAAAACCCTCTGGATTTATAAATTTTTTGTAGTGCTTCAAGAACTCCAATATGGGTTTTACTTACCTATTTTAAAAAAAATACATTTTTGTTCCTCGATATAATTTTACATGCATGTTTGTTCTTATAACTTGATAAGGATATGTTACGAAACTAGCAGCTACTTTTGACACCATACCACTCAAAAATAAAATTATTACTTGGAAATTTGAATCTTTTTTTTGTTTTAAAAGCCATTAAACAAACAAAAAAAATTACCCACAAAAGCAATTTTTAAGTTTTCATAAATTGTGAATTGAATAATTGGATTGATAACTAAAATATAAGATGGCAAGACACCTTTCCATAAAATGTGTATTCCCTCATATCTTAAAGCATTGATCAGGGTTTGCATAAACCCTTCTTTTGTCTACAATAAATTCTACTTTATTTACTATAAATTGTTGTAAAAACCTTTGATATACTCATTCTTGCGTTTACTACCCAAAATGGATTCACGAATGTTGTCGCAACTAGCCCTGCGAGCAATGAAACCAGTGTGAAAATTGAATGATAATTAGAAAAATCATGGAGCAAAATCAGGAAGAACTCATACCTAAATTTAAATGAACATTATTTTATATATTTTTTGAAATTATTGCCAAAAAAAATAGCATCCAAATGAAACAAAATTTGCTAGAAGACTTGCATTTATCCCTTTGTAAAAGCCTGAATTTTATTTTGATAACAAACAAACTAACTTTATTTTATTTTCAATACAAAAATAAACCTCTGATTCCTTCGGTTTCATACACATTTTTGATAACATCATAATAAGAAGAATGGTCCTTTTTAACACCTAATTTATCAAAATTGTTTTTGGCGTCAGCTGTCTCTTTGTGACTTTCCAACAACAAAAAAAATTATGAAGGAAATATTTTTTATTATACACGACTTGTAGTCTTGTCTGCATATTGGACAATGGATAGAGACAGAAAGTTGAGACGCAGCTTGCAAAACCACCAGATATACTACTTGAACCCCATTTCAGGAGATTTTTAATCGAATAAAAATTCAATATAGCTAAAAAGAAAGCTTGAAGCATTCACCTTTTTATTAATTTTATTGATTTATTTTTATTATTAAAGTTCATTTCTTTAATGGATATAGAGAGAGAAAAAAATATATATATATATATATTATGAATTAAATAAATTCTTTGGGAGGAACGTGTAAACTGAAATTATTTACACCAAATATTTCAAATATCAAATATTAGATTTCGGTTAGACTATCTCTCTTGAATTCCACCAACATATAATTATTTTTTATAGCAGAATCACCGTAAAATGTGCGATTTCTCCAATAAAAGACAAAATAAATAACCCATACAGGCGTAAAATTCACCAAGATTTTCAATAGTATCAAAAGAAATAAAGAGTAAAAATTTGAAGGATTATAAAATTGATGATATTCATTCTTATTCTCAGAACATTCATAAGCAATAATATCCCATATAAATTGCGAAATAGCAGATATAAAATGTGTACTGACTAATATATAAATCTGCATTTTTCTGTTATTCATTTCATCAAATGTAATAAATTTTAAATGGTTTTTTTCCCCTTCAGAAAAATCACTATCGTCTTGATTGGATTCATTTAATTCTTTTTGAAAATAATCATTAATTATATATAAAACCTTCAACCCAAAGCACATGTTTACGGTGTTTATGAATAAAGTAGAAGCTGAAAAAAGGATAAAATTTATTTCTATTTTTGAATCGTCTAAAAATGAGAGCTGAAACAGCGAAAGCAAACCAAATAAACCGATGAACATTGATACTCCCATCATTATTTTATAAATTATTTCATATTTTGACTCATCAAAGACCAAAAAGCTTAAGATCATCCATAAAACTGCCTCTTGAAACAATCGAGATAAGCGGATAATTACAAAAAAAAGATTTAAAGAAATTATAACAAAGACAAATGTTAAAAATAATATTTGAACTCCTGCTGCGATTATGATCGATTTATCTATTTTATCAAAGACATTATTTTTTTCATTTAGAATTCTCCTGAAGGCCATAATATAAAGAATGATTGTAAAGGAAGAAAAAAGACCCAAAATGGCTGACTCAATGAAATTGACTAATTCCATATTTATTCTAAATATTTTCTTTTTGTTTAAAAATTAAAAAAAAATATTTCTATGTTTTGTTTTTTTTTTAATTTTTTGTTTGTTTGTTTTGTTTAAGGTTCATCCTTAATTAACGCTAAAATTTTCAAGTTTCAAAAAAAAAAATAATTTTTCATTAAAAGATAAAAAATTCATATTATATTTTCTTATTTTTGAGAGCTTCATAAAACTTCTCCCAACCTTTAAGCATAAAAATGCGATCTTTTCCAAACCGATCGATTAAATAATCCTCCCATTTTAGCTTGTTGATAACCATATTAAATAAAGCTGATGCAAAGTTGCTGCATCTGTTTAATTTCTCAAAGTTGAGATCTGAATGCTCTTCTAAATATTTTTTCACATTTTGAATAGTTGTCAATGATAAATTTTTTTCCGAAATCCCCATCATCATATTAAAAAAAACATTAGAATCCCTAACTTTCGTAGTTAAAACATTGTTAGACTCTAAATCTTCTTTGGTAATTTTTTCTCCTGAAATCATAAATAATACTATGATTGCTTCATTTACGACTTGAGGAACAATTCTCATCGCCCTTACCTCATTCATGTCCCTTTTATCAATTCCTTGAAATATAGGAAGCATTGCATTTGCCATTGAATTTCTTTCTTCATTTGCTTTTGTTATTAGTTCTTCGTTTGCCGAAAAATAGTTATGATAGCGATCATAAAGGTTTTGCGAAGCTTCCCAATCCCATAGTTTGCAAACCTGCCTGATATTTATCAAGGAAAAAGCATCACAAAAATTAAAGAGTTTTTCTCCTTTGATTTGCTTCAAACATTCATTCACTTTATTATCTTTAGGAGGAATTTTCTTTTGAATTTGGAAGACCAAATGGGGTTTTTGATTTTTTTCAGCTTTTAAAATTTCAAATTGCTGAATTAATGATCCATAAGCATAATTTAATAGAATGATTTCTTGAGCTTTTTTACTTAATGATGCTTCCATAGCAGAGATTGCCTTTTGTATGGGATTCAACTTTTCTTCTAATTGTTTTTCAATATCTTCAGTGTTTGGCTCCATTTTTTATTTCAAGAATCAAAGTTTATAAATTTATTTTTATCTAAATATCTGTCTATTTCTTTTTTTTTTCAAAAAAATATTAATTTTAATTTAGTTGTATTTTATTTTATTTATTTATTAAATTTATGATATGACCCTTTATGTTTTCGATTATGAGCGGAAATTTTTCACAGTTTTTTGAGAATCACGCACCAGTTCGCATGATCATAATAAGATTCAACAATTTCTGATAACTTGAGCTCGTTAATTATTTCTTCTAACTCTCCTTTCTTAAACACATGATAATACCTCTTATAAACTACAGTTTTTTTTGTTTCATTCAGAAAAATCTCTCCTAAAATATGTTTTTAATTGTTTGAATTAAACAAAAAAAACCAGGATCAGGCTTTTTATGGTCAGTTAAATCGTGAATGGTATTTTCATCTTCAAATTTATATTGCAAATTCCATGGAACGAAAATATCTTGTTCTGTAAAAGTTCTTTCTTCTTGCTCAAACGCCCACACATAAATCAAAACTATCCCATCTTTCTTTACTATTCTTAGTAATTCTTTTATCGCTTGTTGTCTTAGAAACCTAATTTTATTTACATAAAAATTCTTCATCTAGAAAAATTACTTATTTGAAAAATGATGAATAACAGCTATTGAAATCGCACAATCCATAGCATTGTTTTTCATTGGGAGCCTGAGACTGTCTGCTGTAAAAACTTGAAAGCCAAAATCTCTTGTTTTGCAAAGAGAAATCAAATTTTCACTACGATCTGTTCCAAAAAAAAATATATTTTCATTAATGCCTAAATATTTTCCGTTTCCACAACCTTATAAAATTTCAATAGAGGTTTTAGTTTTTTTCTTAAATTTGAAAAAATTAACCAATATCTGCAACAAATGATCCAATGGGTAAATTATTAAGAAAACTCTCAATTTTGGGCCATGCTTTATATCGAGTATGACTGAAATGTGGAGCTATTTTTTCATAAACCTCATAAACAAATTTTTTTTCCAAATCAGTTGGTTTTTTCTCGACATGCGTTTCAACTTTTTCCATAATTTTCTTTTCTTCTTCAGTTTTTGGTGCTTGATCGACCCTTTTTTCTTTGCCTTTCTCTGAATTTTTCAATGGGCTCTGTTTTTTCATTGAAACAGGATCATAACCTTGTGACTGGTTAAACAAAATTTTAATCAAAACATCAAAAATTTTTTGATTACATCACAAAAAAAAGGATATTTGCATAAACAAGGCGTGGTTTTAATTTTTCTAAAGGTTAAAGAGACTCTTCTCTTTCTAAAGATTAATTTCCCCTGGGTTTTATCAACTTTTCTTTGAGCAATTGAATGATACCAAGCATATCTCGCTTCACCAGAAAAAACTATCAACCCTCTTTGAGGAATATATAAATGTTTTTCTTCATTATTATAGCTTTTAAAACTCATTGTAATGCCACTTCCCAAGCTTAATGCTACAAATATTTCTTCAAAAGGGGAATGAGTATCGAAATGAGGTGGAATGCCATCACCAGGATTATAATCATTGATTGTTAATTGATCCATCGGAAGTTGTTGACCTTGAGAGATTTTACTGATATTATGAAGAACTTCTTCAAGAAAGCTTGGAATTGGCTTTGGGGCTTTTTTGTTTTTATCGACTGAATTAATCCCATAAAGAAACTCATATCCATAATGTTGAACTCTTCTATTAGCGAGCTTCGTCCATTCTTGCTGGTCTATTAGCTTGAGAAGACTCTTTTCTTGTTCTTCATTCACAAATTCTGGCATAATCTTCAATCCTTTTATACTGTCAAATGAATCATCAGCATTTGGAAAATTGAATGTAACTGATTTGTCTAAATCCTCAAAATTTAATGCAGTGGACAAAAAAAACACATTTCTTATTCTGTTGTAAAAAGGAATTTCAAGTGAGCTTGCTGTCATAGTATCAGTGACTTTAGTGGCAAGAATTAATAATTTTTCAGATTGTTCAAGGTCTTGAAATTGCAAAAATCCATAAGTGATTCCAGGAAATATGTGCAATTTATGTGTTCCAAATTGAGTGAGGAATTGAGACAATGAATTATAATCATCTTCATCTCCTTTTTGCAGAGAAAAAAAATTTAAATAAAATCTATTGGGTTGTTTATTTACCATTTCCAAAATGAATGATAAAGAAATTTTTATGAAGATATTTATCACACAATTCTTCAATTTTTTTATTTTCTTTATGACAAAGGACTTTAACTCCTTGAAGAAGTTTCTTATTTAATCTCATTGTGTTATTATTCGTTAGAGCCTGTTCTTTTTTGTGTGCTTTAATTTTTTGATCAATTTCAAGATCTGGGGATAAAGAAACATTATAATTATCAAGTTCTGAATCCTGCATTGTAGATATTTTGTTTGATTTTCGGGCTTTGAGAAAATTTTCGATATATTTATTGTTTATAATTCCAAATTGGAAAACTTTATTTTTGATTAATTTATTGAAGATTTTCATTTATTATTAGAGACTAAATTTTTATTTCTTTTATAAAAAATTTGTATATGAAGTAAACAAAACAAAAAAAATTAAAAAATAAGTTGTTAGGAACTTTAAAAAAATTAAACAAAAAATATTTCGAAAAAAAAAATGAAAACAGTTAAAAAATTACGAAAAACTTTTCTTATTTATTTTTTTTTATATTTCTTCTCTCGAATCCATCCAACCAAGAATACAATCGTTAGCAAAAAACATATTCCTCCCGTAATCATATAACTATACACTAAAACAGTATTTTTTCCTCCCAAAGCATTGACAGTTGTGATCACAAAATACTTTTTTGCATCATATTGAGTCACATCATAATCTTGCAAATTGGCATATTTTAGGAAGTTTCATTTTATTAAATCGAATTTTACTGTTATTCACAAGAACTTGATAATTTCCTGAAGCCAATGGTACAAGAATTCTTCCCCAAAGTTTTTTAAATTTCGATAATCCAGCAGCTCTCATCCAAACTTGAAAATGTTCTATATTTATGAATTATATTATATTTTATTCAAATTTTTTTAAAAAAATGCCATTTGTATGATCCATCCATTGTTTCTCTGGATTTGGTGTATTTTTAAAATTTTCTCGATCATATTTCCAAGAAATATTGGTTTCATCAATTACAATCATTATGCCAGTCCCGTCATCATTTAGTTTCATTAATGTATATGAATCTAAACAAATATTTTTTTTTTAACAATTTTTTAATTTTTGAATAAACCCGTAAAAAAAGTTTGAGCTATTAAACCACAAGGTGTGGCTGGATCATTTTCATTCAAAATTGTTCCATTAAAATTCGTTAGATTGGCTCTCACATTCTTATTTGTGGTAATTGGAGTACAACTTTGTAATTCATCCAAATTTTTATATTTTCCATAAAGCTGTTCATCATCTCTTGATTCTAAATAAACCCGATGGTTTTGGAAATAATTATTCAATTCGTAGTAAAAATAAATCGGAGGCTCTAAATTTGCATCAATTGTTATATTTACAACGCAAATTTTGGGAGTGAAAACCCCATTATTTGATGGATTGCAAGTATCATAACGATAAATATATTCGTTAATTTGCTGATTCAGGACTAAAAATACGATTCCAAAGGCAAGGAAAAATATTGCTTTATTTCAAAAATAAAATACATTTTTATTCAAGGAACGAAGTTTATTTACAAAAATACTTTGTTTTTCGGTGCCTGCCATTCAGATAAGACATATTTCATCGTTTTCTGAAAGCTTATGATCCTTTGCGAGTTCTTTATTTGCCAGATTATTCGTTTCTTCGATTTGTTTCATTGAGAAATTTCGGTTTGAAATTTATAAATGACAAAGTTTTTTAATGAAGATTTTTTTTTTTTTATTTAATTTTTTTTTTTTTTTGAGTTTTTTGATTTGAAAATTATTATTCTTTATTTATATTTAGAAAACCAAAATAAATAAAAACTCTTATTACCGCCCAACTTTACAAAAAATAAAAAATTAAATTTTAGAATTTTTTTTTTTAAAAAAACATTAAAATTTTCTCAAAAAAATTCCAATTCAATATGAAAAATTAAAAATTTTTTTTTAACTCTAAATATAAA
>JFJP01041123.1_pt1 | contig 10186 bp, 8 predicted proteins | sample 431651 | NCBI WGS metagenome assembly JFJP01 (sample SAMN02602958, study PRJNA72255) | Microbial mat metagenome, whole genome shotgun sequencing project. | biome: fresh water; feature: sink hole; material: water; isolation source: purple microbial (photo- and chemosynthetic) mats found in... | reverse complement strand
TCGGGGCCGGTTGCAGGCTTTACTTCCAGGGGATGGCGTGGGGTATCAGGATGGCCCCTTCGGCCTTGGCTTCCATAATTTCTTGAGGGTCTACGGGCATGTCAACTTCGCGGCGGCGGTAGACTATGTCCACCTCGGCGCCGTTGCGCAGAGCCGTCCGGGCGGCGTCCATGGCTACGTTGCCGCCGCCGACCACTACAACTTTATTTCCGCTTCCCAGGGGGTTCTCCCCTGGTGGCAGCTGCCAGAATAGCCACGCCGTCCAGAACCCGGGGTTGGTTGTCCCCCGGTACATCCAGATTGTAGGCCACGGTGAGGCCAGTCCCCGCTGCCTGACTAATGAGTACAATCGAAATTCCTAATTATGCTACCATGGGGATTAACCTTTCATTGGAGACAATGAACAGAAATTCCAAAGTAACGTGTTAGTGATTCTTTCAGTGCATCCAGAACATCCCCATAAACAAGGCATACATGATGTTCAAAGCCTTGGCGGCAAATCATCTGCATAAGTTCCTGCAGGCCAGGAACATGAAGAATTCCCGTTGATCCGAATGTCTCGGGGTCTTCCTGTACGATGGTACCCTTGCCGGCATAGGCATGCAATATTCCTTCTTCATCCTTGGTGGAGATACGAAACCAGGTTACTTCCCCGGCCTTCATCAGACCCTCTGTTGTACCCTTTGTTTTTCCGGTTCCCAACGAGGATGAAAGTACAGGATGTTCTGTGACCCTGAAGTCCCGTAGACAGGACTTAGCCAGGTTCCCGCAATGAAAAAGGATACAAGAATCCTTTTCCGCACCTAAATTATTGTTCCAGTCCAGAATTACTGCTGGCGACTTCGCTGCGGCCTGAAGGATCAGCAATGAAAAAGCACCGCTCACATCTGTTTCACAGGCTCCGGGGTAACCGCTTTCAGAGAGATATCCCATCACAGTACAAGGCGCAATCCCGTAAAGTTCTTCAAGTGCTGTCCAGCACTGGATGGAAAAAGCATCAAGATCATGCTTTTGGATCAGTGTCTCCAGAGCTAACAATAGTCTTGCCTGTTTTTCCTGAAAACCATCTGAAGGGGATGAAAAACTGAAACATCGAGGTGGGCTATATGACTCCATGCTTTTCATTCTCTCTGACAAGTCAGGAGAATCTGCAGGGAAGGAGTTACAGAGTGCCAGAATTTCAGAAAGATCTATGGTAACAGTAGAAATTCCAGACTTCTCAAGAATCCTTTCACTGAAACGAACCGTATTAAAAGCCTCTGGCCTGGCCCCGAAAGATCCAATTCTGGCTTTGCGCATGACAGCGGTGATGGAGCAGATACGAAGAAAATTTTCCAGTTCTTCCTGGAAAAGATCAGAATCAGCAGCTACCGTGTGAAGCTTGGTCAAGGAAAAAGGTATTCCATACTGATTGAGATTATTGCATAAGGCGATTTTGCCACAGAAGGCATCCCTTCTCTTGCCTTTTTGTAGCTTCCCTCTTTCATCCGGTTCTGCATGGATCAAGACAGGTACGCCCAAATCCGCCAGACGAAGGGTATCGGCAGCAGCTTTTTCATCCCCAAAATTTGGCAAGGAGATAATGACACCTTGTAAATCCTGGCTTCGACTTCGAAACAGGGAAGCGCATAGTTTTGCATCCTGCCGGTTCTCCACTGTTCCGGAAGTACCCTCGGATTCAGCAAGAACTACAGCTTCGCATCCACCTTTTTCTAAAGCCTGCTTCAGGACTTTGCGCCCTTCTACTGCCAAGGAAGAAGGAAAAAATCCCCTGTTTGCAATTATTAGTCCAATGACCGGTTTCTTTTCCATATACTGCTCCTGTTTCTATGGCACATAGACATGAATAGTCAGTGTTTCTGAATATTCTGGTAGAACCATTCCAATGATGCTCCCGTATTACGGTAAATCTTTGTTCTGGAAGGATCTGGCTGAAAGGTCCTGGACATTCCAAGAAAACCGGCCGTACTGTGAAAATCAGGGAATATTCCCAAGCCCACTCCTGCACATACAGCTGCACCAATAGCTGTGGCAAAACGTCCATTATCCAGGACTTTCAATGGCAGGTTGAAAATATCTGCTTTCATTTGATCCCAGAAGATATTACCGCTGCCTCCAATCTGGGAAAGTCTGTCGATAATCATTTTTTCCTGGAAAAGTCCAAGTATGATTCCTAGATTGAGGGAGATTCCTTCAAATACTGCTCTTATTAGATCTTTGCGCTGATGGCCGAGGTTTAAACCTAGAAAAGCTCCTCTTGCCTGGGGGTTCCAGCGGGGACAACGTTCTCCTGCAAGATATGGAAGGAAAACAAGTTCACCTCCGGAAGGTTCGGCTTCCGAGGCTTCAGCTTCAGCTCGGATGAAGCTACTGGAATCCAAACCTGGAATCCCCTCCTTGTTCTCTCCGTATAGCAGCCTTACAGCCCAACTCAGGGCATTGCCACAGGATGAAGAAGGACCACAAGGCATGACTTTGCCAGGAATAAGGTGGGCGAAATTTATGATCCGTTGCTCGCTATCCATCAGTGGTTCTGAAGAGGTAGCAGCAATCCAGGCTGAGGTTCCGACACTGAGATAGGCTTCTCCTTCAGTGATACAACCTGCTCCCACCGCAGCACACGAGCCATCCCCACCCCCACAGATAACCGGAGTACCAGGAAGCAAGCCTGTTTCCGCAGCTGCAGTCGTGCTGACCTTTCCTGCCATATCTGTGGAAAGGCGTACTTCCGGAAAAAGACTTGCATCCATCCCTGCAGCCTTGAGAATATCAAAGGACCATACTCTTTTATGCAAATCAAAAGCATTGGTACCGGAAGCATCACTTGGCTCTGTCACCATTGATCCGGTCATGCGGAAAAGCAGATAATCCTTGGGATTCAGTACCTTGACAGTCTTGTCGAATATCGCTGGAAGGTTTTTCTTGATCCACATGAGTTTTTCCAGAGAATAAACCGGACTAGCCCGGTGTCCGGTTATCCTGTAGATCTCGTCTGCAGACAAGACATGAAGTAGTTCTTCCGTTTCAAGAACTGCCCTTTGATCACTCCAGATCAAGGCTGGATGCAGGATCTCCCCTTGAGTTCCAAGACAGACACAGGATTGCATCTGACCACTGAAGGATACAGCCACAATATCTTGAGGTAAATAATTAAGGAGGATCTCCCGGGTGGTGACCACAATCGCATTCCACCAGTCCAAGGGGGCCTGTTCAGCTTGGGTTTGCTGAGGATAATTGGTGTCATATCCTGAAACGCTGCTGGATAGAAGTCGGCCATCCAGGGAAAAAAGACAGGCTTTATTCCCCGATGTACCTAGGTCATGTACTAGTATATATTTGTCCAAAACATAACCTCGTTACTGAAAATCAATGATGATTTTTTTAAGGTTTTTTCCACTCTCGAATAGCTTCATTGCTGAAAGTGAATCCTCGAATCTAAACACATCAGAATAGTAATTGACTGGATCCAGCTTACCTTCCTGCATCCACTGAACGATTTGATCGTGGGCCTGAGCTTCCTCCATCTTCGAGGGCCACTGAATACATTTCAGATTCCAGTTGAAAGGGGCTTTGTCCCAATTGAGTAACACTTCATTTCTGGGAGTGACTCCGTACACACAGATATCCCCATGATCCTTGACCAGATTCAGACCGGTGTTCATGATGGCCGGTACTCCTGCTGCATCCAGGACAATGTCTACTCCTTCGGGGCAGATCTTCCGGACATACTCCTCTACATTTTCTGTTATCCCATTGATGAGGTGATCCGCTCCCATTTTTTTAGCTTCAGCCAGTTTGGCTTCCGAGAGTTCTACAGAAAAAATCGGACCAAGCCCTAAAAGCTTGAGAAAGGTGAGAAACGTCAGTCCAACAGCCCCGGCACCGAAGACTACAATGCTCTGCCCTGCCTTGAATCCTAAACGGCGGACTGCAGCATAGACTTCCCGGAAAGTGACAATCAGGCAGGCTCCTACAGCATCAAGATCATTAGGTATCTTCCTCTGGGCATAATTGAATTCGTACAATATCTTATTGTCAATCTGATATCCATCTGCCAGCATGGCCTCCGTATCCCCAGCGATTGCATACTCAGCGAAGGCTCCCCATGTGGAAAAGTATTCTCCGCACTTGCCGAATATGTAAGGAAGTACAATCCTGTCTCCGGCTTTGAAATTGCGTACCTTACTTCCTGTTTCGACTACATCACCTACGCCCTCATGTCCCAGGATAGTGGGATAATCTGCAAATCCTTTCAGTTTGTTGTGCAGGATTTTCATATCGGTGCCGCATAATCCTCCACTAAGGATTTTCACCAGCATCTGGTATTCTCCAAATTCCGGTTTTGGCATGGTTTCGATGGAACTTCTCCCATCTTCGTGTATGACAAGTCCTTTCATGACCTTCTCCTTATTTCTTGTTTCTTTCTGTAAGTACTACGGCAGTGATGATGATCAGACCGCGAACCACCATCTGCAGACTGTAATCGAAGCCGAAGATGATCAGGGCATTCGTGATCATCCCGATGATGAATGCTCCTGTTAGAGTACGAAGAATCGACCCTCTCCCACCGTGCAAACTGGTTCCGCCAAGGATAACTGCTGATATGGCATCCATGGGTAGATCGTTTCCAACTTCCGGTCTACCGGCATTGATCCGGGCTACCATCATGAGTCCAGCGCAGGAGGCAAAAAGAGCATTTATGACCATGACAGATAGGACTATCTTCTTGGTTGAAACACCACTGTAACGGGCTGCCACTGCGTTGTCACCAGTTGCTTTGATGTAATTTCCATATGGTGTGTGGTGATATACAAAATAGGCCAACAAGAAGAATACGAGCATCAGCACGATGACTGTAGGAAAACCACCTAAAGTCCCTGCCCCCCAGAAGGCAGTAAATTTTTTATCGTAAACTACCACGACCATATTGTTGGTTACAGCCATAGCAATACCCCTGGCGATGCCCATGGTTCCCAGTGTGACTAGAAAGGAAGGGATGCCAAACTGGATAGTCACAAGTCCATTGAAAAAACCTACCAGAAGCCCAGCACCGATTCCCGCCATGGAAGCCAGGAGTATTCCGGCACCGGCTTCAAGTGACATGGTTGAAATCATGACTACCAATCCGACAATGGACCCTACCGAAAGATCAATGTTATGGGATGTAAGTACGAAGGTCATCCCAAATGCCACCACTGCCACAATAGCAGTTTGCCTGCCGATGATAGCAAAATTCTCAAGTGTAAAGAATCGGGGATTGATCATGCCGAAAACCAGCATGATGACAACTAGAACAATGTAAACAAATTGTTCTTTCCAAAGGTTTTTCAGTAAATCCCTTACCAGCTTCATTGAACTGACCTCTCGTTTGAAGTGTTTTCATGCATATTGTCCCGTACTATGGCTTCCATTATTTGCTCCTGGGTAACCCTTCCGGAAAACGATGCAATTATCCTGTCATGATTCATTACGATTATCCTGTCGCTTAAAGCCAATAGTTCTGGCATATCAGAGGAGATCAGGATGATTCCCATACCTTCATCAGCCAGAGCATGTATTTTCCGATGGATTTCGCTTTTTGATCCAACATCAATACCTGCGGTAACCTCATCAAGTATGAGTATCTGCGGTCTGGTACCCAGCCACTTTGCAATTACCACCTTCTGCTGGTTTCCCCCGCTGAGGGAATTTACAATCTTGCTCCTGCTTTCGGTTTTTATTGCCAACTTCTGGATCCATTCATCAGCCCAGACTGCTATTCTTTTTCGCAGCAATTTTCCAGCAAAAGTAAAGTGTTTCAGAATTGGCAGTATTATATTTTCATCAACTCCCAGTTGTAGGTTGAGACCCTGGAGATGACGGCTCTCGGGAACCAAGGCAATCCCTGCCTTCATGGCAGTCCGTACATTTTTAGTGGCAATTGTTTTTTGATTAACCTTGATTCTGCCTTTCCTGTAGGGACGGATACCGAATATCTTCTCAACCAACTCACTACGGCCACTTCCTTCAAGCCCAGCAAGTCCTAAAATTTCACCAGGATATAATTTCAGACTGATCCCCTCGTCTTCGGGGTTTCCTGCAAGATCTTCCACTTCAAGCAGTATAGGGTTATTCAGATCCTGGTCCTGTTTTTTTTCACGTTTCGAGTAGAGATCCATTTCCCGTCCCACCATATGGGAGACAATGGTTTCCACCTGAATTTCCTCTGATGCCAGTTCTGCTACATTTTTACCATCCCGCAGCACCATGACTGAATTGGCTACCTGCCTGACTTCATTCAATCTGTGCGTTATATAAATGATTCCTGTTCCACCCGACTGCAATTGGTGAACAATTCTGTATAGATTCTCCGTTTCTTTGCTGGTGAGCGCGGAGGTTGGTTCATCGAGAATCAGGATGCGCGGTTTTCCGGAGACAGCCTTTATGATCTCTATGAGCTGTCGCTTGGCCTGGGGAAGAGAAGATACAAAGATTCGGGGATCCATTTGTATTTGGTATTCTTTGAGCAGCGAGGCTGCTTTTTCAAACATTTCTTTTCGATTGATTATCAATCCCCATCGGGTTTTCTCGGCTTTCAGAAATATATTTTCAGCAATGCTCAGACTGGGGATGAGGCTCAGTTCCTGGAATACGGTAAATATCCCTAACTTGGCAGCGTTGCCTGGATTGTGGCTTTCCCAGGGTATTGCCTGTCCTCCAACCTTCATGACTCCGGAGTCAGGTCGGACAACACCCATGATTACTTTGATGAGAGTGGATTTCCCTGCTCCATTCTCACCCAGCAGGGCTTTGACTTGCCCGGAATCAAGGGTGAGAGACACGTCATTATTGGCTGTAACCCCAGGGTAGGTCTTTGTGACCCCCTCAAGTTCTAGAAGTCTGTCTGCTGAAGTCAAGTGCATTCCTCCTGGAAACCCCTGTCACGGGGCAAGCCCCATGACAGGATTGCTCTTTATTTTTTTAATGCTTCGGCAATGGGTGCTGGCATAGGAGCATGATAAATCCTGTCCCAGGCTTCAGCCAGGTTTTCCCTAATGACCTTTTCTCCAGGAACCACCACATACTGGGGTGTTGGTTTACCGGCCAGGGAAGCAAGACCAATGATAGCAGCAGCCACTCCCTGATCATAGGGATGCTGTGCTCCACTGCCGATAAAAATACCCCGGGATGCAATGGATGCGGCTGCATCCCTGCCCAGATCTGGAGAGGCAACAAAGACCTTCTTGCCGATATTTTCCAGAGCAGCGGCTGCAGTCATGGCAGGTCCATCCCATCCTGCCCAGATGGCTTTCACATTTGGGTGGGCAATGAGAATGGACTCAGCTACCTGAGCTCCTTCTTCGCTACTACCGACCTTCTGATCAGCCACTACAGAAATACCTGGATACTTTGCAAAGGTTTCTTTAGCTGCTCTCTCTCTCATGTCCATGTGGCTTACCCGGTTCTTGTAATTGATCAGGGCTACTTCTCCCTTTCCACCTATGGCATCCGCCAGGATTTCTGCAGACGCCTGGGCAATGGCATAATTGTCAGCCTGGACAACACCGGCATAATCTTGGGGCCACTTGGAATTTGCTGCGGCACTATCAATGAAAACTACTTTTATACCAGCATCGGCAGCCTTCTTGTAGAATGGACCAACTGCCACACCGTCTACTGTATGGGAAAAAAGGATATCAACTCCTGCCTGAATGACACTCTCAACATCAGAGATCTGTGTTTCCACTTTCCAGGATGCATCGGTAACAGCTGCCACGTTGATCCCGAATTTGGAAAGTGTGTCCGTGATACCCTGGATCTGTCCCTGAGACCAGTCGCCCCCTGCGGAAGCCATACAGATAGCTGCAGTATATTTACCGTTTTTAAGTTTCTCCGTCTCCGCAGAGCCCAGTAGTTTCAGGACCTCTTCAACCCCTACGACCGGCTCTCCATTGGGACCGCTGGCTTTGATTGGCAGGATGTATTTCCCGTCTGGAACCAAAGGCTGGATGTCAACCATTCCATACCCGGTTTGCCTGTCCCCTGCTTCTTTTTGGCCAGCAGCGAAGAGTATAGTTGCAGAAACCATGCTTAGCGCTCCGGCAAGAACCAGAAGCCTCCCTAATCTTTTCATGACGCCTCCCCCTTGTCGTTTATTGTAAAAACGACAAATAAAAATGTAAACGTTACATTAGAATGCATGGCCAACCCATTCCTGTCAAGGAAAAAAATTAGAAAGCAAAAAAAATAGAGGATTCCCGGTAAAAATAGCATCTTGGCTACTGTATTTTATATAATATCCCTTTACAAACATGCATTGCTACGGCATTATACTGAAACAAATGACAAATAAAATGCTATCTGTTACAATACGTGACATAGCCACAAAAGCAGGCATTTCCATTGCCACGGTATCCCGGGTTCTGAACAACTCCCCTTTGGTCAATGCAGAAACAAGAAAATTGGTGGAAGCAGTCATGGAAGAACTAGGCTATGCCAAGCCATCCTTATCCCTGCGAAGACAGATGGGGACCATGCGGACAATAGGCCTTCTGCTTCAGGATATTTACAGTTTCTACTACCCGGCAGTGATCCATGGACTGGAAAGTTACCTCTTCCGTCAAGGATTCAACCTGTTTCTTTGCCATACAGATGGGAACAGGGATCTAGAAAGCCGGTATATTAAAACCATGCAGGATAAAGGCAGTTCAGGTTTCATCCTGCTAGGTACCCGACCTACAGATGTAAATCAGGACCACATAATAAAGCTCAGCCGAAAGACTCCGGTTCTTATGATCCACGATTATATAGTAGGATCAAATGTGTTCTCTGTAATAACAGACGAGGAAGAAGGTGCTTTCCAGGCTGTAGACCATCTTGCTTCCCTGGGGCATGAAAAGATTGCCTATGTTCGAAGTAGTGATGCTTTTTCCACTTATGAATACAAGTACCAAGGATATTCCAAAGCCCTGAAAAAGAATGGAATATTTGAGCATCCGAAGCACATTATTCGTGTGGATCCCCATGAACGAGGAGGCGGGGAAGCTGGAAGTATACTGGCGGCCATGGAGGATCATCCGACAGGTATTCTATGCGCCAGTGACCAGATTGCTGTCGGTGTCATGAGGTCTATACAGGAACATGGTTTCAGGATTCCCCAGGATTTTTCAGTTGTTGGATACAGCAATAGTCCGATAGCCGCCGAGTTGTATCCCCGGTTGACTACAATTGACCAGTTTCCTTTCAAGACTGGCCAGACAGCAGGGGAAATGATTATCCGACTGATCAATGGCGAGATCCCGGATCAAAGGAAAATCATCCTTCAGCCAGAACTGATCATCAGAAATTCCAGTGGACCGGCACCACTCAGAGAGTAAAAAATGGGAAAGACTAGCTCCTGCGAGAAAGCATTCAGCATCCCGAAAGGAAATCAGCATCTGTCAGCAGTGCTTCATGATTGTGGACACAAAGAATACTTGGTCGTCATGGCTCATGGTTTTACCTCGCACAAGGCAGAGTCATCTCGGTTTTTTGTAACCGCTACCCGCGCATTCGCCGAAAACGGTTTTAATATACTCCGATTTGACTTCATTGGCTCCGGGGATAGTAGTGGCGGTTTTCATGAAATGAGCCCAAACACCGAGATTACCGATCTTCTCAAGGATTCGCGGGATCAACTATAATGCACCTGCTAGATACCGATATTCTGATTTATGCCCAGAAGAAAAGGTCACTGAACGTCATTCAAAAAATCAAGCACCATGCCCAAAAGATTTGTTCTTGGGTGCAAAAAGAACCTTGACCCATCATGGAACCATCGAGCACTCCTGGAATTCCTTTTACCCTTCAACTTGATCGAATTTGAGCAAGGTGACTGTACCGCCTATGGTACCATACGAACATACCAGAAAAAAAACGGCAGACTCATTGGAACAATCGATACATTCTTCGGTGCCCTGGTTGTGAGTCGAGCCCTGATTCTGGTTACCAACAATACAAGGGAGTTCGAACGCATACCCGGTATCACCTTGGAGAACCGGGCAACGTGAAGTTTTATTCCTAACCTACTTGATCAGCTCCACCATCTGGAAGTCGACGACCCCGGCTGCCCGGCCCTCGTCCATGTCTATGTGCATCTCGAGCGCCAGGTTGTCCCCTACCCTCACGATGACGTTGTCGAAGACCAGTCCGCGCTCGCCCGGTACGC
>JFJP01033289.1_pt1 | contig 10187 bp, 11 predicted proteins | sample 431651 | NCBI WGS metagenome assembly JFJP01 (sample SAMN02602958, study PRJNA72255) | Microbial mat metagenome, whole genome shotgun sequencing project. | biome: fresh water; feature: sink hole; material: water; isolation source: purple microbial (photo- and chemosynthetic) mats found in... | reverse complement strand
AACGATCCAAACCCTGATTTAGCAAAAGCCGGGGTAGAAAGTCCAATCCCAGAAATCCAAGTTCGTGAAATGGAATCTGTTTTAAGAATTAACAACGGTGATGTTGCCATTATGGGCGGATTGATGCAAGATACCACCAGTCAACAACGTACTGGGGTGCCGGTGTTGTCGCAATTACCACTTGTGGGCGATTTATTTAGTTATCGCAATGATAATTATACGAAAACTGAATTAGTGATTTTTCTAAGACCCGTTGTTATCAAACAAGCCAGTGTCGAAGGTGATTTAAAGGATTATCAAATCTATTTGCCGAGTCCAGCACAACCAGATCAGTTACCACCTACCGGTTTAATGCGACATTAATGGTTATGCAATGAGTAACGCTTCAAAATAGGAACAATTATGTTTAAGAGAATTATTAATTTACTGAAGGGTTTTTTAACATTATTCATTTCTGGGATGGAAAAGCGCAATTTAGACGCGCTGATTGAACTAGAAAGAGAAGATTTGCGCAAACAGGCGATGAGATACAAAGCTGGTTTAGTATCGTTAGATAATCTTTCAAAATTTTTATCAAATCAAATTAAGAAGTTGGAAGCAGAAGAATGGGATTTGCGAGCAAAAGTGTTGGTTAATCTAAAAACCAATTTCCGCGAACTCGCCGCGCAACATGCGTTACGTTTACAATTGGTCAATCAAAGATTGGCCGAAAGTCGCTCACAGCAAGAACAGGTGGAAACCACTCGTAAAACGCTGACGACAGCCCATGATCAACTGTTAGAACTGTCCGGCAAGACGCATCATCAAGCTGATCTGACTTACGCGGGCGAAGCTGAACAAGCGGCGTTAGCAGAAATGGCACTGAACCAATTTATTCTGCAAGAACGATTGGAAATGCCAAAAGCATTGGAAGATAGAAGCGGCGAAACAAGGACTCATTCTGAAGAAAAGACGGAAAAAACCGTTGATGGTACCGTTGTCAGTAAAAATGACCTTGATAGCCCTCAGTCGGTCCAATAAGGAATGAGTTATTTTGCTTTTTAACTCAGTAATGGCTACAATTTCCAAGTTTAATTTTATTCACTCTCACTTTACTATTTTTAAGGAGGCTGTGCTTTCTAATGCCAAATATTCGTGTCAAGGAAAATGAACCTTTTGAAGCTGCTATTCGTCGTTTTAAACGCGCTTGTGAAAAAGCGGGGATTTTAGCCGAAGTCCATCGGCGTGAGTTTTATGAAAAACCTACCTCTATTCGTAAACGGAAGGCTGCTGCCGCCGTTAAACGTCATTTAAAAAAGCTGTCGAGAGACACGCTACAACGTGAACGTCTCTATTAAGTTCTCTTAGTCGTAAATCCAGTCCAGTTCATAACCCGCAGATTTTGCGGGTATGCGAGTTATTTATTATGTCACAATCTCTTAAAGAACGTCTCCAAGAAGAGATGAAAGCCGCCATGCGTAGTCATGAAAAACAACGTTTAGGCACCATTCGCTTGATTCTTGCGGCGATTAAACAACGCGAAGTGGATGAACGCATCAGTTTGGATGATGTGCAAGTGACCATCGTGTTAGATAAGATGTTGAAACAACGGCGGGATTCGTTAGCACAATATCAGCAGGCCGGGCGACAAGATTTAGCAGATCAAGAGGCTTTTGAAATTGCTTTAATTCAGAGTTATTTACCACAACCGTTGAGTGATACCGAGTTAGAACAGTTAATTACCGCAACCATTGCTAAAACCGCCGCCAGTTCAGTGAAAGATACTGGTAAAGTGATGGCAATTCTCAAAGCGGAAGTGCAAGGCCGGGCGGATATGAAAAAAGTCAGTGAACAGGTTAAGCAACGGCTTTGTTAGCTTGAGTTCAGACCATTTCATGTAGTATAACAAAGGTGCGTTACGGCGCAAAAACACGCGCTTAACGCACGCTATTTCAACTTTTTTTCAAAAGTTAAGCGATTTTAAAATTCTATTAGGAGAAATTAAACCCGCCTTCAAACTTTAACTTGAAGTCGAATTAAACGTTCTAACTCATCTACTAATTCTTCGCTTTTAACCTTCTGGTGTACTTCACCTTTCATATAAATCAAATGATTAGGTGTACCCCCCGTCAAGCCGATATGTGCTGACCGTGCTTCGCCCGGACCATTTACAATACAACCAATCACCGCAACATCTAATGGTTGTAAAATATCCTCCAAACGATTCTCCAATTCATTCACTGCCTTAATCACATCAAAGTTTTGGCGAGAACAAGAAGGACAAGCGATTAAATTAATCCCTTTACTTCGCAAATGGAGACTCTTAAGAATATCAAAACCCACTTTAATTTCTTCCACCGGATCAGCCGCTAACGATACTCGAATCGTATCACCAATCCCTTCCATTAATAACAAACCAATTCCAATCGCTGATTTCACAGTCCCTGAACGAAAACCGCCGGCCTCGGTCACTCCCAAATGAAGCGGTTGCTCAATCTGACTCGCTAACATCCGATAAGCGGCTACAGTCATAAATATTTCAGAGGCTTTTAAACTAATTTTAAAATTAGCGAAATCGAGTTTATTTAAAATGTCTATATGACGAAAGGCCGATTCAACGAGGGCTTCAGCCGTTGGTTCACTATATTTTTTTTGTAAATCTTTTTCTAACGAACCGGCATTGACCCCAATGCGCAAAGGAATTCCCTGATCTCGCGCACAGTGAATCACTTCACGAATACGTTCTTCTTTACCGATATTGCCCGGATTAATTCGTAAACAATCAACGCCCATCTGAGCAACGCGTAAAGCAATGCGATGATCAAAATGAATATCAGCAACTAACGGAACTTTAACCGCTTTTTTAATTTCACCAAACGCGGTGGCCGCTTCCAATGAAGGGACCGAAATGCGCACAATATCGGCACCGACTTTTTCTAGGGATTGTACTTGTGCAATGGTATTAGCAATATCACAAGTATTGGTATTCGTCATACTTTGTACTGAAATGGGGGCGGTGCCGCCGACTGCCACAGAGCCGACTTGGATTTGTCGAGAGTGACGACGAGTTATTTTAATTGAGGATTGCATATTCAGACTTCCGAAGTCTTGAAGACTTCGGAAGTCTTAAAGACTTCGGAAGTCTGGTTAGGAGTTTCGATATATTCTGTTACCAGTTTCTTGTACGCTTCAGGTGTTCCAAAATTCTCTTCAATAAATTCGCGGTTGACCAACGTTCCTTCGCGCAGATTCATCCATTCGAGATAATTGGAAAATTCCCAATCCTCGGGTAGAAGAACCAAACCGTCCTTAACAGGGTTTGCATGGATGTAAACGCATAAATTTAGCAAATGATTGTAATGTTGAATGGGTTTTGCCTGAAACTGCCCTTGAAATAACGCGCCTACCCGCTCAAAACGTTTGTTAATGGCTTTTGTGTAGGATATGCCAAACTTTTGCATAGCTAACGAAACTGCTGAGACTTCCGAAGTCTTCAAGACTTCGGAAGTCTTTGTCTGCGCTAACGAAACTGCTGAAATTTCCGAAGAAGTTTTTAAGACTTCGGAAATCTCCGCCTGCGCTAACGAAACTGCTGAGACTTCCGAAGTCTTGAAGACTTCGGAAGTCTTTGTCTGCCTAACCTTACCCAAAATATGATAATGTGTTGGCATGAGACAATAAACAAGAATTTCCACATACTCGTGGAGATATTTCTTCAACCCGCGCAGGAAATATAGATAATTCTCACGCTCAAAAAATACTGCCTGACGATTATTGCCGCGATTATAAAAGTGATAATACTGGTCAGGTAAAAAAGGGGTAGCTCTACGGGGCATAGGAGTTCCTCAGACTTCAGACTTCCGAAGTCTTGAAGACTTCGGAAGTCTTTAGTCTTTCTGGGCATGTCAGACTTCCGAAGTCTTAAAGACTTCGGAAGTCTCTTTAATTTACGGTTGTTCTGTAGCCGGTGTACTCTCTCCAACAAGAAAAATACGACCGCCGGTATTAGGTTGTTTCGTATAACTATTGATGGGATTTTTCTCACCACGATACTCAATACTTACCGCATCCAAATTGCCGACTTTAACTTTAAAAGGCGGAATGCCTGTTACCGGAAAATCAGTATTCGCATTTGCAATAGCATTATACAATTTTTTATTCGTGTTGTCGGTAATCTCCAACCATGACTTTTGTTTTAAATAAACGGTCATCGTTTCTGTCGTTGGTGCAGTGGTATTTTCCGCAGTCGTAGGCTGAGGAGCAGTTACCGTCGGTGTTGCCGCACTGGGGTCTGCTCCAACGGCTGGTGGAAGCAATGGCACCAGCGGCGGACTTACCGGTTCACCATTCAAACCCTCTGAATCTGGCAATTGCAATGGAATCTGGGTGGTCGTTGTCGTCACATCCGTCCGTTTTGAAAACAAGTTCTGAGAAACAATGGTCACCGATAGCAGAATCATCACAATCGTAATCACACTAAAAGTCATGGTTTTGACCCAAAAATGGTTAGATGTAGTCTGTGCTTGCGGGGCAGGAGACTCACCGGCCGGAACAATCGCTGATGGCAATTGATGCCCCAGTTGTTGTTCATAACCCTCTATCACTGATTCTGGAGAAATTTCTAGTAATTTAGCATAATTACGCAAATAACCTCGTATAAAAACCGCAGAAGGTAGACGGTCATAATCATCCATTTCTAACGCATTGATAACTGTGGGTGACAGATAAAGCCTATCAGCAATATGCTGAATAGATAGATTTTTATTCTCACGAGCATGACGTAATCGCTCACCAACCTTCATTTTACTGGTTTCTAGCTGTACTTCTTCTTCCATTTCACGCTCTGCAAACGGTCTGGTCACCGGTTCATTAGGGGTTACAAGTTTTGGAATCACTTCAATTTCTTCCGGCAAATGAGTGATCGTTGAAAATCGTTCTACCTCAACCTCATTTACGGTCGAGTTTTCATCTTCTTGGGTGTAAATAGACGTTATTTTGTTCATTAAGGATTGATCCTTCCAGTTTTTTTAACGCTTCATAAATTAAAATATACAACGGTTGCAATCATCTAAATAAATAGTTTTTAGAGCTTAACCGGTCTAAACCTTGATTCTTGTAATAATTCAAGATTTAGTCTTCTGTCTAAACTGAAGAAACTATTTTTTATTGTCTCTTGTTAGAGAAGCATTTGGGTTTTCGGATTTTTTTAACAAAAAGGTTTGTTCAGAATCAGGGTACTGTGAGCGAAGTAACATCGCATGACTGGCTTCAGTGTCTTTATCTCCTAGAGCGCGTGCAATTTGAATTCCCAACCACAATGTTTCCGGGGTGTGTTTAACCAATTGTGGAGTGTTCTGCACGGTTTCAGAATAGCGTTGCAAATAATCGCGCGCAACAGAATAATGTCGAGTATCATAACTCAATTTCGCCATCTGATACAAAGCAACAATGAATTTAGGATTCGCTTGTAAAGCGCGTCTTAAATAAAGTTCTGCTTTATCAAAGTCTTTATTTTGTAAAGCACATATTCCAGCATTAGTATAGGGATATTCTGGTGTTCCATAAATCGGATTTTCGACCGCTTTTAAAAAATGTTCTTCCGCTTTAGTCCATTCACCCTGTTTACAGAGAAATTGCCCGTAATTATTTTGAAAATCAGAGTTCATCGGCCTGAGTAGAACGGCTGTTTCGTAATGTTTTCGTGCCAATTCATATTGTTTTAAATGCGTGTCGTAGAGTGCCGCAATGATGCCGTGGGTATCAGCATAGTTATTATCTGCCGCTAATGACTTTTTCAATCTACTCAACGCTTCTGAAGTTTTGCCAAGTCTAAGGTATTCTAATCCTAATTTGAGGTTGATTTCAGCAACTTTATCGGGTGTATAATCATCTTCTTGAATTTCTTGAATAGCTGATTGCCCACCACAACCACTCAGCAAAATGCCAAAAAGGAGCGAAATTTTTAAAGGATAAGAAAAATTCATCATTTAGTACTCCTGATGAATAAAAAGGGAATTCTGTAACTTACGATTAAGCACTTTTCCTGCCAATTGTCCACAGGCCGCACTAATATCACCTCCCCGGGTTTTACGGGTAATCGTCATGATACCCGCATTTAATAAAATATGACGAAATTGATCAATGGTTTCTAAAAGTGAACATTGATAAGGTGACTGAGTAAATGGGTTAAAAGGAATTAAATTCATTTTAACGGGTAAACCACGTAATAATTTGACTAATTCCCGGGCGTGCGTGGGACTGTCATTAATTCCACGTAACATCACATATTCAAAGGTGATGGTGCGGCGCGTATCCGCGGCGATATAATCTCGACAAGCGGCGAGTAATGCCGCCAGTGGATATTTGCGATTAATGGGAACTAATTCATTGCGTAACGCATCATTCGGCGCGTGGAGGGAAATGGCTAAATTCACCGGACAGTGATCTTTTAAGCGCAGTAAACCCGGCACAATACCAACTGTGCTTAAGGTCAAGCGTCGCCAAGATAAGCCATAACTATTGTCATCTTTCATGAGATAGAGGGCTTTAATCACATTGTCTAAATTAATTAAAGGTTCGCCCATACCCATAATGACTACATTGGTCACGCGATGTCCTAATGCGGGTTCACTTTCTGCTTTTAATACTGATTCTGCCAACCATAATTGAGCAATGATTTCACTGACTTGGAGATTACGATTAAATCCTTGTTGAGCAGTTAGGCAAAACCGGCAGTCTAACGCACAACCCACTTGAGATGAGATACAGAGTGTGTGACGATCTTCTTCTGGAATCAGTACCATTTCAATATCGTTTTCTGCATCTAATTGCAATAACCATTTACGGGTGCCATCTTGGGAAGTTTGCGTGACTGCGACCCGTGGCAATGAAATGCAGGCGACCGTTGCTAATTGTTGCCGTAAGGATTTACTTAAATTGGTCATGGCCTCGAAATCAGTAACCCCTTGCTGATAAATCCATTTCAGTACTTGGGTCGCCCGGAAAGGTTTTTCTCCAAGTGTTGCAAAAAAAGCGACTAATTCTTGCGGAGATAGATTTAATAAATTGATTGGGTTACTCATTTCAATAAAATCATGGTTGAAAAAACCTGAGTGATGTTTCAATCTCCCCTGTTTTCTTAGCAAAGAAGTTCGGTGGAAAAATTAACACTCAGATTTTAGAACAAGCGTTGACGTTCTATCGAGTCCGTGGACAAATTTCGTTACTGTCGAAGAAATAGTCAATTTCTGTTTTTGCCGTTTCCGGCCCATCAGAGCCATGAACTGCGTTTTCTTCGACGTTATCTGCAAAATCAGCGCGAATCGTCCCGGGGGCGGCATTTTTAGGATTCGTTGCACCCATTAATTCACGATTGACGGTAATAGCCTGTTCTCCTTCTAAAATTTGTACCATGACGGGACCGGAAGTCATGAAATCCACTAAATCTTTAAAAAAGGGACGTTCTCGATGAACCGCATAGAAACCTTCTGCTTGGGGACGAGAAAGATGAAGCATTTTCGCCGCAATAATCCGCAAGCCGCCTTTTTCAAACCGAGCGTAAATTTGTCCGATCAGGTTTTCAGCAACTGCATCGGGTTTAATAATAGAAAGAGTACGTTCAATAGCCATTTAAAATGGATTCTCCTAAAACTGTAATTAATCTTCTGAAAATTATCTGAATTTTGATTCACTCGAAAATCTTTATGTCATCCCGATGAAAGTCGGAATCTATCAAATTTCAACTGAGGATAGATTATTCCTACCTACGCAGGAATGACACTTACTATACTTAACCTTGCCACAAAATGAGCGGTTGTCATTCCCACAAAAGTGGGAATCTCGATCTTTAAACACTGGATTCCCGCTGGTGCGGGAATGACGCTCAGTTAATGACAGTGGAAAGTATATTTTAACCCGTCGGCCGACACGCGGCACAATTACGATATTGATTACAACGATTTCTGCGCTTTGCTTCATCATCTTTAAGTTGGTATTCAATCACCGCACATTCATGTTCTTGTAAAGACGTTGAAAAGTGATGATAGCCATTGCCCTTAGCCACAAAAAACAAGGTATCACCTTCCGCCGGGTTGATAACGGCTTCTAACGCGGCTTGCCCCGGCATGGCAATGGGTGTGGGCGGCAGTCCATCGTTACGGTAAGTATTATAGGGATTATCTATGGATAAATCTTGTTTGCGAATATTCCCATCAAACGTTTCACCCAGCGCGTAAATCACCGTTGGATCTGTTTGCAATTTCATTTTCTTATTTAAACGACGAATAAACACCCCAGCAATTAACGGACGTTCTTCCGGCGCGGCCGTTTCTTTTTCAACAATAGAGGCTAAAATCAAGGCTTCATAAGCCGATTTCAAGGGTAAATTAGTCCGCCGTTTTTGCCAAGCGGCTTTCAATTCTTTTTCCATCATTTGGTAGGCGCGACGTAAAAATTCGACATCGGTCATACCCGTCGGAAAATGATAAGTATCTGGATAAAAACGACCTTCCGGATGTTCTGTGGAAAAACCAAGCCGTGTCATAATTTCTTCAGGCGTTAAATTGACCAGAGTATGTTTTAACGCCGGATGTTGATGCACAGCGGCCATCACTTGACGAAAGTTCCAACCGGGCGGTAACGTTAATGAATGTTGTAAAGGTTTACCATTGACTAAAATATCTAAAAATTGTTGAGGAGTTGTCCCCACCGGAATTTGATATTCTCCTGCTTTGATTTTATGAGCTTTTTCATTAACTCGCGCCAAGCAAACCCAGACTAACGCTTCCGGATAGTTGAGCAAGTCTTGCTTCATCAAATCTTTAGCAACTTGAGAAATATTCGCTTTAGAAGGCAATGTATAACGCCAATCGTTAATCAATGGCATGGGATTATTGAGTTGATATTCATAGATATAATAACAACTGCTCCCGGCAGCAATGATTAAAAGCAAGATGATTAGAAAGAAATTTTTTAACATACCTATCGTTCCTCATTTTTTCAAAGTCATCATCATCCCAATCAATTTTGTCGGGCTTGCCATGTCAATATTTGACCACACAAGTGTCGGCCACATTTACTGCGGTGCCAATCAATCATAATTTGTTCAACATATCGTTGTGTTTCGCGGATGCGCGGAATGCGTCCTAAACGCGCTACCCGGTTTTCGCCACTATTATAAGCCGCTAACGCTAATTCAACATCGTTGAATCGCCTCAATAATTTGCTTAAATAAAAGGCACCACATCTCAAATTCAGATCAGGGTTATACAAACCATCCCGATTTAAACCGCATTGCGTTAAGCCTGTTTGTGGCATAATTTGCGTCAATCCTCGCGCCCCTTTGCGTGACTTAGCATAAGGATTCCAGTTCGATTCTTGGGTGATTAACGCATAAAACAGATGATGATCAATGCCATATTGTGATGCCGCTTGATTGGCCAAAGTCATCAGTTGATAGGCATGACGATTAGGCGGTGTGATTTGGGCGGCAGGAGGGGGATTGGGATTCAACGGGATCGCATTGGTAACAGGGTCTTCCGGTGGAACATTTCCGGCACAGCCACTCAACTCTAATAAGAGAGAAATTACAGAAATCATTAGAAGCAGTTTAATAATCATGTCTTCCCAAAAAATGTAGTAAGATGGTCTAGTATAATCAATTTTTAAAAATAGAGTCAAATGGAATGGACTCATTCATTTCAAAAAGTTGGATGCGTCTTAAAATCACCACATGAGTGTGTTAAAATTACAACAAGCTACATTAACTATCGCGGGTCATCCGTTAATACAAGCAATCTCATTAATCCTCTATCCTACCACAATGACCGCACTCATTGGACCTAATGGTGCAGGAAAAACCTCTTTGCTTCGTTTATTTGCCGGATTATGGCCGGCGACAACGGGACAAGTGATTTTAAATGAAAAAAATATTAAGTTTTTTCAAAGAATTGAACTTGCTCGTTACATTACCTTTGTGCCGCAAGAAACTGCCATTCATTTTGCCCTCACTGTCCGCGAAGTCGTAACTTTGGGGAGACACCCACATCGTCAACCCTTTTCTGGTTTGCAGTGTGCGGATCATGAACGCATTACACAAGCCCTCACTGCGATGGATTTAACTCATTTAGCAGAACGTCCGGTGACACAACTTTCCGCCGGAGAACGCCAGCGGGTGGCATTAGCCCGCAGTTTAGCGACGGAAGCGGATA
>JFJP01044072.1_pt1 | contig 10188 bp, 10 predicted proteins | sample 431651 | NCBI WGS metagenome assembly JFJP01 (sample SAMN02602958, study PRJNA72255) | Microbial mat metagenome, whole genome shotgun sequencing project. | biome: fresh water; feature: sink hole; material: water; isolation source: purple microbial (photo- and chemosynthetic) mats found in... | reverse complement strand
GAAATTACCTATGGTGCAAAATATACAAGAATTGGAAGAGGAGGAAATTTTGGTATATATAGCCAAGAATTTACAAATACACTTACAGAAGAAGAAAAAAAATTTTATGCTTTAATAATAGAATGTCTTATCAAAAAAATACACAATCAGATAAATAAAATAAATTCTAAATCAGATTTATTTATTCCATTTTATATTGAAAGATTAGAAATAAGTTATTTTAAAAATGAATTTGAAATTGGGTGTAATTTTTCTATTAAAGATATGAAAAAAAATTTAAAAAAACCTTTCAAAACTAAATTTGAAAATTTTGTAGAAGATGTAGGAAAATTTAAAAGAACGCGCATTATCAATATTATTTTTATTATCATTGGAGTTTTATTGTTTTTAATCTACGTTATTATATTAAAAGGAAATTTTTTAAAATTACAAGAAAAATTAATAAAAACAATAGAATTTTCTTTTGTCTGTGTATTTCTTTTAGGTTTGTGTTTATTTCCCTTTTTTCATACATTGTTAGGTGCAAGCAATATTCAAAAGTAAAATTCAAAAGATATTTATAATTTTACTGGTTTAGAATTAGATAGTTTAAATTAAATGAATACCAATATATATCTTAAAATACAATTTATAGGATTTTTTTTTATTTCTGAAGATTGACGAATCTTAAGATTTATTAATTAATCTATAGATTTTAAATAAAAGTAAAAACAAATTTTATATTTTCGCATTGTTAGTTTCTTCCAGAACTTCTTCTAATTTTTCATTAAATTCTTTTTCTATTGATTTATCAACAACAAAAACCATATTTTGTTTCTTGCTTCCAGGAATTTTTATTTTTGTAAATTTATTTTTTTTATTTTTTTCTATTTGCTCAACGGCTATATCATCTAAAACAATAGCATCTACTTTACCCAATTCTAATTCTGTATACATCATCATAAGATCTTCATATGGTCTTAATTCTAAATTTGGGAAAGATTTTTGAGTTTGTTTTTTATGTTCTTCACATCCTACTTGAAAAGCGGCTATTTTAGGCTCGTTATTTTTTGCTAATAAAACAGCTTGTGTTTTTGTATAAGGTAAAGAAAAAGTAACATTTTGAGCTCTCTCTGGGGTAAAAGTAAAACCACCTGCTCCTATTTTTGCTTGTTTGTTTTGAACTTTCCAAACTATTTGAGAAAAATTAGTTAATTCGAATTTAAATTTTTGTTTCATTTTTTCTGATACTTTTTCCAATATATCAATTTCTTTTCCTGAAAACTTATTATTTGCATAAAAACATATGCCAGGATAATCACCAGCAACTGCAACTATAGTATCTTTATTTGGAGTCCATTTAAAATAAAAGAATAAAAATAATGGTACGGTTAATAAAAGTAAGGTTAAAATTTTTTTCCAATTCATCATATATTATAACATTTTTTCAAATCTTCTTTGCTTAACTAAAAACTTAGTGAACCCTTTATTATTTGTCTTTACTGGCTACTAGCTACAAACGCAAATCTGAAGATTTGTCTTTTAAAACTAAATCTTTATTTAATTTATATATTAGAGTTCCTCCTGATAAATTTAATAAAAGACCAGAAAGTCTTTCAAATATATTTTTATTTTTCTTATGAATTTTTGTAATAATTTTTTTTTCAGTTTTTTTATTTATATCTTCTATTTTTTTATTTATATTTTCTTCATTTATATTGTAAAAATCTTTAATTTCTTTATAATCTTTTTTATTTAAGGAATCTTTTTTAATATTTATGTTAGATGTTTTTTGCATTTTCTCACTTATATTTTTTGTAAGATTAGATTCTATAAAAAAATTTTGAATTTCCTGAATTGTTGACAACGGATTCTTTTTGAATTTTTTAAAATTTAAAGATTCTCCATAGTCCTTATAAGGATTATAATATTTAGAAAGATCATCTTTTTATAAATCATTATTTTCATTGAAAGAATTTTTTAAAGAATTATCTGTGGCAAAAATAAAAAACATAATAAACACTATTGACAAAATATTTAATGTAAGTAAAAAACAAATGATTTCCTAATGATGATGAGTATTATTAAATTTTAATTTTATGTTAAAATTTTTAGTGATAAAAAATAATGAAGAGCATAAAGATTTTATTTTAAAAATAGAAAAAATTATAAAAAATTTCCACCAAAAATCAGAAATTTTAATTCCTAATAAAATTGAATGGGGACATTTATCTACTAATATTTTAAGATTTAATATAGAAAAATATATAGTTTTAGAAGAACTTTATTCTCTAAATTTTGTAGAAAAAATTGAAGAAGTTTCAGGATTTTTGAACATTTTTTTAAGAGAGAATTTTTTATTAGAAATTCCTAATAAAATTGAAATGTTAGATTCTAAAGAAAATAAATATATTATAGAATATACATCTCCAAATCCTACTGGGCCTTTACATTTTGCTCATTTAAGAGGTGCTCTTATTGGAGATTCTTTATCTAAATTATTAAAACATGTTGGTTATAATGTAGAAACTGAAATGTATATAAACGATCAGGGAAATCAAATGGACAAATTTATAGAAACTGTTAAATATTATCTAGAAAAAAGAAAATTTGGCCATAGCAGTCTAGAAATACATTATAAAGGAGATTATGTAAAAGATATAGCTGATAAAATAGAGGAAATAGACATTAAGCACATAGTTGATTTACAAATAGAAAATATAAAAAAAGATTTAGAAAAAATTGGAGTAAAACATGACAATATATTTTTTGAAAGTTCTTTAATTAAAGAAATAGAAATTGTGAAAAATCTATTAGATGAAAAAAAAATGTTGTACAATGATCAAGAAAAAGGACATCTTTTATTTAAATCTTCTCTTTTGGGAGATTCAGAAGATAGAGTTTTTCAAAGAAATGATGGTAGATATACCTATTTTGGTTTCGATATTGCTTATTTATATAATAAAAGCAAAAGATGTAATAAACAAATTTGTGTTTTAGGCGAAGATCACGTAGGACATATTACAAAGGTAAAAAACGTTAGCACTATTTTAGGCGTAGATATTGCTATAGTTTCTGTAAGTCATGTAAAAGCAATAAAAGATGAAAAAAATATAGCAATGTCTAAAAGAGAAGGTTCTTTTATTACTGTGCAAGAAACTTTAGATGTAATTTCTGTTAATGAAATGAAGTTCCTTTTTCTTTCTAGAAGTAGTCAAAAAACTATTACTATGGATTTTGATAATTTAGAAAATAACAATGATTTATTTAACTTACTTTATATTTTAGAAAGAATACCAAACATTGAAACTAGTGATTCTTGGACAGTAGAAGAACAAGAAGTTTGTAAAATGCTTTTTTGGTGGAATTATACACTAAGAGAAGCTGTAAAACATTTGGACTCACATAGAATTTTTGAATTTGGTTTACAATTGATAAAAAAAATGTCTAATATAGTAAAACAAAATAAATGTAATAAATTAGTTTTAGAAAAATTTAAAAATATTATACATCAAATAATAGAAATATTTTCTTTATCTAGATTTTAAGATAAAATATTATATATGTTTAAATTTAAAATTTGTAATATTAAAACAGAAAAAATTAAAATTTATGTAAAAGAAAATAATGGTTATATATAAGTTCAAAATTTACATTTTAATATATCTAATCAAAAATACTATAGGTTAGAAAATAAAAAATTTATAGAAGATGAATCAGGCAGTTTTATTTTTGATGATAAAAATTTAAAAAATAGAGAAAATTACATTTACGACAAATCAGAAAAAAATTTTTAGTTCTAGCAAAGGAATACAAATTAGATGGAAAGGAAAAAAAGTTTTATTTTTTTGAAGACCATAGATTTGAACTTAATAAAAATAACATTCTAGTTCCTTCTATTTTATATTTTGATTTTTAATAAATAATTTTATTTTATATCTTAATAAATTCCATGACTAAAATACATTTTATTTAAAATAATTCCAAATATTAACATTAAAAACAAAAAAACTACACCCAATACTGCGGTTACTTTTATTAATACTGTATTTTCAGTTTGGGTCTTTTTTGTAGGTTTGGCAAAAGCTCCCTCTTCTCCTCTTTGAACCAAAACAAAAAAACTACACATACAAGAAATAGCAACAATAATAGCTGTAATTATAACTTTTATAGCCTCTGAATACTTTACAAGAAAACTCACACTTAATATTAACAAAAATAATGAAGATTTATACTTAAAATTTACATTTTTTATAAAAATTATTTAAAATAAACAGATAAATATAAATTATTTTAAACAAAATTTTTGATTTTTTGAAATAGAGTTTTCTAAAATAAGATTACTCTTTTATAAAATCGCTCATATTAGAACGACCTACGGTCGTATATTCTTCCATAGATTTTCTAACTTCATCATTTTCTAAAGCTTTAACAGATAAATAAACTGATCTTTTTTCTCTATTAACTCTTATTAATTTGGCAGATAATGAACGACCAGCTGGGAATAATGATGGAGAAAAATATTTATCTCTAGATAAATCATTTTTCTTGATAAATGCGTTACATTTTGGAAAATCATTTAAACGAACAGCTATAAAATCATCTAAATAATGACTAACTGAGCAAGCATAATGATTGCCTAATTTCATCTCATTTACAGCTACATTAAAAGGATCTTCTTCAATTTGTTTTATGCTTAGCATGATACGTCCTTCTTCAGCTCTTACTCTTATAACTTTTACAGGGATCTTTGCTCCAACAACCAATGCACTAAACTTAGTTCTAGATTCTTCCACATTCCAACCTAGTTCCTCAAAATACAAAATACCATCTACACCAGGTACCACTTCTACAAATGCATAAGTTACAGATTTACCAACTATTTTACCTTCAATAATATCTCCTTCTTTATATTTAGATAAAAATATTTCAAAAGGATTTGGCAAAAGAGCTTTTATACTTAAAGAAATTCTATTTTTACTCATATCAATATTTTGAATCAAAACATCAATCATTTGACCAATAGAAAATACATTTTCTAAAGAATCATTTAATGTTCCCCATGATATTTCAGAAGTATGCACTAAACCTTCTACGTTAGGACTAATTTCAACCAAAAGTCCATAACTTCTTATTTCAATAATTTTTACTTTTACATTATCATTAACATTAAGTTTCTTTATATATTCAACCCAATTATTTTTTAAAGTTTGCTTTATACCTAATACAGCTCTATTACAGTCAACAGATAGTACTTTTGCTTTAACTACTTGATCTATAGTTAATAATCCACTAGGACATGAAACTCTTTTCCAAGAAATATCATGACAATGAATAATTCCCTCTAAGTCACTTCCAATAATTTCTACAAAAACAAAAAAATCATTAAAGTTTTTAACGATACAATCTACAATATCTCCAACTTTGATGACCAATTTACTAGTTTTTTGAAATGAAACGTGAATATTTCCACTAGAGAAAATTCTAGATATATAAACTTCTAACTTTTGTCCAACTTCTAAATCAGTTTTATCAGTAGGCAAAAAAGCCAATATTCCACCAGGCAAAATGACTTTACATCCACCAGGAACAACTGCTGAAATTTCTATTTCTATAGATTTTTCATTTTCCATTTCTTCTCTTAGTTTTTGTAAATACATCTCTCTCTTTGCGCCAGAATAACTTAAAACTAATGAACCATCTGGATTATAAGAAACTACTTGAACATCTACCTCATCTCCACATTTTGGTAAAGTATCAAAATCAGAAGCTAAAATCACTCCCTCAGATTTAAATCCAACATCTACTAAAAAACAATCTTGCTTTTTTCTAGAAGTCTTCTCAGTAATAACACCCTTTACAATAGAACCTACTTTAGGTCCAAAAACTTTTTCCCTATTTTTTATTAAATCTTCAAACTTCAATGACATAATTTCTTCCTAATTTTTAAAAAAAGCTTTAGCTTCTTCTAAAGTCTTTCCAACTGATATACTCATTTTAAAACACATATCATGCTCTAAATCTATTTCAACCTTAAAAACTCCAGTGTGTTTTATAGATGAACAAATTTGAAACATATTTGTACTCAACTTTATATTAAAATCCTTTAGAATTTCTTCTACGACGTCTCTTTTAGAAACAGAACCGTATAAAACTCCTAAACTACTAGCTTGTCTAACGAAAAACAAGCACTTATCTTTTAGAATTTCTTCTTGTTTTTTTAATTCTTCAACTAAATTAACGTTAGATGTTTCTTTAAGGATTTGGATTTCTTCTATATTTCTCTGACTGAACTTTTCTGCAACATTTTTTGGACGAAGAAAATTTCTATAAAATCCCGGACGAACATTAACTATAGATGCAACAGATCCTAGTCCTCTTTTGCTTTGTTTCAAAATACAAACCACTCTTTTAGGTTCTTTGAATTTCCGTTTTTTATTCTCACTCATGATTCTCAAAATTATTCTATCATATTTTTTTGCTCCATAGTTCTATTGTTTATATAGTTCTTTATATTCACTATTTTCTATTTTTCTTCTTCTATTTTCATAAAGTAAGATTTTCAAAAGTTTTGCAAAAAATAAGTGAAACAAAACACTTATAATAAAGCTTTAGATTATATTATTTTATGAGAGAAATTATTTTAGACGTTGAAACTACATCTTTAGATGGTCGCATAACTGAGATAGGTTGTCTAGAGATATTTGACAAAATGCCTACCGGAAATTTTTTACATTTTTATATAAATCCAAAAGAAGAAGTAAGTGAAATAGCTAAAGAGATCAGTGGATTAACTAATGAATTTTTAGAAGATAAACCTGAATTTTTTGTTGTATCAGAGGAAATACTAGATTTTTTGGGAGATTCTCCAGTAGTTGCTCATAATGCTAGTTTTGATAGTAAAATGTTAAATAAAGAGTTAGAGATATGTGGAAAATCAAAATTAAAAAATAAAATAATAGATAGTTTGGAAATTGCAAGAAGTCTTTTCCCAAATGCTGCCAATTCTTTAGATGCGCTTTGTAAGAGATTTAAAATATCTATAGAGCATAGAAAACTACACGGAGCTTTAAAAGACGCTGAGCTATTAGCGCAAGTTTATTATTTTTTATATATTCAAAAAAGTCAGTTCTCAGAGTTAGAAGTAAAGAAAGAAATTCTTAGAACAGATTTTCAATGTAGAGAAAAACACGTAATTTTAACAGAAAAAGAAAAAGAGGTTAATAAATCTTTTATAGAAAAATATGATTTTCAATGAAAAATATAGGTTTTAATGATACAATATGTAAAAAGAAACAGATGATGAAACAGATGAAGATTTAAAAAAAAGTTCATCAGATTTAGAAAAAAGACATTTACTACCAGAGGACTATAAAGAGGATAATATTGAAGAAAATAAAGAATATATACAGTTTACATTAAAAGATTTATCAATTTTCCTTTTAATACCAAGTATTTTAATGATTATAGCTTACTATATAGGAAAAAAAGAGCAAAATGAGGAGATAATATTTTATAAACCTAATAAAAACAGAATTTTATTACTAGAAGAAAAAAGTTCAAATATAAATAGTGCTAAACCTAGTGATAAACCTACTGAATTGCCACCTACACCAAAAAAGTTTACAAAACCACTTGCAGATTCAAAACCTTTATCAATAAAAGAAAATATTTCTCTCGTAGAGATAGTATATAAATTTTCAAAAAAAGAAGTTGATTTAGATAAAGAAGATAGTGAATATTTTAAAACAGTTTGTAATTTTGCCATATCTTTGGATTATAAAAGAATAAAAATATCTATAAACAATATTGAAAAAGAAATACAAAATGACAATGAAAAAAACAAAAACTTAGAAAAAAAAAAAAACTTATTAAAAAATCTAAATGATGATTACGAAAAATATATTAAATTAGAAAATATATTTTTTGATAAAAAATTAAAAGAAAACAAAGAAAAAAAAAAGAAAGCTTACCCAGATCAAATTAGTCAATTAGAAGCAGACTATGCAGAATTAGAAAATAATGGTGACTTTTCTATAAATTCAATATTTAAATTAATAGATGATACAGAAGAAACTGTTTCCAAACTGAAGCTATTGTCAAACAAAACAACAGAAGAAGCAGAATTAATGATAGATTTTCAATGTAAAGTTATATCACTTAATAAATTGCTAGTAAAACTTCAAAAAAAAGTACAAAAATCAATTTTTGAAATGAGTGATTTTATAAAAAATGATGAAAAACCTTTGGCAGCAAAAATATTACTAAAATCAATAAAAGAGGTAAAAAATTTCAAATTACCTTTAAATAAAGATAGTTTAATAGTAAATATGAGATATTTACTTGATGGTTTTAATGTAAATGAAACAGAAAGTTTAATAAAAAATCTTAACTATGATGCAAGATTATTAAAAGCTTTTTCTTATTTCTTTATAGAGAATATAAAAACTATTAATAATGATAAAATAAATGCCATTCCCCCAATGGAAAAAGAAGTAATTTTTCAAGAAACTTCTCATAACATTTTTGCTCTTTTAGATCAGATAATGCTTTTAAAGATAATAACACAAGGAGAAGAAAATAAAAAGTATGAAGCTTTTGTTACCAATAAAGAAAATCCATTTTTTAAGACCTATAAAGCATTTTTAGAAGTGAATCCAAACCATTTTATGGAACTTAAAAAAGATATTAAAAAAAAATTAAATAAAATTTTAAAAGATTTCATAAATAAAATTAAACCATTTTCTAAAATAGAAGATAAAATAGAAGATAAAAACAATATTCATAATATTCTAAATTATTTCCTTAAAAATAGATCACAATTTCCATTTATTACTTTCTTTGTTGAAGATAATTTAGAAGATTTTATCAAGATATTGTCTAATATTAATGTTAAAATCTAGATATGAGCTTTAAATGCGGAATAATAGGCCTACCGAATGTGGGAAAATCTAGTCTTTTTAATTTATTAACTGGATCAAATAAGGCAAAAGCAGCTAACTTTCCCTTTTGTACCATAGAACCAAACACAGCCACAGTGCCTTTAATAGATCCAAGAATTGATGAACTTGCAAAAAAAGATCAAACTCAAAAGAAGATCTATTCTGTTATAGATTTTGTAGACATTGCTGGACTTGTTAAAGGAGCGAGTAAAGGAGAAGGTTTAGGCAATAAATTTCTAAGTCATATAGCAGAAACTGATTTACTAATTCATGTAATAAGATGTTTTGAGTCAGAAGAAGTTACTCATGTTATGGGGCCTTATGATATAAAAGAAAATCCCATTGTAGATTTAGAAACTATTTATGATGAACTTAAATTAGCAGATTTACAAAAAATAGAAAATATGAAAAGAAAAGCTGATGCAAAAAAATTAGCTCACCTAAAAGAATTAGAAGATATGGTTATGAGTGGAAAATGTACAGAAAATATTGAGAACTTTCTAAGTTTAAAACCTATGTTAGTTTTATGTAATGGAAGTGAAATCCCAAAAGAAATAGAAACTTATTGTAAAAATAAAAATATTCCTTGTTTAGTTTTAGATGTAGATTTTCTTTCTCAATTAAGTGAAATTTCTCCTGAGGAACCAGAACTTGTAGAAAAAATAAATAGTGTTGTTAAAACTGGATTTCAACTTTTAAATTTAATAACTTATTTTACATCAGGCAAAAAAGAAACGAGATCATGGACTATTGTAAATGGAACTAATTGTCAAAATGCCTCCGGAGTAATTCACTCTGATTTTATTAAACATTTTATTAGTGCAGAAGTTACTGGTTATGAAGATTATCTAAAAGATTTAGCCCCAAGAATAGAAGGAAAAGCTTATATTGTAAAAGATGGAGATGTAGTTTTATTTCGCCATAGTGCTAAATAAAAATTTTTATACAATAATCTCTTTTGTTAGAATTTCTTGATGAATTATACTTTTCAAATAAAATCTCCTACAGAATTTGTTCCCAAAAAAGTTTATAAAGTATCAGCTTTTCGTAAAGCTTCTTTTATTTCAGTAATTTTTTGTGCTATTTTATTTATTTTAAATCCTATTTTGAGGCCAAAATTTTTTCCATATAAAACTGCTTGTAATGTTATAAAGAAAAATTCAGCTGAAGAAGATTATAATAATGCATTAGCAAAAGGAATTAAATAGGGGGAATAAAAAATGATATTTATGAATTTAAAATCAGATAATAGAGCAGATAAGTGGAA
>JFJP01041121.1_pt2 | contig 10188 bp, 9 predicted proteins | sample 431651 | NCBI WGS metagenome assembly JFJP01 (sample SAMN02602958, study PRJNA72255) | Microbial mat metagenome, whole genome shotgun sequencing project. | biome: fresh water; feature: sink hole; material: water; isolation source: purple microbial (photo- and chemosynthetic) mats found in... | reverse complement strand
TTGATAGCCTCTATTCCAGAAATGAAATGGAGTTCAAGCATGGTACTTTCAGGGTCAGGGGTGATACTGTAGACATTTTTCCCGCATATGCCGATATAGCTGTGCGTGTTGTGTTTTTTGGCGATCAGATTGAAGAGGTTAATACATTTGATCCGGTTAGCGGCAACAGAATCGATATTCTGAATGAATACATTATTTATCCGGCAAATATATTCGTCACAACCAGAGAAAGAATTAACCTGGCTGTCAGTGAAATACAGGATGATATGGTGCTTCAGGTTGCACATTTTAATGATATCGGGAAAAAGGAAGAGGCAAAAAGACTTGAGCAGAGAGTTCTATATGATCTTGAAATGATCAAGGAACTTGGATACTGCAGCGGTATTGAAAACTATTCAAGGTATTTTGATGGAAGGAAGCCGGGTACAAGGCCATTCTGTCTTCTCGATTATTTTCCTGATAAGTTTATAACGGTAATTGATGAAAGTCATGTCAGCCTGCCCCAGGTAAGAGCAATGTTCGGAGGTGACAGATCCAGAAAGCAGACACTAGTCGAATATGGATTCAGGCTTCCTGCTGCCCTCGATAACAGGCCGATGAGGATTGAGGAGTTTGAATCGCTTACAGGGCAGACAATCTTTGTCAGTGCCACTCCTGCAGATTATGAACTTGAAAAAAGTGAAGGAATATTTGTTGACCAGGTGATTAGACCTACAGGACTTCTCGATCCAATGATAGAAATCCGTCCAAGCCTTAACCAGATAGATGATCTTATGGCTGAAATCAGGTCACGTACTGCCCTGGGGGAAAGGACTTTAGTTACCACAATAACAAAACGTATGGCCGAGGAGCTTTCGTCATATCTTATAAGATACAATATCAAATGCAGTTATATTCACTCCGATATTGATACTCTTGACCGTATTGACATAATGGAGGCTCTCCGTAACGGCTCAATAGATGTTCTTGTTGGTGTCAACCTTTTACGGGAAGGACTTGACCTGCCTGAGGTTTCGCTTGTGGCAATCCTTGATGCTGACAAGGAAGGTTTTCTGAGGTCATCACGATCATTAACCCAGACAGCAGGCAGGGCAGCACGTAACCTCAACGGAAAAGTAATAATGTATGCTGATGTTGTTACAAGAAGTATGCAGCAGACAATTGATGAAACAAACAGGCGCAGGATCAAACAGCTTAAGTATAATGAGGAAATGGGCATTACCCCGACTCAGATCGTAAGAAAATCAGGATCAGCTCTTAGCGGATTAAGTAAGAAAGGTATTGGTGCAAAAGCATATATTGAACCTGACAGGCCGGATGTTGCAGCAGACCCTGTTGTTAAATATATGAACAGGGAAGCTCTTGAAAAGGCAATTGAAAAAACGAAAAAAAGCATGGAGAAGGCAGCAGCTGAACTTGACTTCGTTGAAGCAGCCAGATACCGTGATGAAATGGCGGATCTGCAAAAGCTTCTGCATGGTAAAGGGCGTTAAAATATTTGCTTTAATTTTTAAAACAAACATTCATCATCTTTGTTAAACTCTAATATTCCCGTTCAATTTTTTCCGTTTGGATAAGAGTTTTATCAGGATTATTATTAATTTTATACTATTGCATTATTGGTTATACAGATTCCGTAATAAGAAGTAATTATGAAAAAATCGCTAATATTTGTCTGGCTTATATTTGTTGTATTTCAGTCAGGTGCTCAGACGGATAATCAGGTAGCTAATAAGATCGACCTGAGTTACTTTAAAGCTCCTAATCGTGAGGAATTGGTTGCTAAACTTGTTGATCTTCCATGCGGAATTAAAGCAGATGATCCTGTAAAAACAATATTCCTCAAGATGCAGACCTTTCTGAATGCTTTTCAACCAGAGCCTCAGTATACCGATGATGTTTATGCAAAAGCTGCTAACCAGCAGGCATTAAAGAGTGTAATGCAAGGTGGATATGGTATTGGATCAGTGTTGATAAATCAGGAAGGAAAGATTATTGCTGCTGCTCATAACAGCCAGATCCAACGACACCGTTCAGATCTTCACGCTGAAATGACTCTGCTTACAGATTTTGAAGAGAGCCGACTTGCTAAACAATATGTAAATGTTTATATCTACAAACCTGGTTTGACTGTATTCAGCTCAGCTGAGCCTTGTCCGATGTGTTTTATCAGGATAAACACAACCGGTTCCGATACAAAATACTGCACCCCTGGACCTGATGACGGTATGGCAAGCAGAACAGATTTCCTGCCTCCTGCCTGGAAGGAAATGGCACTTAAAAGAAAAGTAAGCCTTGGTAATTGTTCCCCGGTGATGCAGAAACTTTCCCATCTGCTGTTTTATTCATATCTACTGGATAACAGAGGCCCTAAATAAAAATGAGCAATTCAGGACTAAAACGGTTTTCAGGCTTTATTGCAGGATGTGTAATCTCGCTTAATTTATCTGCACAGAAAGATACACTTAGCCTCGATACCCAGTTCCTTCTGGCTGAGCTTCATTCTGCAAAAATCAGTTTTAAGGATGGCACTTCTATTAATGCCAGAATGAATTATAATATCCTTTCAGAAAGAATGATATTCGAAAAGGATGGGAAGGTTCTCGATCTTATTAACACAGAGAAAGTTGATACCATATTTCTACAGGGAAAGAAATATGTGCCAATGGAGAAAATTTTTATTGAAGTATTCAACGGATCCGGGATCCCTCTTTATACCCAATATAAAGGCGATCTGGTTCCCCCGGGAAAACCTTCAGGCTATGGAGGAACTTCACAAACATCCTCAATCGAATCTATAGCAACTCTCTATGGAGGGGCACAATCTTATAACCTGAAGCTTCCTTCAGACTATACAGTGAAACTTACTATTATCAACTGGATAAGTATAGATGGCAAGATGGAAAAATTTATAAGTGAACGACAGTTCCTTAAGATTTTTAAGAGCAAAGAGACAGAGATAAAAAAGTACATAAAATCAAATAATACCGACTTTAATAATAGAATTGATATTGTTAAATTGTTAACTTTCTGCAACGGTATTTAGGCAATTTTGCCTTTTCACTTATTTTATTGTTAAAATTTACCTGTAATGAGAAAGCATCAACTTTTTACCCGATTCTTACAGCTTTTCTTAATTGGATTTCTTTTGTCAGGCTGTGTTGGCGGTACCCGGAACCATGACAATTATGGAGGTGAGACCTTTTATGTTAGTCCGGACGGCAATGATGATAATCCCGGAACAACTGACAGGCCATGGAAGACAATAGAAAAGATTAATGGTCTTGTTATTAAGCCCGGTACCCGGATTCTGTTTGAAGGAGGAAAGGTTTTCAAAGGAACATTAAGGCTTGATTCATTGGATAGAGGGATCGCCAACAATAGAGTAATAATCAGTTCTTATGGCAAAACGGCAGCTGTTATCGATGGTGGTGAAGCCGAAGGTGTTATTCTATCAGACTGTGAGGAATTCATTCTTAAAAATCTGAAAATAGCTGGTAAGGGAAGGAAGGAAGGTAATATAACAGACGGAATATACATTTCAAATTCTGCAAAATTCACAATTGACAGTATTGAAGTGTCTGGTTTCCAGCATTCAGGGATTCACGTTCGAATATGTAAGGATCTTGAAGTTAAACATGTATTTGCACACGATAATGGTTTTGCCGGAATAAACCTGACAGGTACCACAATTTACAATAAAACTGATTTTGATAATGAGAATATTTATATCGGCTTCTGTAAAGCTGATAATAATCCCGGCGACCCTACAGTAATAAATAACCATAGCGGTAACGGAATACTTGTTGCATCAGCAAGGAATTGTACTATTGAGTATTGCGAAGCATCAAATAATGGATGGGACATGCCGTGGACAGGCAATGGACCCGTTGGGATCTGGATATGGGATTGCAAAAATGTAATAATTCAGCATTGTATCTCTCATGATAATAAGACAAATCCTGTTGCCAAGGATGGGGGAGGATTTGATTTTGATGGCGGGGTGTCAGAATCGGTTATTCAGTATTGTATCTCCTACAATAATCAGGGTCCGGGTTATGGATTATTCGAATTTGGTGCCGGTAAGCCATGGGAAAACAATATTGTAAGATACAATATAAGTTACAATGACGGGATCCTGAATCCGGGTTCTGTTGCCATATGGAAGGGTGAGGGTGCAGGTCTTATGAGGAACTGTGAAATTTATAACAATACATTTTATAATGATACATCGGGCGGAGCATCAATAAATGTGTTAAATAACTGCGATGGGTTCAATTTCAGGAATAACATATTCGTTTACAAAAACAGTTTTCTTTCAACAGGACAGAAACTAAAGTCGGAACAATTTCAGGGAAACTGTTACTGGAGTACCTCAGGGAGCAGGTCTTTTATGGGATTTAAAAATCTTAAAGAGTGGTCGGTTGCTACAGGAAATGAAATTGTCGATGGTCAGTTTACTGGTGTATTTGCTGATCCTTTACTTTTAAATGCGGGAAGAATTCTCTTAACTGACCCTTCAAAAATAAATTTCAGTTCAGTATCTGGCTATTCTCTTAAACCTGAATCTCCATTGATAGATAAGGCACTGGATTTGTATAAATCTTTTAATCTTGAGGCAGGAAGTAAAGATCTTGTCGGGACAGCTATCCCACGTAATATTGGATTTGATATTGGCGCAATCGAATTCGTTAATCAATAGTTATCCTAAATCAATCATTTCATACCTGATATTGTTAATATATTAAAATATGAAGATCCTACATTTTTTATCAGCACTAGCATTACTTATTCTTAGTAACGCCATTGGAGCACAAAATTCAATTAACAGGCCTTTGTTATTTGATTCCGGCTGGAAGTTTCACCGTGGTGGTGCACTGAGTGCAGAAAAGCCTGATTTTAACGATTTGGGATGGAGGAAGCTGGATCTTCCTCATGACTGGAGTATTGAGGATCTACCGGGAACAAATTCACCGTTTAATCCTGATGCTATAAGTCAGGTGAATGGAGGATTTACTACCGGCGGCACTGGATGGTATCGTAAGACATTTTCTATTCCTGAAGATCAGAAAGGCAAAAGAGTTGTTATTCAGTTTGATGGAGTGTTTCAGAATGCTGATGTATGGGTAAACGGACAGCATGTGGGGAGCCACCCATATGGTTATACAGCTTTCTGGTTCGACCTGACAGATAAGATTGTTTATGGAAAGAATAATTTAATAGCCGTGAAGGTCAGGAATGAAGGAGAGAACAGCAGGTGGTACACCGGTTCAGGTATTTACAGGCATGTATGGCTTCAGATCTCAGATCCTGTTCATGTTGCTCAGTGGGGTGTTTATATAACAACTCCCGAAGTAAATCCTGAACAGTCAAGAGTTAATGTTAAAACTAAAGTTGAAAATCTTTCCGGAAAAATGGAAGATGTGAAAATAGTTACCCGTATCATCTCTCCTTCCGGTGCTGAAGTTTCTAAAACTGAATCGGAGCAGAAAATTGAAAACGGTTCAATCGCAGAGGCAGATCAGAATTTAATTGTCAAATCACCTTTGCTATGGTCGGTTGAAACACCTTCTGTTTATACTGCAATAACAGAAGTCTTTCAAAATTCTGTGCTGAAGGACTCAAAAGAAACAAAATTCGGAATTCGCACCATTTCATTCGATGCTGCAAATGGCTTCAGGTTAAACGGACAAACAATTAAACTCAAAGGTGGTTGTCTTCATCACGATAATGGTCCTCTTGGCTCCAGGACCTATGACAGGGCAGAGGAGCGCCGGATCGAACTTCTGAAGGCAAGCGGATATAATGCAGTCAGGACTTCTCATAATCCTCCCTCAGCTTCATTTTTAGATGCGTGCGACAGGCTAGGTATGCTTGTGATGGACGAGACATTTGATATGTGGAGGGAACCGAAAAACCCTGATGATTACAATCTGTATTTTGATAAATGGTGGCAGAAGGATGTGGAGAGTATGATTTACCGCGATCGTAACCACCCGTCGATTATTATGTGGAGCATAGGAAATGAAATCCCGAACCGGCATAAGCCTGAGGTAGTTAAAATTGCAAAGATGCTGGCGGATTTTATCCGTTCCATTGAACCTACAAGACCGGTAACGTCTGCGGTAAATGATCTGAAACCTGACAAAGATCCATATTTTGCGACCCTTGATATTGCAGGGTATAACTATGCCTCAGGAGGAGACCATGGACAGAGCAGCCTTTATGCCACTGACAATTTGCGTGTTCCACAGAGAATTATGGCCGGTACAGAATCTTATCCTCTCGAAGCATTTGCGGCCTGGATGGAGGTAATTGATCATCCGTATGTTATTGGTGATTTTGTCTGGACAGCTTTCGATTATATAGGTGAAGCAAGTATTGGCTGGCGTGGTTACTGGCAGGAGCAGAATTTTTTCCCCTGGAACCTTGCTTTCTGCGGTGATATTGACGTCTGTGGATGGAAACGGCCTCAGTCTTATTATCGTGATGCCATCTGGATGGAAAACCAGGTATCGGTTTTTGTAACTCCTCCGCAGCCATCATTCGATCTCAACCCTAACAGGCAAAGCTGGTCAAAGTGGCATTGGTTTGATGCAGTTGCCAGCTGGAACTGGAACGGAAATGAGGGCAAGCCAGTTGAAGTTAATGTTTACTCTTCCTGCGAACAGGTTGAGCTTTTTCTGAATGGAAAATCACTCGGAAAGAAGCCGACTAACCGGAGCACAAAGTTTATGGCAGCATGGCAGGTTCCATATGAACCTGGTATATTAAAAGCGGTAGGACTTAAGGGTAAAAAAATTGTAAACTCATCTCAGCTTACAACTGCCGGTGAAGTATCCAGGATTACAATGAAGGCAGACAGACAAACTATTAAATCCGATAATCAGGATTTAGCTTATGTAACTATTGAACTCACTGATACTAAAGATGTATTAAATCCTGTTGCCGAAAACCTTATTAATTTTGAATTACAGGGACCTGGTACTATCATAGCGGTTGGGAATGCAAATCCGATGAGTACAGAAAGTTTTCAATTGAATGAAAGAAAAGCATGGCATGGAAAGTGTCTCGTAATTATTAAATCAGGGAACCAGAGCGGAGATATAGTTTTGAAAGCAACATCACCCGGATTAAGCTCTTCTGAAATCAAAATACAGACAGTTAATTAGTGTTGAATCAATAATAAATATTTAATTGATTTAGCAGTCTGTTTTTTGTAACTTTGAATAGAGTTACAATTCAGTCATGAAAGCGTACAGTAAAAGAACTTTTCCTTTTTACCACGGATTGGTTTATCAGATGAGGATCTTTCTGAAAACCGGTATTTCAATTCTTCTTTTTTTTGCTGTTACTGATACCTTTTCACAGATCCAGCCCGGATATATCTTCGGAATGAATCTTTCAACACTGAAGCTGAAGACAGAGAGTTTGAATTTAGCTCCCGACACACAGATTGGAATTCATTACGGAGTTATCTTTGAGATTCCGGTGGGAAGCAGGTTTGCCTTAAAACCAGCAGTTATACTTTCTGCTAAAGGATCAGATTATGAGATAGATAGCATATCTCATTCGTTGTCTCCTGTCTTTGTTGAAGTGCCAGTACTGGCTATATACAGTTTCGGATCTAATGCAGTAAAGATTTCTCTGTTCGCCGGTCCTTATTTTGCCTATGGAATGGGGGGATACAAAATAGTAGGTGAAGGACAGTTAAAGAATCTGAAATATGGTAAAGGAGAAAACATGGACCTGAGGCCTTTTGATGTCGGGTTTAATTTCGGGGCAGGGGTGGCAATCAAAGGGATGCTGATTTCAGCACAGTACGGAATTGGATTAGCAAATTTATCTCCTGATACATCGGATGGCTCAGAGATGAAAAACAAAGTTATAGGTATATCAATCAGTCAGGCATTCGATAGTAAATGACATCTATCAGATTGATATCTTTTTAGCAGGATACTGCAGGTTCATCATTCCTGTCTGTTTAATTTAATTTCGGGAGGATAGCTTGTAATGATTTTTTCTGCAGCTTCTGGTTTTAGTAATTTAGCTTAATTGAAATTTCAATTACTATTCCGATGAAAGCAATCTATTATGTACCCGCTGGGCTGCTGTTGCTTCTGTGTATATTTAATTTTTATCTCGGAATTAACACAAGACCTGATAAGGATTTTGTTGTCTATCTGGTTTTTGGAATTGTTTATTTTGCACTGGGAGTTTTATTGGTCAGCCGTTTCAGGTTCGCTGAGTTACTCGGATTATTAGTAACCCTTGCAATACTTTTTAGCTATCCGCTGCTTGTGGGTTTTGAAAAGATGAATCCATGGTCATCCGGTATTATGGGAGGTATTAATGCAATTATTTTCATAAGTTGCCTGATCCTGGTATTGCTTAAAATCAAGAACTGATATAAGTACTACTAACAATATCCATTTGATTCTTATATGTAGGCAGATTATTTTTTAAATCAGACAAGAATAGTTGATTCTTTGATTTCTTTGCCCTCTCCATCAATACAATGAGTTTTAAAGGCTATGCTGCATGGTGCACCATGGATCTTATCAGACAGAAACTCGATTAAATCTCTGAGTTCATCTGAAATCCCATCTTCATAATCTTCAACTTCAAAGTATAAGTGAATATATACTATTGCCCCCTGCATACTGGTATTGCTTAAGACTAATATAATCTTGGTAAGCCATATGAGTGAAGCAGAATTAAAGTATTCAAGATTCAGGTGAAAATTTGTAGTACTACAGGGAGATTTTATATATTCATTTACCCATTCTACTATTGGTTCATAGACTTTTCCGGCGTTTTCCGGGATTGATCTGCCTTCCAGGACCAGTTCTCCCGTAAGGTGATTGAATTCTACCTGAGGCGTTTTAGCCGTTCCTTCAACATATTTGCCTTTTAATTCGTTCATATTAGGCTCATTAACTTTATTAAAACTGGACGATAATTTTGAGTAAAGTTAATCTGCTGTTTATATTGATAAATATGATTAATTAACAATGCCGTGCAACTTATCAACAGATTTCATTGTCTGGTATTTACATGGATTATTCCCATCCGGTTATTAAACAATAGAATTAATTGATGAGCAATATTATATATTTGATGAAAGGAAGCCGTTTAACTAACAATACTTTATAAATTTACACAGGATTTTAAGTGAGAAGACATTATTGCTTCTCATCAGATATTTATAGCAGTATAAAATGAACGAATTATCACTGGAGCAAACTCCAAAAACTCCTCAAATTGATTTGAATCATCTAACTGGTGACCTCTTATTATACGGGAAATCAATTCCTGAGAATGCTGCTAAGATCTATGAACCTGTATTGAATTGGATTGAAGAGTATATTAAGGAAGCCAGACCAGTAACCAATTTACGGCTTAATCTTGAGTATTTTAATACAGCTTCAACAATATGGTTTACAAAAATACTTAAAGCTCTCCTTCGAATTAAGGAGGCTGATTATGTTATAATTCTGCATCTGTTTTTGCCGGTTGAGGACTTTGATGAGATAGATGATTTTGATGATATAAAAGATGCCTTTATTCCAATTTCAAATATTGATCCCGGTGGTGTTGGTATTGAAATCAGACTATATGGGATAGATGACGATGGTAAGATATTAAAAGAAACACTTGTATTTATTGAGAGTGAGTTGATTGTAAATTAGATTACAGGGGAATTAAGATATTACCGCGAAACCATGATTATGTTGTTCATGAGTTTTTCCCTGAAAGAGTTACCTATAGGTATGTTTTTCATCTTATTACCAAGAACCAAATCAAGAGAATCTTCTTTTACAGCCTGAATTAATCTCTTGTTAACTATAAAAGACCTGTGTACCCTTAAGAAAATTCCTGATGGCAGCTGATCTTCAATAGCCTTCATTGTAAAATGAATTGTATACTTCCCATCGTTAGTGTGCAGGGTAATATAATTTTCGTTAGCCTCAATAAAAATCAGATCCGAAAGTTTAAGCTTGACCAGCACTGAACCTTTTTTTATAAATACCTCTTTTTCTATGGTGGTTTTAGATTCTTTATATGAATGAAACTTCATAGCTTTATCAATGGCTTTAAAGAATCTTGGATAGATGACAGGTTTAAGAATATAGTCTACCACATCGATGTCGAATGCCTTTAAAGCATCTTGAACATTGCTGGAGA
>JFJP01041120.1_pt1 | contig 10188 bp, 8 predicted proteins | sample 431651 | NCBI WGS metagenome assembly JFJP01 (sample SAMN02602958, study PRJNA72255) | Microbial mat metagenome, whole genome shotgun sequencing project. | biome: fresh water; feature: sink hole; material: water; isolation source: purple microbial (photo- and chemosynthetic) mats found in... | reverse complement strand
CGCTGGCGCTTCGATCGAACGGGGAAAATCAGAGCGGCAGCGTGAGGTCATGCCGGTGTCTCAGAACGCAAAGTCAACGGCATTGCCCCGGCGACCTCCTTATTGGCACGCTTGGCGATCCCAATCTGCGGGCGTGCATTCAGCCGGATTGGTTGCCGGTGGCGCTAAATAAGGCGGATTGTGTGCAGTTTCGTGCCAACGAGGCGTTGGTCTTGCCTAGCTACATGTCTGCGTTGCTCAATCACCCGTCCACCGAACGCATGGCGCAAAGCCTTATGCTTGGCCAGACGCGCGTCCGGATAAGCATGGGCCGGCTCCGCGACCTCCTTGTTCCCGTTCCGCCTTTGATCATTCAGCGGAAATATGCGGCCCGGGAGAGTTCCATCACCGCCATGAGAGCCAAGCTGTTGCATTCGCTTGATGCCACTGGTCTATTGTTCTCGTCTCTCCAAGACCGCGCTTTCCGAGGTGCCCTGTAATCGTCATGTCGACCTCCCTCGCCCAACTCGCAGCATGGCTCGACGCGCCCGAAGGTCCGCGCCTGGAGTTCAAGGAGGCCAAGGTCAACTTCCACTTCGAGAAGTTGGTCGACTACTGCGTCGCCTTGGCGAACGAGGGCGGCGGCGTCATCATCCTGGGCGTGACCGACCGCCGTCCCCGCCGCATCGTCGGCACGGCGGCCTTCGCGGAACCAGGGCGCACCGAGGCCGGCTTGCATGATCGGCTTGGTCGACGCATCCCGGTCGAAGAAGTGCAGACCCCCGACGGGCGCGTGCTGGTCGTCCACGTTCCAGTCCGGCTTCCCGGCACGGCGTGGCACATCAACGGACGCTACCTGAAGCGGGCCGGCGATGACCTGACCGCCATGGGCGACGAGGAGTTGAAGGCGATCTTCGCCGAGGTCGGCCCCGACTTCTCAGCGCAGCCGTGTCCCGGCGCGACGATGGCGGACCTTGCCCCGGCCAGCATCGCCGTCTTCCGTGAACGCTGGGCCAAGAAGGTCCGTGACGACCGTCGTCTGGCCTGGACCGATGCCGAGGTCTTGGCGAACGCCGAACTCGTCATCGACGGCGTTCCCACCTACGCGGCGCTCATCCTCTTCGCCACCCGCCCGGCGCTTGGTCGCCATCTGGCCCAGGCCGAACTGGTCTTCGAGTACCGTTCGTCTGAGGCAGCCGGCCCTGCTGCCGACCGGGAGGAGTTCCGTGAAGGATTCTTCGCCTGGCAGGATGCGCTGTGGACCAAGATCAGCCTCCGCAACGACCGGCAGAGCTACCAGGACGGTCTGTTCCGGCTCGACATCCCGACCTTCGATGAGGTCGCCGTTCGCGAGGCCCTGCTCAACGCGGTCGCGCATCGTGACTACCGGCTGGGCGGTTCGGTGTTCGTGCGCCAGTACGCCCATCGCCTGGAGGTGGTCAGCCCCGGCGGCCTGCCGGCGGGCATCACCCCGGACAACATCCTCGACCAGCAGAACCCCCGGAACCGCCGCTTGGCCGAGGCGCTCGCCAAGTGCGGGCTGATCGAACGCTCGGGCCAGGGGATGAACCTCATGGTCGAGAGCGCCATCCGGCAGGGGAAGTTGCCGCCCAGCCTCGCCGGCACCTCGGCCCATGAGGTCCGGCTGACGCTGGAGGGCCAACTCCGCAATCCGGCCTTCGTCCGCTATCTGGAGCGGTTGAGCGCCGAGACGGTGAACTCATTCTCGACCTACGACTTCCTGGTCTTGGACTGCGTCTACCGCGAGCAGCCGATCCCCGCGCCCCTGGTCGAGCGCATTCCCGGCCTCCTGGCTGCTGGGGCGGTGGAGTCGGTCGGACGTGGGAAGAACGCCCGCTTCATGCTGTCCCGCAGCCTGTACGCGGCCATGGGCGCGAAGGGCGTCCACACCCGCAAGCGGGGCCTGGACTACGAGACGAAGAAGGCCCTGCTGTTGCAGCACATCCGCTCGCAGGGCGATGAGGGCGCACCCATGCCCGACCTCCGTCAGGTATTGCCCGCCGACCACGAACGCGGCATCCTGCGGATGCTCCATGACCTCCGCGACCACGGCCAGATTGAGAAGCGCGGCGACAAGCGCGGTGCGCGTTGGCACCTCGTGCCCGATAACCGACAGACGCCTCCGCCGGTGTCGGATAACGGAGCGGCAGTTCCATGAGTAGCCAGCGTTGGGACAAGGACTTATATCGGCGCTGGATTACCGACACCCTGGATGCGGTGTCGTAAACGATGGGCCAGTTCTCCTTCATCGCCGCTGAGTGGCCCGCCATTGCCGAGGCGGCAGAGCGATCCGCCGGGCTGGTGCGGACGGACGCCCGAGCGGCCTGCTTCTACGCCCGCCGCGCCCTGGAACTGGCCGTGCAGTGGGTCTTCACCCATGACCCGTCGCTGAAGCTGCCGTACCAGGACAACCTCTCGGCCCTCATCCACGAGCCGACCTTCAAGACCGCCGCTGGCATCGCTGTCTTCACCAAGGCCCGGCTGCTGGTGCAGCTTGGGAACCAGGCCGTCCACAGCCCCCGTCCGATCCGCGAGTACGACGCCCTCACTGCTGTCCGCGAACTGTTCCACGTCGGTTACTGGCTGGCGCACACCTACGCCAGAGGCGCGAAGCCGGCGGCAGGGCTGACCTTCGATCAGGCGGCACTACCAGACGCCGCCCGCGCCCAGGTCGCGGCCAAGCAGACCACCGAGCAGTTGCAGGCGATGGAAGCCGCGCTGCATGACCGTGACGTGCGGCTGGCCGAGATCCTCAAGGACAAGGAGTCCCTCGACGCCGACCTGAAGCAGGCACGAGCCGAGGTGGCAGCGGCCAAGGCTGCGGCAGCGACCACGCCCGACGCGCACGATTACTCGGAGGCCGAGACCCGCGACGCCTTCATCGACGTACTGCTGAAGGAAGCCGGGTGGGCGCTGGACCAGGCCCGCGACCGGGAGTTCGAGGTCGCGGGGATGCCCAACCTCGAAAAGAAGGGCTTCGTCGACTACGTTCTGTGGGGCGACGACGGGAAGCCGCTGGCAGTCGTCGAGGCCAAGCGCACCCGGCGGGATGCCCGTGTCGGGCAGCAGCAAGCCAAGCTGTACGCAGACTGCCTGGAGCGGCAGTTCGGGCAGCGCCCGCTGATTTTCTACACGAACGGGTACGAGCACTGGCTGTGGGACGACCAGCGGCACCCGCCGCGCCCGATCCAGGGCTTCTACACCAAGGCGGAACTCGCCCTAGCGATCCAACGGCGCAGCACGCGCAAGCCGCTCGGCCAGGCCACCGTCACCGAGAGCATCGTCGAGCGGTACTACCAGACCCGTGCCATCCGCCGGGTAGGCGAGGCATTCGAGCGCGACAACGACCGCAAGGCGCTGTTGGTGATGGCGACTGGCAGCGGCAAGACGAGGTGTGCCATCGCCCTCGTCGATCTGCTGATGCGCTGCAACTGGGCGAAGCGCGTGCTGTTCCTGGCCGACCGCGTCGCCCTGGTCAACCAGGCCGTCAACGCCTTCAAGCGGCACCTCCCGGATGCGTCGCCGGTCAACCTCGTCACCGAGAAGAACGCCGAGGGGCGCGTCTACCTGTCGACCTATCCGACCATGATGGGGTTGATCGACGAGACCAACGACGGGCTGCGCCGCTTCGGCGTCGGGGCCTTCGACCTCATCATCATCGATGAGGCACACCGAAGTATTTTTCAGAAGTACCGGGCGATCTTCGACTACTTCGACTCGTATCTTGTTGGGCTGACGGCAACCCCACGCGACGAGATCGACCGCAACACCTACGGCCTTTTCGGCCTGGAAGACAGCGTCCCCACGGATGCCTACGGCCTGGACGAAGCGGTACGGGACAAGTTCCTGGTTCCGCCCAAGGCGGTCTCGGTGCCGCTGAAGTTCCAACGCAAGGGCATCAAGTACAAGGAACTCACGCCCGAGGAGCAGGAGCAGTGGGACAATCTGGAGTGGGAGGATGGCGAACCGCCTGACGAGGTGAACGCCGAGGCCATCAACCGCTGGCTGTTCAACAAGGACACGGTCGACAAGGTGCTGGCCCTGGTGATGACCAAAGGGCAGAAGGTCGCGGGCGGCGACCGGCTGGGAAAGACGATCCTGTTCGCCAAGAACCAGCGCCATGCCGAGTTCATCGAACAGCGGTTCAACGAGAACTATCCGCACTACAAGGGTGAGTTCGCACGGATCATCACCTTCAAGACCGAGTACGCGCAGACCTTGATCGACAGCTTCTCGCAGCCGGAGAAGTCGCCGCACCTCGCCATCTCGGTCGACATGCTCGACACTGGCATCGACGTTCCGGAAGTGGTGAACCTCGTCTTCTTCAAGATCGTCCGGTCGAAGACCAAGTTCTGGCAGATGTTGGGGCGCGGCACCCGCCTGCGGCCCGACCTCTTCGGCCCCGGCCTGCACAAGCAGTTCTTCTACGTCTTCGACTTCTGCCAGAACTTGGAGTTCTTCAGCGAGAACCCCGAGGCGACCGACGGTTCGACCGGCGCATCGTTGGCGACCCGGTTGTTCCGCTCGCGCTTGGAGATTCTGACCGAACTCGACAAGCAGCAGACAGCCCCCAGCGGCAGCGTCCGCGAGTCGGCCACCGACTACGGCGAACCGGCTACCGAGCCCGAACTCCGCCGCGCCATCGCCGCGATGCTCCATGGCGAGGTTGCCGCCATGAACCTCGACAACTTCGTGGTCAGGCCGAACCGGCGACTGGTCGAGAAGTACGTCAGGCCCGAAGCCTGGGACCGCCTCTCCAACGAGGCGACCACCGAACTGTCCGAGCACCTGGCCGTCCTGCCCAGCGAGCGCGAGCCGGAGAACGAGGAGGCCAAGCGGTTCGACCTCTTGATGCTCAACCTCGAACTCGCCCGCATGCGAGCCGAGCCGTCCTTCGAGCGGCTGCGCGACCAAGTCCGCGTGATCGCCGGCTTGTTGGAGGAGAAGTCCGCCGTGCCGATGGTGCGCGAGCGCCTGGCCCTGATCCAAGACCTTCAGACGGATGCGTGGTGGGAGGATGTCACCGTCATCATGCTGGATAGCGTCCGCCGCCGGCTGCGCGACCTTGTCAAGCTGATCGACAAGCAGCAGCGCAAGCCGCTCTACCCGGACTTCGAGGACGAGATCGGCGAGGGAACCGAGATCGTACTACCCCAGGTCACGAACGGGGGTGATTTCGAGAAGTTCCGGGCCAAGGCCCGCGCCTTCCTGCTCGACCACCAGGACCATCCGGCGATCCGCAAGCTGCGTCAGAACGTGGCGCTGAACGCCACCGACCTTGCCGCTCTGGAACGGTTGCTTGCAGAGAGCGGTGCGGGTGGCCCCAAAGACATTGCCAAGGCGAAGGACGACGCGCATGGCCTGGGCCTGTTCGTGCGCTCGTTGATCGGGCTGGACCGTGAGGCTGCCAAGGCTGCCTTCGCCGGCTTCCTGAAGGGGACGACGCTCAAGGCCAACCAGATCGAGTTCGTCGATCTGGTCATCAACTACCTCACGGACCACGGGGTCATGGAGGCGGCGATCCTGTACGAGTCGCCCTTCACGGACATCGCCCCGCAGGGACCGGACGGCCTGTTCACCTCGGCCCAGGTGGACGAACTGATGCGGACCCTGGACGGCGTCCGACAGGCGGCGGTTGCGGCCTGACGGCGATTATCGCAGTGTAAATCCCCTGGATCGCTGGTCGGCTCAACGTCCCTTGAGCGGTGGCGTTGTGCCGGTGCCCATCGCGCCAAGAGCGCGACGCAGCGCATGTCCGCCTTGCCCGAGGTGGGCAGCGAGTGCGATGCGGTGAGCATCCGGCCCGCTGACGCCCAAGGCGTCAATCCAGGCGTCCAAGTCCTCGCCCAATGGCGGGCGCTGCTGGCCCCGGACTACGCGGTAAACGGACGACGACGCGATCCCGAGCCGCTTCGCCAGCGCAGCGAAGTCGAGCTTCTTCGCTGCGAGCACTTCAGCGAGGACGCGAGCGAACTCGGAGCGGGGCTTGTTCGGGCGAGACCGGAGCATCCGGCCAATCTACCGACCTTGCCAGCCATCTTCACCGGGAAGTTGTAATCGCCGTAATGCGGCGATAAGACCAGGGCCACGGAGCCCTCCCCGATGACCGTCACCCCGTCCCCCGCCGCCCAACCCTCAACCGCGAAGAAGGTCGGCGTGATCGTCGGCACCGGGTTCGCCCTGCTGATCTGGATCGGCATCAGCGCCGTCCTCGGCGTCCCCGGCATGATCCTGAACCTCGTCGTGGCGGTCGCCGTCCTTGTCCTCGGCAAGCGGCTCCCGCCCATCACCCCGCGCAAGACGGTCGTCGTCATGCTTGTCATCGCCTTGCTCATCGGCTTCGCCGGGAAGGCCGGTCGCGAGAAGGCGGCCAAGGACCACGAGGTCGCGCAGGCACAGATGAAGGTGTTGCAGGACGGTGAGCGTAGCCGGCTGGCCGCGATCTTCACCGAGGCCGAAGCAATCCACCAACGCGGTGACGTGAAGGCCGCACTCGCCAAGCTCAACGAGGCGGGCGACTACATCCCTGACCAGCAGGACAGCGACCGACGCATCGCGTTCAAGAATGCATGGAGCGCGGAGATCGGCGGGAAGTTCGCCGCCGACGTGGATGCAGCCATCGCCAAGGCCCGCGCTGCGGTCCGAGAAGGCCGCACCGCCGAAGCCCTCGCCGCGCTAGGCACGATCACCGGTGACGCCTTGCTCGCTCCCAACGCTGATGCCGCCATCGCCCTCAAGAAGACGATCACGGATTCTGCTGGAGACCCCGCCATCAAGAAGATCCTCGACGGCATGACCACCCTCCAGCTTCAGGCCCTGGCCGAAGCCGGCATGACGCCCGAGATGGCCTACCACACCGACCCCGAACTTTCCGCCGCCATCAAGGCCAAGGTCTCAGCCAGTCGCGAAATCGCAGCCAAGATCATGGCGGACCGCGCAACTTCTGCCCCTTGGTCGGTGGCGATGTTCACCTCTGAGATTCCGATGCTTGCCGAGCGCAATCCCAAGGACGGCGCTCCCAGCAAGTCGGGTGAGCCAAGCCGGACGTGGTCCTTCAAGAAGAAGACGGGTGACCAGTTCACGGGGTTCGTGTCAATGGACGGCAAGATCGACGCGGTTTCCTGCATCATGACGATGGCGACCATTGGAACGGCACCCTCGGAACAGATGGGCTCGGTGATGTCGTCGGCCTTGTCGTGCAAGGTCATCTCAATCGCCACCCGGAAGTCGTTGGATGAGGTAATGGAATGGTGGAAGCCAACGGGCAACGTTGACGGGGCGGTGATCTGGAACGGCGTCAAGGTCGACCGGGGCATCATGAAGGCCAGTGATGGCTACGTCGTGACGGTCACGCTCACGCCGCAGAAGTAATGCCCGGTCCTGTCGTCTGTCGATCCTGCGGGACGAACTACACCGCGCCGTACAGCCGCAGTCCGCTGGGCGGCTGCATCCTGGCACTTCTCGGCGTCGGCCTGTTGGTCGCCTCGCTCGCCCTCCTGGCCGTCATGCCGCTGCTCGTGGTGCTCACCGGGGCGTTGATGATCGGTTCGTTCAGGGGCGCGAAGTCGCTGATGAACTCGACGAAGTGCCCGACGTGCGGAGCGGACACGCCGGTCCCCGCCGACTCGCCCGTCGCCAAGGCCATTGCCGCCGGTCAACCGCCTCCACCGGATCAGCCGAAGAAGAAGCCGATCATCGACTGGATGAACCCGGTTCCCTGACGACTACGCCAAGGCCGATGGTGAAGTTGGGCCGACTTCTGATAGGCTGGGGGAATGCCCACCAGCCCGAAGAACCCTGAAACGCCGCGCCATGCGACTGATTCCGTCGACCAACACCGGACGTCACCCGACCCCGTCCCGCTCACGCCAGAGGAGGTCAGGGCCATCGTCAACCCCGAGGTCAGCGAGATCGCAGAGCTTGAGGCCCGGCGCTGTGACCTCGTGGAAGGGCTCAAGGTGGCAGTGGAGGAAGTCGCTGCATGGGTTGAACACCGTGCCACATATGCCGCTGCTGCCGAGCGGTCGGGTACGCTGTTCACGCTCGACACGGCGGAGGAGTTAGCCAAGTCCGACCAGGAGATCACGGACTTCAGTTTCTACAGGGAGGAGTTCACCAGGGAACTTGCGGAGATCGACACGCGCCTCGCGCTCCTTCGGAAGGCATGCTGCGCTGCCGAAGACGCTCCGGTTCTTCGCGCTGTCCATCGCCACGGCGTAACGTTCCGCGTCGTCGAACAGGCCAATGCCGATAGCGCCGACAAACCACCGCCATGAGGTGGAAAGCGCCGTAGTAATCAAGGAAAACGATGAAGTTCGACCGGAACTGGTTAGAGTCCGGGTCGGAGGTTCCCGCCATGCCAACCCGCCGCCGCCATCCCGCAGATCCCACCCGTGCCATCGCCCTCGTCCGTGTGAGCACCGAGAAGCAAGACCTCTCGCCGGCAGCACAAGTGCGAGCGATCAACGTTTTCGCTAAGAGCCATGGCCTCACCGTCGCCAAGGTATTCGAGGAGATCGGGGTATCCGGCGGGGCTGCAATCGAAGACCGACCAGTTCTGCTTGAGGCCGTTGATGCCGTGCGAACCCACAACGCCGGGGTGTTCGTCGTCGCGAAGCGCGACCGCCTCGCTCGTGATGTTGTCGCCGCCGGGCTCATCACCCGACTTGTCGAGCGCAACGGCGGTGTCGTCAGGACGGCAGACGGGATCGGCAATGGCGAGGATGCAGAGAGCAAGCTCCTCGCCGGCATCGTTGACCTGTTCGCTCAGTACGAGCGGGCCGTCATCAAAGGGCGCACCAGGGCGGCATTGTCCCTGAAGCGGGTTCGCGGCGAAGCCCTCGGAGGCAGCCTCCCAACCTATGGCTACCGGTTCACGAAGGGCCGCCGGTCGGGCGGCAAGATCGTCAAGATGTTGGTCACGGACCCGAAGGAGCAGGAGGTCGTCCTCCGGATCTTGCGCCTTCGCCGTCGTGGGCGCAGCCTCGCAGCCATCGCCAAGGTGCTCAACCGGTCCGGCGTGCCCTCGAAGGCGGGCGGAAAGTGGTTCCCGGCGACGGTCGCTAGGGTGCTCAGAGCCGCCGAACTGGCACGGGCCGCATAACGCTTCCACCGATACGTTACGCCGGATGGCTCGTTCTCGAACGAAGGATGGACGCCAAGCCGCGTCCATCCTGAGGTGAAAGACTATCCCTCTGGTGTCGGATCGTCGTCGTCAACGTCGATCTGAACAAGTCGATGAACTTCAAGCAAGACGATGAACACAACGGCCATCGTTGAGCACACCAGCGCCAATACCCCCAATACGACCCACTCACGAGCCGTGGCAACTGCGCCCGTTGATCCCTCCATCTGCGCAGAGGTGAGTATCAATGGAAGTGAGACGAGGGCCAGAAGCACAGCCGTTGCGGTGTGGGCGAAGATGCCCTTGAGCACATCAAGCCTGGTGTCCTCGAACTCGGCTCTCGCTCTAGGTTGATGGACAGCAACCTTCATGTCTGGCACTGCGGCATCTGCGAGCGTGGCGGTGGCTGCCGATGCCCGCTTTCTCGCGATGCGGGCACGGCGCACGGCACCGGGAAGTCCGGTATAGATACTACCCATAACCGTCAGCAGCACCGTTGCGACAACGGATTGGACGGTTGCGATGATGTTGAGCGTGTCCTTCGTGAGTGAGTGGCTCCAGCAGAACCAGAACAGCACTGCAACGGAGACTGCGCATCCGTAGGAGCACAAGAAGTGCCGCCAACGCAACTTCCGCGTGGCGCCGAGTGCCGTCCAGTGATTGGTTAGGATCTTCATTGCCGCCTCTGAGGAAGGGGTCTTCCGAGCGTTGCCAAGTAGTTCCTGGATTCCCTCAGCAGGGACTCTGCTGTCGGTTCTCCGTCTCTGAAATCCAGGCGATCTGTGATGTTTTCGATAATCCTGAAGGCTCCGCCGACACGGAACATTCTCCTCTGCTCATCCACTTGGATCGTCACGTCGGCGGTTTCTGGCTCGAAACCAGCCTCTCCAACAATCTCGGCAAGCGCATGGGCATCAAGAGTGTCATCTGCAAGTCCGCCACAGAGGCGCTCTGTGATCCCCAATCCGCCCCACCGGGGCAATGCCGTTGACTTTGCGTTCTGAGACACCGGCATGACCTCACGCTGCCGCTCTGATTTTCCCCGTTCGATCGAAGCGCCAGCG
>JFJP01041119.1_pt1 | contig 10188 bp, 7 predicted proteins | sample 431651 | NCBI WGS metagenome assembly JFJP01 (sample SAMN02602958, study PRJNA72255) | Microbial mat metagenome, whole genome shotgun sequencing project. | biome: fresh water; feature: sink hole; material: water; isolation source: purple microbial (photo- and chemosynthetic) mats found in... | reverse complement strand
GTGTTCGCCGATCTTCTGCTTGCGACTCCAGACATAGTCATTGAGAAAATCGAGAAAGAGTGAAAACTTATCCTCGATTTGCGTCTCGCGCTCTCTTTGGTCGATGCTGCCGGCCAGACTCATCAGGACAAGCTTCCGCCTGGCCTCGAAGCGGGCTTTCTTGTGATAGCGGTCGTCAAACATGATGAGCAGGAGATTGACCGGGTCATTTGTCACCTCGATCTCGTTGGTGGTGGCGATGTGTGAGGCATAGGGGGCCATGATCTTGTTCCGCAATGAGTTGACCACCGCATCGGCTGTTCTGGCGTATTCGATGACCCGGGCCTCGACTTCTCTGGTCGTACCCTCGACCCCGAACATGTTGCCGAGCAAAGTACAGGCCCTGTGGCTGCGTTCATTGCGCAGCAGTTTGTTTTCGAGCAAGGTTGGGATCTGGCTGAAATCGGAGATGTTCAGAAACTCAAAAACCTGGCTGCGTAGGGCCCGGTATTTCGTAATGTTGAGTCTGTTCACTCGGAGAATCCGCAGCCAATCCTTTGTTCTGCGGGAGAAGGGGGTGTCGAGTTCGACGGAATCCCTGGTGGCAAGGGGACCATTCTGCCTCAGGGAGGTGAAGACACTGTCTTGGTTGATAACGCTCATGAAAAATTCCTTTTCTCTGTTGCTTCCAAGGGATACGACTGTGTTTGGCGTAAACTATCTTTTCGGGCAGCATTGTCAAGTGAAGATGAGCAAGGTCGTTGAAAAGATGGGGATGATATACACTCTGGAATGTTAATATAATCCAATAGAATACAAGTAGTTGTCAAGTTAAGATGGATTCTCGAAAAGGAAATGATCCTTGAGTTCCAAACGAAAATTTGTTACGAAAAAGAAAACTGATCAGGGTGAAATACCTTTTGTAACGCCTTTCGCCGTGATTATAAACCCACAAGAATTGGAGTACAAATGTATAGAAACTTCAGGATAGTCCCCAATATTATTTTCGGCCGCGGATCGTTCAGCCAACTCGATGATGTCCTTGCCCCCAGAAGGGTGAACGCCGAATCCTTCATGGTCTTTGTGATTGACGACGTTTTCACCGACAGTCCTCTGGAGATGCGGGTGCCGCTTCGGGGCAGTGATCTGCTCCTGCGGGTCAATGTCGATGACGAGCCGAAGACCAGCTACATCGATGCCCTGGTCGCTCAGATCAGGGCATATTTACCGCAAACACCGGTTGGCATTATCGGTATCGGCGGCGGCAGCGCCATGGACATCGCCAAGGCGGTTTCTCTGATGCTGAACAATCCAGGTTCTTCGGCGGATTACCAGGGCTGGGACCTGATTCAAAACCCCGCTGTGTATCACGTGGCTGTGCCGACTCTGGCCGGGACCGGGGCCGAGATTTCCCGAACCGCAATTTTGACAGGCCCGGTAAAAAAACTTGGCATAAACTCCGACTACACCCTTTTTGACCAGATTCTCCTCGATCCCGACCTACTGGCTGAGGTGCCGAAGGACCAGTGGTTCTATACAGGCATGGACTGCTATATCCACGATGTCGAATCATTGCAGGGCACCTTCATCAACGAATTCAGTAAGGCATACGGCGAGAAGTCACTCGACCTCTGCCGACAGGTTTTTTTGGAGGATCACCCTGATCGCGACGACAAGCTGATGATGGCCTCCTATTTCGGGGGCATGAGCATCGCCTACTCCCAGGTTGGAGCCTGCCATGCCCTGTCATACGGACTTTCGTATGTGCTAGGCATTCATCATGGCATCGGCTGCTGCATTGCTTTTGATTATCTTGAGGATATCTATCCGGCAGGTGTGGCCGAATTCAGGCAGATGATGAAACGGCACGACATTTCTCTGCCGCGCGGTCTCACCAAAAACCTGGACCAAGCCGCAATGGAGAAAATGGTCACCACCGCCCTCGGTCTGGTGCCCCTCTGGCAGAATTGCCTTGGCCCGGACTGGGAAAAGATCATGACGCGTGAACGGACAATGGAGATCTATCGCCGGATGTAGGGAATTGAGGGACAGGCGAAAAGCCCGGCAGACTGCGCAACGGTCTGCCGGGCTTTTTTTTATGCCTTGCGCTGCCAGATTGTCATCTCGGCGAGGGTGTGCTGGAACTTGCGCCGGGTTTCCCTGAGGACAAAGGGAATATCGCAGGGTTCGGTGGCGAGGGTAAAATGAGCTGCCAGAATTACCTTCAGGCCGTCAAGGGTGAAGACCGGTTCACCGTCTTTGCGGTAACCGCCAAGCCAGCGGCTCTTCTCGGTGTGTTCGGGAAGCCAGGTGTAGGGAGAAGTGAGGACGAGCAGGCCACCGGGCCGGATACGTTCGCTGATCGTATGCAGGAATTTGGCTGGATCGTAGAGCCGGTCGATGAGATTGGCGGCCAGCACCAGATCGTAGCCGCTGTAGCGGGCCAGCAGGTTGCTGGCGTCGGCCTGGAAGAATTCGACCCGCTCTCGTGTCTCGGCAAGGCCGAACTGAGCCAGGTTCTTCTCGTGATAGCTGATAATCTCGCCTTCCTCGATGCGGGTATAATGAACGAAGCCTTCTTCTTTCAGCTGGGTGCCGATGCGGATGAAGCGGGCCGAGAAATCGAGCCCGGTCACCTGCTCAAAATATCTGGCCAGCTCGAAGGTCGCCCGGCCGGTGGCGCAGCCGAGGTCGAGGGCGCGAGTCCGCGGTCGCTCGCCATACATGGCCATTACCCTCTCGACACAGCTGCGGTTGAACTGCGGCACCCCGAAATACTCCTCGCCGTAGCCAAATTCACAGTACTGCGATACCAGTTCGTCGGTCTCGTAGGTGATGTTGGGGATGACGACAGCCGCCGGTGATTCTATGTAGCGGAAACCGGCATGCTGGAAGAAATGGCGGCGGAAGGCGTAGCGGGCATCCCGGGTGGCCAGATTGCCGGTCGAGATCCAGGAGCCTCCCTTGAACAGGTTGTGCCGGGTGTCGAAGGTCGGGGTTGAGAAATCGTCATAGTACGGATGAACCTCAAATCCTGGAAAACCGGCGATGGGCATCTCTGTCCACTGCCAGACATTGCCGATGACGTCTGAAAAGCCGGAGGTCGTGAAACGGTCCACCGGGCAGGATGAGGCATAATATTCGAGGTTGATATTGCCGGGCGCCTTGTCCCAGTAAGGCTGATCCGGCAGATCGGCATGATCGCGCAGTCGATGATATTCCGCCTCGGTGGATAACCGCAGCTGGAGGCCAAGCTGAGCGCTTTTCCAGTTGCAGAAGGCTTTGGCCTCGAGGTAGTTGACCTCGACCGGCCAGTTCCAGGGCATCTCGATTTTTTCGAGCATGGTTCGGAGATACCACTGGTCATTTTCACTGATCCAGAAGATCGGTTGCCGACTCTCGCGGAACTGCCGCCAACTCCAGCCTTCCTCTGTCCACCACTTGCGGGTCTGGTAGCCATGATCCTCGACAAACTCCAGGTATTCGCCGTTTGAGACGAGATATCTCGAGGCCTTGAATCCCTCCACCTGCTCTTCATGGCTGCCGAATTCATTGTCCCAGCCGTAGAGCGGGTGGCTCTTCTCCTTGCCCAGTCGCACCAGTCCGGCTGGCACCGGCAGCAGTTCATTGGCCGGGGCCTCGGCCCATTCCTGGCAGATCTGCCAGAGGGGATGGGGGCGCAAATGCTGCAGCGGCAGCTGACGGATCAGCACCGAGGAGGTCTCGAGATGAATCCTGGCATGTTCAATACCCATCAGGATGGCCCAGAAGGGATTGTCCCAAGTGATCGGCAGCTGCAGCGGCAGGGTGGCGATAATCTCGAGGACCGCAGCTCGGACCCGGTCGCGGAAATTCTGCACTTCGCTCACCGTCGGCCAGTCGTAGTGGGCCTCGTTCAGATCATCCCAGGACATCTCGTCGACACCAACCGCGAACATCGATTCAAAACGGGGATTGATCCGTTCTGTCAGGATGCCGGCAAGAATGAGTTTGTTGACGTAAAAGGCAGCTGTATGGCCGTAATAGAAGATCAGCGGGTGGCGCAGCGGATCGGCCCGCATGGTGAACACTGCATCGGATTCGAGAGGGTCGAAGAGCCGCTCGTCGAGTTCCCAGGTGGCCTGGAAATATTCCCGGATCTCCTGCCGTTTCTCTTCCGGGTCACCGGAGTTGAGCACGATCGTCCTGGTGTTTTTAAGCTGCAGCATCTCGGGAGTGAAGGTCTTGGCAGCACTGTGCATGATTGTCTCGGACTTTGAGGTTTTGTCTGTCGTCTGACAGGATTTCCTGTCTAATGATCAGTTGAGTTGCAGCAGATGTTTCTGTGGCAAGTATATGGACTGGCAGGTCAGAAATCAACGGCGCATAGTTGTGAGTTCCCTGATTGAGCTACACTTCATCATAATGGCCTGTTATTATGGTTGAGCTTTGGATCTCACTGGTTCTGTCGATCACGACTAATACTATCTTGCATTTTATTGTGGATTATTGCACATATATATTTTTTCCTATTTCCTGAACCCCTGTCACCATTTCTCATGAACGAAACAGATAAATCAACAACCACAGCCTGCCTCAAAGGTGTTCGACGGGCACTACCCATTGTCCTCGGATATGTACCGATCGGCTTCGCCTACGGTGTCCTGGCCGGCAAGAGCGGCATCTCGGCGGCCAACACCCTGATCATGTCCCTTATTGTCTTTGCCGGTTCGGCTCAGTTTATTGCAGTTGGCCTGTTTGCCAGCGGCACCGGAGCCGCCGCCGTCATCCTGACCACCTTTGTCGTCAATCTCCGTCATCTGCTGATGGCCGCCTCGCTCACGCCATATCTCTCTGGCTGGAAAAAGAAGCATCTGGCCTTTTTCGCCTATGAACTGACTGACGAAACCTTTGCCCTCCATTCCTCGGCGGCCAAGACCCTCAACAGCTGTCCCCTCGAGGCCCTTAGCCTCAATGTCACGGCCCAAGCCTCCTGGGTTCTGGGGACGCTGCTGGGTATCGTTGCCTCGAATTTGATCGGCGATGTCAAACCGCTTGGCCTGGATTATGCCCTCTCGGCAATGTTCATCGGTCTGCTTGTCAGTCAATGCGGCAGTCCGGTTCGCATTATTACCGCCATATTTTCCGGGGGACTGGCGACCGCGCTCTATCTGGCCGGCTGGCATCAGTTCCATATCATCGTCGCGACTGTGGTCGGAGCGACCTTTGGGCTGGGGGTGGAACAATGGACCAAACGTTGATCCTCTTCACCATGGTCGGCATGGGTGTGGTCACCTATCTGCCCCGTCTGCTGCCCATTCTCTTTCTCAGCGGCCGGACACTGCGGCCGCTGCTCGTTGCCTGGCTGCGTCTGGTGCCGCCGGCGGTGTTGGCCGCGATGCTGGTTCCGGCCCTGCTGGTGCCGGAAAAGAGGCTTGATCTGGGCTTTGACAACATCTTCTTCTGGACTGCCCTGGTTGCCTTTCCAGTGGCCTGGAAGAGTAAAAGCCTCTTTGCCACGGTCGTCGTCGGCATGGGATTGGTGGCTCTGGCCAGGTATTTTGGGCTGGGCTACGGCAGTTAGGCCGTTGCCCGGAAGATGCTCGCCGGTGCCAGTTGTTGCCTCAGAAATGTCGGTTTATAGGGATCTCCCATCCACCCCGGCCTTTTCGAAGGAGGCCATCTCCCGCATCATGCGGCAGGCCAGATCAACGAGATTCATGGTGATCGCCGCTCCTGTTCCCTCGCCAAGACGCATGTCCAAGTCCAGAACCGGTTCAAGTCCCATGATGGCAAGGGCCGCCTGCTGGCCGACCTCGACGGATTTATGGCCGGCAACGAGATATTCTTTGACTGCCGGACAGAGAAGATAAGCCAAAAGCCCTGCGGCCGTCGAAATAATTCCGTCCAGGACAACGCAGCATCCTTGCGAGGCAGCCGCCAGCACGGCACCGCAGATGCCGGCAAGTTCATATCCGCCGACCTTCACCAGCATATCGAGGGCGTCGTCTGCAACAGGTCTGTGCAGTGCAAGGGACTTCTCGATAACCTCTCTCTTACGCGCAAGCCCTTTGTCATCGACTCCAGTGCCGCGTCCGACCACCTGTGCCACCGGCAAGCCTGAGGCGGCGCAAATTATGGCAGCGGCGCTGCTGCTGTTGCCGATTCCCATCTCGCCCATGCCAACCAGGTCGCAGTGTTCACCGGCATTTCTTTCGAGAAATGCGAGGGCGCCTTTTTCAAGAGCCTTTATGGCATCTTCATGGCTCATGGCTTGCTCAACCGCAAAATTTGCTGTCCCCCTCGACACCTTTTTTTTCATAAGCAGGGGATGGTCTGCGAAATCGCCATTCACTCCCATATCGACTACGGCCAGTTCGATACCGTAATGACGGCAGAAGGAATTGATAGCAGCGCCTCCATCGAGAAAATTCGAGACCATCTGAACCGTCACCTTGGCGGGAAAGGCTGAGACACCTTCCTCTACCACGCCATGATCTCCGGCAAATACAAAAATGCGTTTGCAGGCGACGGTTGGACTGATACTCCCCTGTACGACACTCAAACGTACTGCCAGTTTTTCGATCTTACCGAGGGCACCGAGTGGTTTTGTCTTGAGGTCGATCTTTTTCTGGGCCTGACTCCTGATGCTTTCCGATACCGGTTTGATCCCGGCGATGATTCCGGCAATATACCTAGAGATCTGCGGAGCCTCTTGCCTGGTCTCCTGATGCTGGAGGGGGACAGACCCCATAGCTGCATTTCCCCTTTTATGTATGCCGGTAAAATCTACGATATACTTAAGGGCATTGCCGGAGAGAATAGAAGGGAGAACAGTCTGGACTTGCCGCGGCTCAATGATTTTTTCTATAAGCTGCACAAGGTTGTGCGGTTGTCTTGCACAAAATGCCACGGCCTTGTGCATGTGTTCCTTTCTTGGACCATAGCTGCCGAAGACGACCAATTCCTTGTAATGGATAAGGTTGAGAAGGTTGGTGTCGATCTCCTCGCTTTTCTCTAGACCGCTGAAAAAACCCAATCTACCGCCTTTGCGGAGTTTGCTGATGCTCTGGCTGAAGGCGATATGGCTGTCGCAGCAGTTGATGGCTGCATCGAAGTCGGCAGCCACCGTGTCCTTGACCAGCTCGATACCGTTTTGCCTGCACAATGGCTGAATTCGGGTGATTTTTTCCTGACTTCTCTCAATTATGGTAACCCGGCAGCTCTTTTCACGGCAGACAAGTGCTGCCAGCAGGCCAACCACCCCGCCGCCGTAGAGCAGGATCCTGTCGTTGGGCTTTGGTGCAAGCCACTCGACGCAGTTAAGCACACAGGCTACGGGCTCTGCGAAAGTGAGCAGTTGAGGTTCGATCTTCTCCGTCACCGGGATCAGACTGTCCCTGGGGATGGAAACATAGCTGGCAAAGCCGCCGTCTGAATGAAAGCCGATGATGCGCATCTCCTCACAGAGGTTTTCCCGACCATCGAGGCAATATCGGCAGCTATCGCAGGCCTGGCCGGGCCAGACGGTGTAGAACTGGCCGGTAGCTTCGTCGGTTGCGGCAATTTCATGGCCGAGCACCCGCGGTAAAACCAGATCACGGTGACCCTGTCGCCACATTTTTGCATCAGTCCGGCAGATTGCGCAGGAGTCAACTCTCAAGACGACAAAGTCTCCCTTAGGATCGGGTCGGCTGCTGTTTCCTGACAAGGCCATCTCTCCACAGTGGTTCAGTACGAGTTTCATCGGCCTTCACTCCATGTAGAGGGTTTCGCTGATCGTCAGTTTCATGATCGCTGCCGAAACGCCATTATCCTGCAACATGCGCTGCAAATCCTGGGCTATTTCCACCTGGGTCAGAGGAAAAACAGTAGCTTTGTTCAGTGTGCAGCGCGTAAAGCTGCTATTGTGAAATTTGAAATACTCGCCTTCCGCCTTGAGAATGAGTAACTCTGTCATAGCGCTGCCTCAGTTTTCGCCAGGGCCGAAAGTTTCGCGTAGCCAGCCTCCGGATCACTGTTCTGGGTTTCAACCCAGTGTTCCAGAGTTCTCAGGGCCTGGCCGGAGAGAAGAATGTCCCGTGCTTTTGCGACCCCGGCCGAGATGGTCGCGGCAGTCCCCTGAATGAAAAATATCAGGCCGCTGTTGAGGCTGACGGCATCTGAGCGGGCTTCGTCTGCTCTGCCAGCCAGCAAATGATACATCTTCACCGCAGCCTCATTTTTGTTCCGGTCAGCAGCCAGCAGCAAAGGGGCATGGCACTTAAGACCTAATTCTTCTGGTGTGAACGAGAAATCATGCAAAGCCCCGTTCCGCAGATGAATACCGCTGGTCGTGCCGCAGACCGATGCCTCATCCATGCCTTTTCTGCTGCCGGCAATCCCTCCGTACAAGATGAGTGCATCTGTGTAGCCAATGGCCTGCATGACCTCTGCAACAGGTCTGATAAGTGTTGGGGAGTAGACGCCGCGAACGGCGATCTTGGGGAGGGCAGGGTGGGCAAGAGAGGCGGCGATATTGAGCGGGGAACCGAAACAGATCTGGGACAGAATGCGTCCCAGCGCCAGGGGGTGAACCTCTGGACTCATGCCGTTAAACAGCCCGATGCCAGTCTCTCTGATGCTTTTGGCGACAAGGTCGACACTGCAGTCCATATCGACCCCGAGGCATTCGGCAATGTCAACCGTACCGCAGGATGAGGTGATCGCCCGGGCTCCATGCCGGGCAATCTTTACACCACCGGCCGCGGCCACAAGTGAGGCAGCGGTGCTTATATTGAAGGTCTTGAAGCTATCCATGCCGGTACCGCAGTTGTCGACAATTGCCATATCGGCCAGATCTACTTTACGAGTATCGAGCTCATAGACTGCCCGCCAGCCCCCGGCCACCTCCTCGGCAGTCTCACCTTTGCTGGTAAGGGATGCCAGAAAGGCACCCTGCTGCATGTCGGAAACATCATTTTCCAGCACCATGCGGAAGGCCGTGTAGGATTCGGCCTGCGTCAGGTTTTCTTTGGCGATGAGTCTGCTGATGATACGTCCCAGCTCTCTGTTTTTCTCCATATCCATAGTCATTCTCCTCCGATGATGAGGCAATAATTCGTTCGGGCCCTGGCGTCGGATCAAGCCGTCTGGACCGAACAAGTGCAAGGAAGGGATACGGAAAATGAACTCGAAAAAAGACAGGTCTCCGTATCCGTAGAAACTGTATGGTCTGCATGCAACAGACACTACACTTCCAGATACAGAGAACCTCCAGTGGTTGACTCTGAACGCGGACCGATGCTGAATCCGCATGTGCAGGCAGGCTTTCTGACTTGCGAATTATCCTGCATTGCGACCGCCTTCCCGGGTGAACCCAGTGACGTATTTCCTGTGTACAGGAAATATGGGACCGCTTACAATCTGCGGTCCAGCCGCTGCAGCCTTCGCATACAGCAAGGACTGGCTTGTGACGGAATCTCACCGTCTTTCCTTTTAACTCGGAGTATTGCACCTGCAAAATACTCTATACCTCTGCTGGCTTAAGAACGCAATACGGGAGATACGGCATCAGAGCGGGGGAAGGTGGGTGTGCAGAAAACGTTGTAAGCCGTCTGTGTAACGGTTACCAGAGACAAGGAAGCCATCATTATGACCGCCGGAAATATTGAGCAGTTGTTTAGGCTCGCGAGCTGCCGCATAGAGTCGTTCGGCATGGGGAAAGGGGATGATTTCGTCGTCATTGCTGTGGATGATGAGAAGGGGGCAGGCGAGAGAGGTCAGGCGCGTTCTGGTATCATAGCTAAATCGGCTGAGCAGGCGAACAGGCAGGAAAGGGTAGATCTCTGCTGCCAGATCAGGCACCGAGGTGAAAGCGGACTCGAGGATGAGGGCACCTGGTTTGACGTGGGTCGCAAGCTCTGCGGCGATGGCTGCGCCGAGCGAGCGGCCGAAAATGACGATCTTTTCCGGCTGTTTGCCTTTCTGTGTGAGCAGATAATCCCAGGCCGCGAGGGCATCCGTGTATGTTCCCTGTTCGGAAGGTTGTCCCTCACTTTGTCCGTAGCCGCGATAATCAAAAATCAAAACGCTCATCTGCAGGCGGTGAAACAGCAGCAGGGAGTCGAGCCGATGAGAGATATTGCCGGCATTGCCGTGGCAGAACAACAGGACTCCCCGTTCATCTTCAGCCGGCTGATACCAGGCGGAGAGCTTGAGGTTGTCCTTGGTCCGGAGTTCTATCTGTTC
>JFJP01041962.1_pt1 | contig 10189 bp, 3 predicted proteins | sample 431651 | NCBI WGS metagenome assembly JFJP01 (sample SAMN02602958, study PRJNA72255) | Microbial mat metagenome, whole genome shotgun sequencing project. | biome: fresh water; feature: sink hole; material: water; isolation source: purple microbial (photo- and chemosynthetic) mats found in... | reverse complement strand
AATACAGAATGTACCTTTTTCATTTCTAACTGTCAGCTGTAGATCTACTCCGGAACCTATATGTTGATTATCAACTGGTACTTTAGAATCTTTGAGCAATTTTGTCTATCTTTTGTGTTACGACGGCAAATGGCCCTTCAAAGACACTACTTTCTGGTCTCGATTGCCTTAATCCAATTATTTTAGAGAATTGAACTAAAAAAAACTTTCATGTCATAGATAGGTCATAGAAGTCATCTGAGCATACCGTTGATTAGTATTGCATCTACGAATTTGGAGAGAGAACGCGAGATGAAGCACTTATTGCCACGGATAAGATATAATCACCCTCCTCACTACTTTAAATTATTGGAGCGAAGACGGGCAACATGACCTATAATATATTCAGCGATGCAATCGATTTCTAATTTTATGCTAGTACCAGTTGTCATGTATAACACGGTCCGAAGTCGAGCGGATCCGGGCCACTTCCCCTGGAATTCCTTGCTGTCGCCACAGCATTTCCAGTGCGCGATATCGTTCTTCATGAAGATACAGCGGGCGGCCACGCTTCAGGCCAGGGTCTTCCTCGCCGTGTGCATCAACATAAAGGCTTGGAGAATAAGCTGACTTGTTGTTGTGCATGAGAAGGACTGTACATTTCTGGATAAGGAAAAAGACACCGATCCCTGATCCTGTCCTTCGTGCATGCATGGTGCAAGCACCTGGCTGTCTTGCTATTCTCGAGAACGCACGCAAGGAAGATCCAGAACGCATTACGGCTCCAGTCAGCAGACATATGGCCGTTTCCGAGTTACCAACATCATCGTTATCATCAAGTCCAGATTCATCTCCACCCTTGACTTTGTTCACCATGTTGTATAGCTCGACAAACGATTTCGGCAGGCGAACGAGGCTGAATGTGGGTGTGGACCTGAGATGAACAACACCCAAGTGACTGTGGTCGGACATTACTGCGCTAGCGCTGTTATAATCAAAAGCAACGCCGTTTCTCCCTAGACCAACAGACGCTACAGCGAGCAGACTTGGTTGGTAATAGAGAATTGGGGACCTTCTGAGCTGCTATGGTCATCCGAAGAATCCTCGCCATATAAACTACTTGATACTGCCGGTTGTGCAAACGTAGGAACACCCATGATTTGTTCTGGAAAATCGACTAACTCCTCTGCTTCGACCATGTCAACATCCTGTAGCATGTCATCGTTTTCGTCTTCCATGTCGTTAACATGGATGATGCCACCATCAAGCATTTGAAGCAAGACTCCTTGGTCGGCTTCAACAAAATTAACATCCATATCAGCCCTTTGTTCACCGTCATCGCTTCGATTACGGAACTCTACTCGATTTTCCATTGTATTACCAACATGACTTGCACGTTCACGGCCATCCCTAGTTTTGTCTCGTGATGAAGTTGTTGTTAAAAACTGCTGTCCCGTGGCTACTCCTGCGGCTGAGGAGGCGGCAGCTCCAGAAACCAGTATGCTTCGGCCAGAAGAGCCGTGGTGCATTTCAAGTTCAACAGCGGCAACAAGCCATCTGTTCAAAAGCGGCCACCAACTACCACTCGAGTCCAATAAGTCGATCGGGGTAGGTCCTTGCATTGCTCTGACAATATGAAAGCCGTCCTCGATAGTCATTAGTTGTTTGCGCGCAGTAAGATCATCGAGTATGTCGTCAGCATGCGTTCGTTTTCGAGTCATTCCGCTCTTCGTCTGCCTATCGTTTACGGCTGCTGTGCAAGCTCTTAACAAAAGTATCAAAGCTCGAGCAAAAGGAAGAATTGCAGCGCCGACGCCAGTCAGCAAGCGGGATGAGCTAGCATCAACTTTGTTACCCATGAATCTCATATCATAATTGACAGACTTCGACAAAACGACCTCTCGGCAATGAGCAACGAGCTTAGCAATTGCGCTAGCCTGCAACTCTTCTTCTTCTGGTTGCCAACACCTTTCATTGGATTCAATTTCGTGGACTTCGTCAAAACCGCATGGAGTTACGATTGCCTGAATGATTCGTCCCGCCATAAGCGTTTGTGTGAGTGAAAGAATGTCCGTAGCTGTCGGAAGTTGAGTCGTCGGACAGGCAAGCACCGCGGAAAATGCAGCAGCTGCAAGAGTATTAAGATCCCAGGACAGAAGAGGAAGGTATAGGAATGCACATGCTATTCCAGGGCGGAATTCGTTTATGTCGGTAGTCGTGAATGGATCGAACGTTCCCCATCCTGCCTCTATCCGGTTAACACTGGGAAGCTGTTGAATGGCAACCGGGGCAGGAACGTCTCCCTTCTTCCTTAACTCACGTCCAAGACCCTTAACAATCCACATAGTTGCAGCAATTGCTCGTGCCTCACATCGCTGGGGGATGGTACCATCCCTTGCGACATGACAGGGCATGGCTGAGATGAGAGCCGACAGACTACTCCATCGACTGGCACCAGGATGCGACTCAAAAGATCCCTTCGATAACACGTTTTCGACCCAGCATCTACCTTCGAAAATGTTAGCTAAACACACTCCGATGAAAGTTGCTTTGCCATCGCGATCACCTGTTGACAACTGATCAGCCATGTCACGGCAAAGAAGCCGGAGTAATCCAGAGGCTCCAGTAAGATTTCGCTTGAGTTCAAGGAGCATAGGGTGACTATAGTTGGTATTCGAGTCAAAATCGGGCCATGGGTCGGTCGTGTTCGACAAAACACCAAATGGCAGGACTTGTTCAACGGATCTTGTGCTAGCTTCAAGTGCTGCTGCACTGTGTCCTACAGCTGCCCATGCAATCAGCTGTTGGCGAAAGAGGCGCAAAATGTTTTTTACACTCCCATCAGTACTGTCGTCTTCGTAATCCCACTTTTGAATCGCACTATTCCACAGTAATTGATGCTTTCTTTGAGTTCCCGTGGTTCGTTCCCACGGGACATTCATAGCGCTGTATAACCTCGAGCCAAATTGTTCCAGCGCTTTATTAGCGATTAAATGCCGCTCGTCAGCAGTTAAATTAACAGTGCATGCTGTAACAAAAATATCTCGAAGCAATCCAGGGCCTTTGCTTGATAAACAAGTAGCCATAGGGTCATCAATTTCCATTCCTATAGTCAAGCCTGGCTGTATGGGGTGGTCCCTTGGAATCAAAATGTTGCAAAGCTGTTTGCAGAGTGGACAGAGAAACTCCCCATCGTCTATGTTCGCAGCGAAACGGCCATCGTAAGTTTGTTCACTTGCTCCTCGATGAAGAAGCGAAAGCGTATGCGTCTCGACGCATCTGAAATGAGCTGCATGTCCGCACTGTTTTATTACTGGCCTTGTGCTACCCCACCTTGAGTTTGTGTAACACATCGATATCAAAGGACTTAAAATGACATAACCTTGTGACGATTGTACACTCGCCCACCCTTCTGTGACTGTACCGACATCGTTGGTTTGATGACGTACAAGGACTCGACGTGAAAGCACGCCGAAGTGGTTTGAGACTTTGTTAGCGACTACGGTTACAATGCTGCCTTTCGGCAAACATGTGAGGGGTTTCGAGTCCATTGCTTCAGTCTCACGAAGCTGCGTTGAGGCAAAAAATTCAATTAGAATTCAGATTAAGATTGTATGCAAAACAAACGGCTTGGTCGACGTACCTGGCATCCCATGTGACTGACAACAAGATAGCTTTGCAAGAGCGTGAGCTGTCTGTCTTTGCGACAGAGAGACTCCGTTGATGCACGGATCTGCAAAACTCTCGATCGCTGCACATGTCCCAAATATCCAAGTGGTCCATTATTTTCTCCATCTGCATCATCGCAACGACAGATGATGCATTGATCAGTATTTTCTGTTACGATTCCCTTTTCCCCTCTTGGGTCAGCAGACGTGTCTATCGTCGCCGCGAACTTCGCTTGCATTGTCTTGGTTTCCATCTGTCTTTTTTGCGCAGCTTTGCCCACTTCCGATATCTTTGGTACGCCCTTGTCCGGTGATGCAGATTTCGCTCGCGGGATAGGCCATAAATCTGGGAGGTCAGCAAGCATCCCACTGATGATGCTTCTAACATTTTCTTCGATCGTCCAAGATGATGACACACCATCTGACGGAGCTGAAGTAAAAGCAACAGGGCGGATTCGGACGCCCGTGGTAGCGCTTTTCGTAGCAGCACCAACACTGTGAGCGCCATCAACAAGAGCGTTCACAAACCTCAAAATCCATTTTAACCCACTTGAGGCCAGAGCACGTGCTCCACCATGACCTTCATCCCCTTGTTCGCCTCCTTCAGAATCGAGAATAGCGCCGTGATCAGATCTGTGCTCATATAGTGCAACCAGAAGTCCAAGAATCGACCCACGTTTTTGTCCGCTACCTCGAGATTCTAGAGGCCCTTCCGGGTAAGGGCGCAACGCCCATACATCTAGCAAACTTGATGGAACCTTAATGAGTCTACCAAGATAAGAATTTATTGAAAGTCCAGATGACAACACGCGCGATTCGTCGTCGAGTTCCGGCAAAATGCGATGCAAGGATGCACATTCTTCTAGTGTGTGAATCTGGAGTGTTAGTAATTGTAATACTTCCAGAAACGATACTGATGATGCAGCAACGACTTCTTTAGAGAAAGGCATTGGCTCATTATCCCGCTTCGCAAATGAGCCCGCCGATGAGGGTGCTTGCATAACTCTCCGGCTAGAAGGTGTGATTCGTATGTCTTTTCCAATAGGAGAACCAGCGCCTAATAGTGAAACCGACGTAAAATCACTGGAATCAGCAAAAGACTGCGAACTCTCGCTCTTCATCTCGCTTGCATCGATCGGCTCCGACGGGGGCAACCATGAACCATTTGTCAAAGCAAACAAAAGCGCACGACGAATAGCTGCATCCATTAGATCAAGATGCAGTAAGAGTCGACAGGGGAGGAATCGAGGATGTGCTTTGGGCGGTGTGCACACGAGCGGTAGACATGTCGCGTCAGACGCTGCTTTGTCATTCCCTAGCCTTTGCTTGCGCAACCTTGATACAACGTCCATTGCATGTTGATGTTCCTGTCGTTTGAGATGGAAATACGTAGGATCGTACTCATCGCAGAAATCAGGTTTTAGCTCAAAAGCCGGGGGTCCCGACGATGCCCTTGCTGCATTGCGCGTCTTTTGCTTGCCGAGTTCGTTCAACACGCTTTTAAAAGCTTCACTGAACATACTTGCCCCACTGGTAGAGGAAGAAGTACCGTCACTCTCCTCCCGGCGTGAAATTCCGCCGGATGCAGCTGCCATAGCTTCGCTATGCGATCTTGGTTCGGCCGCAAGGGCATGCAAAAGTTCTCTTCTTATGCTTTGACGAAGAGAATCATCATCACTTCGAGAAACTGGCGGGGGCGGGGGCAACTCCGTCACAAGCACGCAGATAGACGCGAAAAAAGATTCTGCCAGGATGACTGCGTGATCAGGGTCTTGAAGACGAGGAGGGTTGACCCATGACACAGGTTGCATAGTGAGTAACCCACCAGTGCCTGCTGCTGATGGCAAGATGGCAGCAACCCTGCGTTCCGGATCACAAAGATAACCATCCATGCTGAATCGACTTAGCATCAAAGCAAAAACACGACGAGCTCCAAGACCGCAGCTCATCCCAGATGCAGAAAACTGAACTAGAAGCAAGTCTAGATCCCGAAACGAGCGGCAAAGTGGGGTATTTGAGTAGTTCATCGCCATTCCAGCTACAGAAGTCCCATTCCTAGCCCAAAGGTCGCGTTCGATTTGTTGAGCAGCTGCTAACGACCTCAGCGGATGGTCCGCAAGAGAGTGGATCACTTTAGCTACTGCTATATTTGCTGAAACACCTCTAGACCTGGACTTCCGTCTCTGAGCTTCTTGAGGGGTACAGTCTGGACCAGCAGACCAGTTCACTTTGCAGTTTGATGATCTCAAAGTCGATCTCAGAACAGGAACGAGAGGATGATGCGGGAGACTCGACGCGTCCATCGATGATGTGTTACGGTAGTCATCAATAATCGGAAGTTTCCACCAGGTCGAAGGAAATGCATCTCTGTACGACTGAGGTACAACAAGTGAACACAAACTTCGAATGCATTTCGCTAGGGCACGGTGAAGGGGGAGATGAAAAGATAGAGAATCTCCACCAAGCGGTGAATGAGGTACTCGAAGCCAATCAGCGATCAGAGGCCCAACTGCGGGTACTTGCGCAGTGGCATTCCCTTGAGATTCTGTCGTTGCCTGTCGAACCGCAGCTTCTATTTTCAAGGCGTTTTCAATCAGAGTCAATTGTGCTTCGGTCATTTTAACCCCTGTAGGGCAGGCTAGAGCCACCATATTAACACCAGAAGAAGAAGTTTGTCCGCCATCTGCAAGAGCACTGTTTGCGGAAGACTCGGAGTACTGTGAGCTGGACACGTGTAATGTGCTTCTTTGGAGCGAAGTTAGCTGAGCAATATCAAAACCGTGAGGGGTCGGCACAGGTAAGCCAGTCTCTAGCAAACTTTCTCTGTATAGCCACAGTTTAATTTCCCTCAAAAGTGATGCAATAAAATTACCAGTAGCTTCCCTCACTGAGTTAAGCACCGAAACCTCATCAAAGGTTAAATCTTCAATGACATTAAGGCTCTCGGCGAGGGCATCACGAGCACCAGCAAGATTCAAACTCAGCCCAAAAGCTTCCAGCCACCTGTTGTGTTCATATTCTACATTACCACCTGATATCTTCCTCTTCTGCAAATCCATCCCTTGCGCTAGCCGCAACATTCGAGCGAAAATGGAGGAAAAAGGCAGAACATCTTCGCCACGATGTGACAACATGGGGCCATCGTAGATAGGAAAACGTTCTGGCAAGAGCAGTCGTATAGCTGTCCCCGGGGTTTCAACGACGTACTCAAGATCTCGGAGCAAATGTGGAAGTCTTTTATGGCGCGTTGAGCGAGAATCCAAAAATCCATCATCAGGCGCAGCCGGTAACGGAGTTAGCAGTGGGTGCTCCCCGGCAACATACGTGAGAGCTGGTAGCAGTTTATCATTACCGGATTGGTTTATTTCTTCGTCACTATTTTCGTCGTTGCCAGATGTTGTATTTTTTAAAATCATGTTGACTTCTTGAGTAGCTCCCAGAAGATTTGTGTGTATGCATCGTACAATTAGATGTGCTATGGGTGGTAGGAAAACACCAATTGATGGTTCGCGCTGAGCTTGTGTTTCGACCAATGGTTGCATTTCTGCTGATGCTTGTGGTCGATCCGACATCAGCAACTTCTCAGCGGCAGCTCTATGGCCTAAAGCTCGCACCAAGCTGCCCGCTGTGAAAATCTGCACGCTGAAGTGCAGGGGCGTGTCTGCCTCAGTGCCAACACCTGCGCAAAATAGTGTACTTAGTGGTCGATACGCGACCCCCAGAGCACCGGCAAACCGACACTTAAATCGAGAATCTGTAAGAAGCGACAAAAATAGAATGTGTAGCGTCCCTCGCAGCTGCTTCGTGGGATAAGGATCTAATAGAAGCATCATGAGGATGGGAGAAACGGGTGCTCGAAATGAAGATATGCCCAATAAATGCCGTAAATGCATAGGATCGGGAAGCGCAGGCCGTCTTGTTGTAATCTCGTTTATACGAACCATTCCCAACCCACTGATCATATGTAATCCAGGAAGTTTATGCGGATAAAGGGTCGATGTTATTACTTTTGGGTTCTGTTGTTTTCGAAGGTCGGTATCTACCACATAGACTAACTCCGTCAAAGAATTGCGAGCCGAGGTAGAATCCATCATTTGCCCCGTTGCTAATCGATGCAGCAGCGGATGTTTCGATGTTGTAGATATTGGGTCCGAATACATGGACGGCAAACATCCCCAGAGTGCATGAGGTGACTTCCGATACCTCTCCGAAGGTAGGCGGTAGGGGACACTTGAGTAGAAGTTTGGATCCGTTCCAGTCAGTTCCAGAAAAACCGCAGGGTTGATTTCCAGCGCCCGCTCATGGAGGAGTTCTGCTTCCTCGCGCGTGAGGTAGCTCGAGACAAGATGCGGAGGAAAGGCCTGAAACCGCTTCCGACAAAAAAGCAGTTCATCAGTTTGATCCAACGCAGCCCATGGCGGGATCATGCGAGCTTCTGACCAAACTTGAATACCGCCCAAGTCGTGGTCGACTTCGACTTGTACCAAAGCGTGGACGACCAGTGCCGCAGCTGCAGGATGGGCAGCGGCAATTTCAGAAAGCCACGTGATGAGCGCGCTGGCACGAAGCTCTAGTTGTACCTGTGCAACACTTACGACGGAGCAGTGCAGACCCGCAGACTTAAGACGACGGTATCCCAGCATGGCACTGGGAATATTGGTGTAACTTTTCACAGTAACTTGTCCATCTGCGTCGACATGCTGCGTCATTTCGGTAGCACTTTCTCGGAGAGGGACTAGTGAGTGCGATGTCGTTGGGTCATCGACATGTCTGCGCATCCGAGGATCGCCGTGCAAAGCTTCGATCACCTCATCGAACGTATGAACATCATCGTTGTGCAAACGCAGGTGAATCTGGTACGAATCGGGGAGTGACTTCAGCGGTTCCGTTAAAAAGGCCGCCGGCGTAACACACCCTTCGGGACTGCCAAGGAAGTAAAGCTCTTTGTTTGAAGCACCGTTCATAATACAAGCGGCCTCATCGGCCCAACGACGTTTCCATTGCACCGGGTCGGCTCCAATGGCAGCCCCATCAACGGCTTGCAAGATTGTGTTGACGGCAGCTCCGATGACTACACCGAGTGCTGCGGCTAGACGCGGAGGTAGCATTGTAGCTGGATGCTTGGAAACAGTCTCAATACCTTCAATGAGCCCCTTCTGGGCCATATTTACAGCTTCCATTGGATCCAACCCACCTTGTTTCTGTTGACATGAATCTTGAAGAAAAGGACGATGCTTATCGCAGCAGCCTTCTACCTTCCATGCTTCGGCGTCACCGCAATCACAGCATCCACCAGGAGATGTACGATGGAAGTACACTTCATGCCCTTGATGGTCACTGTGTCGAAAACAAACGTCACAAATGACACACGTAGCGTCTGTCTGGCACGTTCGACAATTCCATGCAATGTCACCACGTTTGAAAACATATCCGCATGGCCGAGGCCGGCCAACGCCTGCCAAGGGATCACCGTCTTGTAAGGCTTGACTCTGTTGCAGAAGTTTTCGCAAGAGCGTCGCAACAGTAGTGGTACCAGTGAGAGGTCTGGTAGCAACGGGTTTACTATTGTAAATATCTTCTTCCGTTTGCGGAAATTCGACTGCATCCGCAGCGGTTAATTCTGCTACTGAGTGGTAGTGCAATACCATGACGTCGGCCCATTCTTTCGCTACGGTTGCAGGACAGCCAGTCAAGCGCCCAAAAACCTGTTCAGCCAAAATCGATAGACTGGGAAGGACATGCGGAATCTGATCCGGTGGAGTAGAGGCATCAGAGAGTAGCGCATACTGACGCAGGCGATCATCTGCCTGTTTTGCAGTGGAAGCCAGGAAGTCTGGTAAGGGCAAAGCAGATGGTTGTGATGCTGAAACCCTGGGGCTGGTGCTCCTCCTGCTTCCGGAAGAACCAGTATACTCGGCAATCATGTAAAAATCCTGTGGCCTCGCACCTTGGAAAGTGATTCCACCGGGACAAAACCGCAAGTATGCAGGGAGAGGGTATGCATGATGTTGTTTGGACGTTTCCCGATCTTGCATTTTTTCTTATTTGGAATCATGCACTAGCAACGGAGTATGCGTGAAAGCTGCCGACGTCTTATATCACTTGTACGGAACGTCCAGTACGAATCGACACAAGAGGTCGGGCGAGTTATTCTTCGGTACAGCGAATTAGTTCGTTTCACTTCTGATAGACACTTTATCAAGTTCCCCGGTCAATCTCCTTCAGACGAAGTGAAAATTTGTGGTTAAAAGCTTTTTGCAACAGTGGTTAGGTGGTCAAAGGAGAAGATGCAACCGAAGCAATGATTCTATTCGGAGCGTTGAACTCGCCCAGCAACAACACCACGTGAGGTTATGAAAACCTTCGTCTGAGAAACTGCGAAGTACCAGGCACTCCGCTGCCCAGTAGACCTACTAGTAGGTCAACGGCAGTAGGGCCCTATGATTTTTTCCAGTGTAGGGCCCTGGTACCAGGTACCTACATACCCTACCTGTACGAGTACCTAGTATATACTGACGACCGACGAAAGTTCTTTGACGAAA
>JFJP01041118.1_pt1 | contig 10189 bp, 5 predicted proteins | sample 431651 | NCBI WGS metagenome assembly JFJP01 (sample SAMN02602958, study PRJNA72255) | Microbial mat metagenome, whole genome shotgun sequencing project. | biome: fresh water; feature: sink hole; material: water; isolation source: purple microbial (photo- and chemosynthetic) mats found in... | reverse complement strand
AGATACCAATAATCTTGCACTTGGCCAAAGAAAATTGGACTTAATTTCTTGAAATCTAGTCGATTGCGGGCTTTTCAGCAGACCCTAATTAACCGCTTCTCTTGCCATTGAGCTAAGCGCCTATTTGGCAGTGATGATTATTTTTCGGTGTCAAAGTGTTTTTCCAGCAGTTGCAATGCACGCATTTTTTGCATCACAAAATTAAGGAAAAAGACAACCCTTGGTTGCATTTAACTTGATTTGCTGAAAATCATATTTAATAAGATTGGTAAAACAATATAAGTGACAAATTCACTTATATCATAATCGTGTAATAATTCCTCCAAATTAAAACCTGATTGAATTACCGGAAAAAATTCCTTGTAATCTCCTTCGGCTGTTAACAATACGATGAAATTTATGACTACCCAAATTCCAAAAAGGCCAATTTTCTTCTTCATGTTTTTTTGTTTGTTATGCGATTGCCACCAACATCATTGCTTATCCCATCGCCACCCCCAACCCCAAAGCACCAACGTGCATCAAGAATTGAATATGCGGCTCCAGAAGCTCCGCCAATCCGTCGAACTTCCGAATCGACAGGTTGGGGTGGCTGCAAGACCTAAGGCCAGCGCAAGCCAGCTTTGCCCTGGACACCAGCGGTTTTGAAGGGTGGCTTGTTCATCGAGCGGGTGGGGGACTTGACGTGAAGCAAAGCTACAAACTATCGCTTGGAATTGCAAGTGCCTGGGCGATTCTCTCTGCCTCGCGGGCGGGTTGTGGCCGTGCGAAAAGCCGAAGCCCCCAGCCGCGGGAGCGTATGGGAGCTTTGGGGGCTGGGCGGAGGCCGGATGCCTCATTTGAGGAGGGCGTCGAGCCATTTGAAGTACTCGCGGTGCCAGAGGACGCCGTTCTGGGCGCCGAGCACCCAGTGGCACTCTTCGGGGAAGAAGAGGAAGCGGGCCTCGACTTGTGGCGACTTGCGGACACTTGCAATCTGGAGACGCGAAAGTTTTGGATGACAATGACCTACCATCTCCAAACTGCCAAACCCGCTTTGCAGACCTGCTTGGCTGGAGAAATGCTTCAAACGATTGGTGGAATCGAGCTGTATGGCCCAAGACAGTTGCACACACTACCCAAAGGAGCACGCCTCTTTGGGTGGTTATTTCTAGCCAACCCCTCGGGTTGCATTGATGACTTGACTCTTGACGTTTATTCTCTGGCTAGTAATTCAACAAAAATATGGTAGATATTTATTTCCTTTTCATTTCTTTCATGCCTTGCAATTCCAATCTTTAAATTTGCTGGTATATCAAAATTATTTGAAATATCAGTGAAAGCTATCATTTTGTGTTCATAGTCGATTGTTGGTATATATGCAATATATTTATTCCAATTTTCAATGAAATTCTTACTGCAATAAATGACTAAATAGTTTTCGAGCAATCCATTTGCATCGTAATTGAATATTTTTAGCAAGTGGTTTCTGACTCTTGTTTTGTCAAAGTCCTTTAAATTAAATGCTTCATAAATTGCAATGGTATCGCCCTTTTCATCTTCAATTTTTATATCAATTTCACCCAGTTGGATTTCAGCTTTGCCCCATTTTGTTTGGTCTTTTGCTCTAAAATTCTTATTCGTCAATACATTGGCTACAAAGCTATTCCTGCTATCTTCATATTTTTGAATATTCAATGACAATCCTTGAAGTTGTTTTAATGCTATAATGATGTAATCGAATAGTGATTGTCGTGTTCCTTCACCGTTGATTTTGCCAAGTAATTTATTTATGGAAACATCTTTCCCACTTTTTCTACATTCAATAGTATTCTTACCTCTGTCAAAAAAATTGTTTAACTGCTCAAATGTATAAAATTCGGGTTCGCTGCTTACAATGCATTCATTACAAATACAATGTGTCATTAGTTGCACATTGGGTTCTTTGAGTGTTTTATGAATGTTTTCTATTTCGTATCGTATAATCCCAAACAGATCTTGCCTGTGTTTTCCATTTATTCTTATACTAATTTTTCGTTCAAAAATATTACTCGTAATGACAGCTTCGGTTTCTTCTCTTTCAATAACAACACCTTGTAGCCAGAACAAGTTGTTTTTAATGTAATCGTGCATTCTTACAATTAAACGAGTAATAATTCCTGCCGGCATAAATTTGTATCTAAATTCAAATCGCAAATTATTCGAATTATCCCAATTGTCAATTTCGTCGGGTTGGTTGGGAGGGAGCAGTTCGGGAACTATGTAGTCAACTCCGTTAGGAAGAAGAAAACAAAGTTCAAATTTCTTCATTAGTTCTATCAGAAATGCAAATTTATTGTCAGGGAAATCTTGCCAAATATTTTTTAGTTGTGAGTAATTGAATTTTCCTTGATTCAAAACAATTTCTTTCGTGTCAATTATCTTATAAACCGCTTTGGTTGCCCATTCTGGATTCAGAAAAATAATATTTCTTAAAATATCATTATCCTGAAAATGAAGAAATATTCCTAAGTCGTGAAAATAATTACTTAGATAGAGGGCTTGTTCAAAGTCAATTCCAAAATCTTTGCATACTGCGATATAATTTTCAAGTTGGATAAAATTTTGGTTCGATTGTTTCAAATTATCTCGAATATCTATCCATACTTTTGGCAAACTTTCACCGATATGGGGCAATTTACTAATTTCATTCTGAATGGAATTTTTTAATTCTATAATTCCAGTTTTTTCTTTTGCGCTTACTTTGTAAAATCCAACAATATTTGGAAAATACTCTTGCAAATATTTTTCTGCAACAAGACTTGCTCTTTCGTCAATTTTATTTTGGACAACAAGAATGGGAGAGTTTTGACTTAACAAACTTACGATTCGCAACCAATAATCAAAACTTGCAAGATTAGGCATCATTTTATCAATTCGTGCATCCCAAACTAGCAAATAAATGGAACGCTTACTCAGGAAAAATTGATGTGTAGAATGATAAATTTCTTGACCGCCAAAGTCCCAAATATTTATTGATAATTCATTGTTGTCTTGTGTTTTTAGACTCCAACGCTTTATTTCAATTCCTTCGGTTGACAATTCATTTTCATTGTATTCATCGAAGGCTAACCGTTTCATCAACGAAGTCTTTCCGACAGCACCATAACCGACAAGCAATAATTTTGTTTCGTATAAATTGACTGTACCTTTTTCCAGTTCTTCAAAATAATTTCTGACGGCTTCCTTGCCTCGATAAATTATTTCTATTGGAATATTTTTAATTGGATTGCCATAGAAATAGATTGAATTTTTTACATCTTCTTCCTTGTCGCGATAAGAATCCCCCAACTGAAAAGCAATATCCATGTTGTCGAATTGATAAATCCAATAGGGTATAGTTTCAATCAAATTTTCAGACAAATCAAGTTTTTTAAGTTTAGTCAAAGACTTCAGCGAAGAAATAGTTGAAATTTTGTTTTTTGCTAAATCAAGTTCTTCTAATTTTTCCAGTTTGTATAATACTGATATGTTGTTTATTTCGTTGTTGTATAAATTAAGCGAAATCAAACTTTCAGGCAGATAATCAGGAATTGTTTTTAAATTTGAACCATTGATACACAGCCCGACAATCTGGGCATTTTCATCGATTGCAAATTTAAAATTTTCAATGGCATCACTGAATTTCATTATTTCAGAGAAATCTACTTCTCTAATTGTTATCCTTAATTCTTTTTCTAGTTGAAGTATTGTATTGGGCTTCATGTTAAATTATTTTATTCCAATGTAAATGCCATGTGGGTTGACGCTAACGTCCCTACTTCCTCAACCGTCAATTCATACCCCAAGAGCACCATCGTGCATCAAGAATTGAATGCGCAGCTCCAGAAGCCCCGGCAATCCGTCGAAATTTCGAATCGGCAAGCTGGGGATAGAACAAGACCGAAGGCGATTACGAGCCGGCTTTGGCCCTGGACACCAGCGGTTTTGAAGGGTGGCTTGTTCATCGAGCGGGTGGAGACTTGACGTGAACCAAAGCTACAAACTATCGCTTGGAAATGCAAGGGCCTGGGCGATTTTCTCTGCCTGGCGGGCGGGTTGCGGCCGTGCGGAAAGCCGAAGCCCCCAGCCGCGGGGGCGGATGGGGGCTTTGGGGGCTGGGCGGAGGCCGGATGCCTCACTTGAGGTGGGCGTCGAGCCATTTGAAGTACTCGCGGTGCCAGAGGACGCCGTTCTGGGCGCCGAGCACCCAGTGGCTCTCTTCGGGGAAGAAGAGGAAGCGGGCCTCGACGCCGCGCAGGCGGGCGGAGTTGAAGGCGCCCATGCCTTGGGCGTAGGGCACGCGGAAGTCTTTGCCGCCGTGGATGACCAGGATGGGCGCGTCCCACTTGTCGATGAAGCGGTGGGGCGAGTCGCCGTAGCTGTTCGGGGTCTCGGGTGCCCAGTAGGGGCCGCCCATGTCCCAGTCCACGAAGAAGCTCTCCTCGGTGGTGGAGTACATGCTCTCGAAGTTGAAGATGCCGCAGTGCGAGACGAAGGCCTTGAAGCGGCCCTGGTGGTTGCCGGCGAGCCAGAAGACCGACAGGCCGCCGTAGCTGGCCCCGACGGCGCCCATGCGCGCGCGGTCCACGAAGGGCTCGCGGGCCAGCTCGTCGATGGCGCTGAGGTAGTCCTGCATGTTCTGGCCGCCGTAGTCGCCGCTGATCTGGTCGTTCCATTCCTGGCCGAAGGTGGGCAGGCCGCGGCGGTTGGGGGCCACGATGACGTAGCCGTTGGCGGCCATGAGCTGGAAGTTCCAGCGGTAGGACCAGAACTGGCTGACGGCCGACTGGGGCCCGCCTTGGCAGTAGAGCAGGGTGGGGTAGGCCTTGGTGGAGTCGAAGTCGGGCGGGTAGATCACCCAGGTGAGCATGCGCTTGCCGTCGGTGGTGTTGACCCAGCGCTCTTCGACTTTGCCGAAGTCCATCTGGTCGAGCAGGGCCTTGTTGGTGAAGGTGAGCTGCTTCTGGGTGCTGGTGGCCAGGTCGAGGGTGAAGAGCTCGGTGGGCAGGGACATGGACTGCCGGGCGCCGACGAGCCAGCCGGGCCCGATGTCGAAGCCCTTGTAGTCGTGGGGTCCTTCGGTGAGCTGGGTGATGCTGCCGTCGGCCAGGTCGAGGCGGTAGAGCTGGTAGGTGGCGTGGATGCCGCTGATGAAGAAGAGCTGCTTGCCGTCGGCGCTCCAGCGGGTCTGCCCGACGCTCTGGTCGAAGCGCTCGGTCAGGTCGCGCTTCTGCCGGGTGGCCAGGTCCATGACCATCAGGCGGCTCTTGTCGGCCTCGAATCCGTCGCGCTCCATGCTGAGCCATGCCATTTGCTTTCCGTCGGGCGAGAAGGCGGGGTTCATGTCGTAGCCGCGGTTGCCTTCGGTCAGGTTGGTGGTGGCCTTGGTGTTGATGTTGTAGAGGTAGATCTCGGAGTTGGTGCTGGTGGCGTAGTCGCGGCCCGAGAGCTTCTTGCAGGTGTAGGCCACCTGGCTTCCGTCGGGGCTCCAGGCGACCTGCTCCATGCCGCCGAAGGGCTTGATGGGGCTGTCGAAGGGCTGTCCGGAGAGCAGGTCGATGGCGGCCTGGGCCTTGCCGTCTTCGAGCTCGGCCACGAAGAGGTGGCTGCGCTTCTCGTCCTGCCAGTGGTCCCAGTGGCGGTACATGAGGTCGTCATAGACCAGGGCGTTGGCCTGGGGCAGGTCGGGGTGCCGCTCGGCCATGGTCTGGCCGACCTTGGCGTCGGCGGCGTAGAGCAGCCGCTGGCGGTCGGGCGAGAACAGGAACCCGGAGACGCCGCCCTCTACCTCGGTGACCTGGCTCTTGCTGGAGCCGTCGAGGGCCATGGTCCAGACCTGGTAGCTGCCGCTCTCGTTCGAGAGGAAGGCCAGGGTCTTGGCGTCGAGCCAGGTGGCGGAGCTTTCCTTGTGGTCGGTCACGGTGCGCTGCACGGTGCGGGTTCCGTCGGGCGAGATGGTGAACAGGTCGGTGTTGCTGCGGTTCTGCTCGAGGCTGTATCGGCTGACCTCGTAGAGGACCTCGGCGCCGTCGGGCGATACCCCGGCCAGGGTGACGCGTCCGAGGGCCCAGAGGGCCTCGGGGGAGATGCGGCGGTTGGCGGGGCTGACCTCCAGGGGCTTGAACGGCTCGGTGGGCCCGTTGGCGGTGTTGCCCGGGCTTTGTCCGCCGGGCGGCGTGATTTGGCATCCGGTCATGGCCAGCAGGGTTAGGAAGATGGGAAGGGATCTTTTCATGGGGATTATGGGAAGGTGTTGGGTTGGCGTTGGCTGTGGGGCGGAAAGCCGCCCAGGCCCTTCGGCAGGGCCTGGGCTTGTGCTCAATCCTCCGATTCGTTCTCGGCCTCGGTGGCCACGGGCGGGCTGACCATGAGGGCCGTGCGGATCTTGCCCTCGACTTCCTGCATCATCTCGGGGTTGTCCTCGAGGAGCTGCTTGATGGCGTCGCGTCCTTGGCCCAGGCGGGTGTCGCCGTAGCTGTACCACGAGCCGCTCTTCTTGAGGATCTCGAGCTCGACGCCCAGGTCGAGGATCTCGCCGGTGCGGGAGATGCCCACGCCGTACATGATGTCGAACTCGGCCTTGCGGAAGGGGGGCGCCAGCTTGTTCTTGACGACCTTGACGCGGGCGCGGTTGCCGGCGATGTCCTCGCCGCCCTTGATCTGGCCGATGCGGCGGATGTCGAGCCGCAGGGAGGCGTAGAACTTCAGGGCGTTGCCGCCGGTGGTGGTCTCGGGGTTGCCGAACATGACGCCGATCTTGTCGCGCAACTGGTTGATGAAGATCACGCAGGTGAGCGACTTGCTGGCGATGGCGGTCATCTTGCGCAGGGCCTGCGACATGAGGCGGGCCTGGAGGCCCATCTTGGAGTCGCCCATCTCGCCCTCGATCTCGGCCTTGGGCACCAGGGCCGCGACCGAGTCGATGACGATCAGGTCCACGGCGCCCGAGCGGATGAGGTGGTCGGCGATCTCAAGGGCCTGCTCGCCGTTGTCGGGCTGCGAGATGAGCAGGTTCTCCACGTCGATGCCCAGGCTCTCGGCGTAGTAGCGGTCGAAGGCGTGCTCGGCGTCGATGAAGGCGGCGATGCCTCCGGCCTTCTGGGCCTCGGCGATGGCGTGCAGGGTCAGGGTCGTCTTGCCCGACGACTCGGGCCCGTAGATCTCGACGATTCGGCCGCGGGGATAGCCGCCGATGCCCGTTGCCACGTCGAGGGCGATGGAGCCGGAGGCAATGGCGGGAACATGTTCGACGACCTGGTCGCCCATCTTCATGATGGTGCCTTTGCCGTAGGTCTTGTCGATCTTCTCCAAGGTGGTTTTCAAAGACTTGAGCTTTGCCGCCTTGATGTCTTCAGGGGTTTCTGTCTTGGCCATGATGGAAGTTTGGAAAAATTGGTTGAAGGATTGGGATTTAGGACGAATCGGGCCTGGCTCAGCGGCCGAGGGCGTCGAGCACCTGCCGGCTGTGGGCCTTGGTATCGACCTTCGCGATCACCTTGAGGATTTGGCCGTCGGGCCCGATGACAAAGGTGGTGCGGTTGATGCCCATGTAGGTCTTGCCGTACATCTTTTTCTCGCCCCAGACGCCGTAGGCCTCGGCGACGCGGGTGTCGGTGTCGGCCACCAGGGGGAAGGGCAGGCCGAACTTCTGGCTGAACTTGCCGTGCGAGGCCAGGCTGTCGGGGCTCACGCCGATGACGGCCAAGCCCTTTTCGAGCAGCTCCTGGTGGTTGTCGCGCAGGTCGCAGGCCTGGGCCGTGCAGCCGGGGGTGTTGTCCTTGGGGTAGAAATAGAGCACGACGGTCTTGCCCCGCCAGTCCGAGAGCCGTGCCTTTTGCCCGTCGGCCAGGTCGAATTCGAAGTCGGGGGCCATTTCGCCTTCTTGTAGCATTGCCATGTTTCGTTTGGGATGTTTGAGGGTTGTAGGGTCATCGCAGGGGCCGAACCTTCGGCTCCGGTGGTCCAAAATAGTTTTATTCGCGAACTTTCCCGCAATTTTGGCCGAAAAACTTCGGGTTTGCCCTTGCCCTCGGCCCCTGGGCGCGAGGCGTGGCTTGATTTTTACACGCATTTGACCAATCTTTGCTCGGAAAGGCGAAATTCGCGCCAAGGCTCCGCCGGCCCGCCCGCCTGCGCGCGCCCCTGCCCCGCCCAGGGGGATTTCGGGCCAGGATGGTTTCATGGAAATGAAATAATCCGGTATTTTTAAAAATGATTTTTCAAAGGTGGATGCTTTATCTTTCCTCAAAAAAAGCCAATTGATATTTCCATGATTGTCGAAAAGGGCTAAATTCGCGTGCTTGAAAATTTTCAGAAGCGAAAAGCCATGAGCGAGCCCCTCGTTCCAAGAACATAACCCCAAAAACCTACCGCGATGCGTTCGATCCAACTCCTATGGGTGGCCGTGGCTGGCTTGTTGGGCCTGATGGCCCAGTCGGCCCAAGCCCAGACCCAGCCCGCCCCGCCGCTTTCGTCCGAGAGCTACTACGGACAAATCTTCACCTCCGAGGAAATCGGCAGGCTCGAAGCCCTGGCCCGCTCGGTCCGCGAGAACCGCGACTTGCGCCAGCAGGGCGTCCGCCTGGTGGCCGAGGCCGAGAACCTGCGGCGGCTGGCCCAGATGGAGACCCGCGCCCGCCGGCAGCGCCGGGGCATGAAGCGCGCCGAGCAGACCCAGCAGCAGGCCGACCAGACCCTGGCCCAGGCCCTGCGCGGCATCTACCAGGCCCAGGGCGAGATCTTCGTCCTCTACGCCAACAAGGCCGAGGCCGAGTACGACAAGGCCGCCACCCGCGAGCTCAAGCGCCAGGGCGAGGAGTACGAGCGCGCCGCCTTCGACTGGCTCGACAACCAGGCCCGCCCGGCCTTCGAGAGCGGCGAGAAGGCCACCACCGAGGCCACCCGACAGCAGCAGTGGGCCCAGGCCGACAGCCTCCAGCAGAAGGCCCTGCTCAGCATGGAGAACGCCTTCCGCCGCTACCGCGGCCAGCCCCCCTACGACCCCGGCAGGCCCTTCGTCGATGAGGACGTCCGGAGCGCCGAGGAGGTCCGCACGGCCATCGACAGCCTCAGCCGCGTCAACCCCTCCTCGACCGGCTGGCTCGACGCCGTCCGGCGCATCGAGGAGAGCGCCCGCCGCCTCCGCCAGCAGGCCGAGGGAAGCGACAACCCCGCCGTCCAGAACGTCCTGGGCCAGCAGATCCGCGAGCTCGAGAGCCAGGCCCAGGCCTCGCTGGGCGAGTCCGTCCAGTTCCGCCTCAACCAGAACCTCGAGCGCTACCAGGACTACCAGTACCGCTTCCGGGGCGTCAACCCCACCGAGGCCGACCTCCAGAAGGAGCCTGTCAAGGCCGCCCGCGCCCTGGAGCTGGCCGGATGGGCCCTCTTCAACGACGCCAAGGCCAAGATCCTCTCCGCCTCGGCCAGCACCGGCAACCACGCCTCGCTCTTCCTGCTCCAGTCCGACGACATCGAGCGCCGGGCCATGCAGAAGCTCGACTCGGCCCTGGCCATCTACCGCATCCAGAAGGTCATCGACGAGGCCGCAGAGCAGCGCCAGGCGGCCGCCACCGGCACCGCCCGCGGCCAGGCCCGCCCCGCCGCCGCCCGCCCGGCCGCCAGCAACACCCGCGACCTCTCGACCCTGGGCATCACCTTCAAGGTGCAAGTCGGCTCATTCCGCGCCGCGCCCGACATGGCCCAGTTCAACGGCCTGCCCGGCATCACCACCGACCGCAGCCCCGACGGCCAGTGGACCCGCTACTACTCCGGCGAGTTCTCCCTGCCCGGGCTGGCCGAGGAGCGCGCCGCGCTGGCCAAGGCCAAGGGTTTCCCCGACGCCTTCGTGGTCGGCTACCGCCGCGGCGCCCGCCAGGCCGACTACCTGCCCCTGAAGGCCGAGGTGGACGCCTTCCTGCTGGGCGGAGGCACCCGCTCGGCCGCCGCGCCCGCCGCCGCGCCCGCCACCGCCGCCAACGCCTGGACCAGCGCCCTCGCGGCCAACCCCGCGCTGGCCGCCCGCCCCGTGGCCGCCAGCAGCCTCCACGCCACCCGCGGGCTGGTTTACACCGTGCAGGTCGGCGCCTTCAAGACCCCCGTCAAGCATGGCGACCTGGCCAACGTCAGCCCCATCTACACCGCCAACGGCCCCAACGGCTTCACCCGCTACTGCGCCGGCATCTTCCCCAGC
>JFJP01041117.1_pt1 | contig 10191 bp, 7 predicted proteins | sample 431651 | NCBI WGS metagenome assembly JFJP01 (sample SAMN02602958, study PRJNA72255) | Microbial mat metagenome, whole genome shotgun sequencing project. | biome: fresh water; feature: sink hole; material: water; isolation source: purple microbial (photo- and chemosynthetic) mats found in... | reverse complement strand
ATCCGGAGAAAGACCCTTAATCCGTACTCCGGTGTTATTTTGATCTTTTTCCATTTTTACTACCATTTCGGCAGCAAAATCGGCCTTAACACTATGTCGTTTATATCCATTTAAATAAAAAGAAAGATATGCTTCCGTCTGTGCATTTATAATAGTGAATTTACCTTCTTTGTCAGTCCTGGTAGACATAGCATTACCCACAGTTCCTGTACTGGAAACATTCACATTCTCAAGAGCTTTCCCTTCTTCATTAACTACAATCCCCTTAACTCCTTGCTGGATAGTCTCTGCTGACTGTAAAATCGCAGGAACATCAGAAGAAAGTGCATTGTATTTATACTCCGGTGTTGCAAAAGCATAAACCAAAATAGCTATTGCCGGTAGAATGATAATAGTCTTTAGCATAGCATATTTCCGGGTTGGTTTTTTATTGATCATGATAATTCTGTTTTTAATTAAGCTGTTAAAGCTGTGTGCCAGTGTTATGTTCTTAAATCCTGATTGAAAATTAAGGAGCCTGTACTGATATTCTTTTACACTTTTCATACTGATTAAGGTAACTTTATCAGCCAGGTATTCGTGATTTAAGACTATCGAACGTCTTATTAACCAGATAAATGGATTAAACCATTGAAATGCAATAAACAACTCACTTACAAGCAAATCAAAAGTGTGCCCCTGCCTGATGTGAGCAAACTCGTGATCAAGAAGATCACTATAATTACCGTTATTATATTCTTCTTCCGGAATAACAGCATATGGGAAAAAGGAAAATGGCGGTACCTGATTGTCAGTAATAACAACCTTTGGGAATTGACTACTTTTAATTCTTCCACCCTTTATTATTCTGTATGTACTAATCAGGCTGATTACTATTCTTAACAGCATTACTCCTGCGATTGTAAAATATATCAGCAAAGCTAATCTGTTGTAATCTAATGAATTAACAGGAGCTGAAATTGTTGTTCCCATTGCAGATTCTGCAAGAAAGTAACTATCAGGAAGGATAACTGCTTCTGCCGGAGCTGGGCTGTTTACAGAAACCGGTATTTTAAGTGCCGGGAATAAAAGAGGCAGAAAAAGGATTAAAATCAGAAGAATCCTGTTCCTCAGATAAAATGTGTCTTTAGAGAAAAACAGGAGATAACACATGTATAATATGGTTGTCCCGGCCGATACCTTGAGAATGTATAAAAGCAGATTATTCATCTTTCTTCCCTTTCTCTATAATTTGAATTAGTTTTTTTAAATCTTCGGCACTAAGCTTCTTCTCATCGACAAGAAACGATACAACATTCTTATACGATGATCCGAAATAATCTGTAACGACATCTTTCATGAATTTCTTCCGGTACTCCTCTTTCTTTATTAGCGGAAAATACTCATGATTCTTGCCATATGCCTTATGGCTGACATACCCCTTTTCTTCCAGTCCGCGGATTACTGTTGAGAAAGTTGTATAAAGAGGCCTTGGATCAGGATGGAATTCAAGAAGCTCTTTTATGAATCCCTTTTTTGCTTTCCAGAGGATCTTCATTGCATCTTCTTCTTTTCTGGTAAGTTGTTTCATATCTGTAACTGTTTTTTCAAAGATATAACGTCTTTTTTAGATATACAACTATTTCTTTAATTATATTACTTAAAATCCCGCTCATGGCAGGTTTTTCCTGTCAGGACAATCATTAATAAATATGAAAATCAGATCTGTATCCCGATTAAAAGCACATCATCCACCTGAACGTGGTCGCCACGCCACTCTTCAAAGTAGTTGTCAAGAATGACCTTCTGCTCTTCCATTGGTTTTTTATGGTGCTGAAGCAGAAGCTCCTGAAATCGCTTGTACATCAGTTTTTTGCCCCCGTTGCCCCCGAACTGATCGGCATAACCGTCAGAAAACATATAGATACGGTCGCCTTTCTTAAGGTCTGAATTATTATTTGTAAAAAGATTTTGAACTGATGAGTAGATTCCAATAGGCATCTTATCTGCCGGAAGCTTAATCAGGTCGCCATCACGTATCAGATAGAGCGGATTATTTGCTCCAGCAAATTCAAGAGTACCGGCCTCTCTGTTGATTATGCAAAGAGAAATATCCATGCCGTCCCTCATCTCATAAGTGTTGCCTCTTTGCCTGAGTTTATGAATTACAAGCTCCCTTAGTTTGTCTAAAATCTCCGATGCCTTCATAAATTCACAAGTGCTGAATATGTCATCCATAAAAGTCAGTCCAAGCATCGACATAAACGCTCCCGGTACTCCATGGCCTGTACAGTCTGCAGCAACGATAACTATTGAATCTTTTCTTTTTATCCCCCAGTAAAAATCACCGCTTACTACTGCCTTTGGTTTATAAAGAATGAAATTTGAGAGACTCCATTCATTCATAAAATCAGGGGGTTGCAATACAGCTTGCTGAATCATTGCCGCATAATTTATGCTGTCATTTATCGCCGTGCTGTGCTGCTCAATAATCTCTTTCTGCTGAAGGATCTTCCTGCTGTTTTCCTGAAGTTTGTGATTCTGATCATTGAGAATCTGGTTTTTAACATAAAGGCGATCCTCGTACCTGAAGTTTACTTTCCTGAGATGATAGATACTGACGTTTATAAAAAAGAATACCATCACATGAGCCAGTTTATCAATGAAAAAGTATTCGTTAATATGCTCGGTAATCGGTAAGTATCTGTTCCCAAATTTTAATGCAAGAGTATCAATGGTAAAAACCATTAAAAAGTAATACAACATCGATGACCAGTAGAAATACTTTTCTTTTTCGGAATTAATTATAAGCTGAGGCATTATCGAGGCAGCAATCATAACATATGCATTATATAGATAACCTTCCTCTTCTACGTAGCCCGTCATAATTGGTATAATAATGAAAATCATAGGCGACAGAAAAATCAATGAGATCTTGCTTAACTGGTTTTGTTTAAACCGGGCCAGCATAAGGTTTATTATGCTCAGTATCAGTGTATACCAGATCCTCATATGTCCCAGTGTAACCGGACGATCCTCTAACTTTAGTCTGGTTAGCAGAACCAAACCAAGGATGGTCATTGTGGTTGCCAGAATAAAATTGATCTGGTTGCTTAAAACATATGCCCTTGTTTGAGGCTGGTTGTCTCTGGAATCCAGACCAAGGTTAGAAATATATTTCCAGATGTTTCTTAAGAAAAGCTTGCTGTGGGTAAAAGGGCCATGACCATTTTTAGTATCCATAAAAGCCAATTTTAGAAATTGTCTTCCTTTTATCAAAAACGTAACTATGAATTCTAACAAATAACTCTCGTTCCCCCCTTATTAGAATTCCGGAAATATAAATTTGCTATGATAAATTTACTAAACAGTCTGATATTAAGCAAATAAAAGTTTAGTGTCGTCCCAATCCTACATCTTTTTCTGAAGAGATAATCTCCTGAGCGGTCTGTTTATCTTGGCTGTTGTTATGACTACTGCAAGTGTCATGAAACCGCCAAAAACCACTGATGGTACCAAACCCATTATTTTGGCAGCAACCCCCGATTCGAAAGCACCCAGTTCATTCGACGAACCAATGAAAACACTGTTTACAGAAGCAACTCTTCCCCTCATCTCATCAGGGGTAAACAACTGAAGAATAGTACCTCTGATAACTACACTTACACTGTCAAAAGCACCACTGAGAACCAAAAGTATCCCTGATAAGATAAAACTCTTTGAAAGAGCAAAGGCAATCATGCTAAGCCCGAAACCCGTAACTGCAATAAACAGCATTTTTCCTGAATGCTTCATAGGCGGACGAAACATCAGAATGAATGCCATTATTGTTGCTCCTATGGCAGGACAAGCTCTGAGTAATCCCAGTCCCTGAGGCCCGACAAACAGTATATCAGACGCAAAAACAGGTAAAAGGGCAACTGCTCCTCCGAACAAAACCGCAAACATATCGAGGGTAAAAGCTCCCAGTAACTCTGGTGTTTTAAAGACGAAATCTATTCCGCTCCGTATTCTGGTAAATACTCCTTCAGTAGTTTCAACAACCTTATGAATTCCTGTCTTAACAAACATAATCATAAAAAACGCCAGAGAATATAAGCTAAGTACCAGAGTATATGCTGCAATGATTCCGTAGAATCCATAAACCATACCACCTATAGCCGGTCCAAGAACTGCTGCCATCTGCCAGTTGGCACTGTTCCAGGTAGCCGCATTGGCGTAAAGGTTCCTGGGTACAAGCTGCCCCATCAATGCTACCTGGGCCGGTCCCAGGATTCCGCGTGATAATCCGGTTAAAAATATTGTAATGAACACCGGGAAAATACCAAATCTCTCTGTGAAGTATTCAGTATTAGAGCTGTATATCAGAAGTATGGCTGATCCAAGAATAAGAATAAGGGTTGTATAATTAACAATTTTGCGCCGGTTCCATAAATCAATATAATGTCCGGCAAAAAGCGATATGCTTACCTGTGGAATAACTTCAACAAGACCAATAAATCCAAGCCATAAAACATTATGGGTCAGATCGTATATCTGCCATCCAACTATTACAGACTGCATCAGGGTTGCCATGGTCATCAAAATCCGGAAAAACAGATAAAATCTGAAATTCCTTATGTGCATCACGGCAAATGCTTCTCCGGCAAACCAATTCTTCATGTCAGATTATTTACCGTGGCAAAAGTAACTATTTGAATGAGAACTGAATTCCCTGCCAATGCCTTTTTTATTCCTTTATTTTTGCTTTATCTTTATTAAAAAAAGACCTATGAAGTTTTCCTATTGCCTCCCTGTTCTGATATTTTTGATATACCTATCCGCTTGCTCCTGCCGGAACAATGATACAGAGAGATCTGAACTTACTCCGGACTCACTTATTCTGGAGAGCATCTTCCCTTTGCAGGATAAACATTGTCACGGTTCAACTATTGTGGAACTCCCGAATAAAGATCTTCTTGTTGCCTGGTTTCATGGCAGTGGAGAAAGAACTGCCGATGATGTGGCAATAAAGGGTGCCAGGTATAATCATAAAACACAACAGTGGGGAGATCCTTTTATAATGGCTGATGTGCCTGATTTCCCTGACATAAATCCTGTTCTCTTTATTGACAATAACAAACAGTTGTGGCTGGTTTGGTATACTGTTCTTGCATACCAGTGGCAGTCATCAGTTCTTAAATATCGTATAAGTGATAATTATCTCCAGGAATCCGGAGCCCCTGAATGGAAATGGCAGGATATGATTCACGTTAAACCCGATGGAAGTTCTCCGGAAGGCATTGGCAAAAACGATGAGTTTGTAAAAACTCTGAACCGGAAGTATGATGAATATTATTTGAGCCTGGTCTCATCCGGTCAAATAAAAAAAGACGGGTCAGGAACAATTACTGAAGCATTATGGGAAGAAGCACGAAGCCATTATATGGGCATCGCCAAAGGGATAAACCTTATCGGTAATGGAACCGATACTGATGAAAAAGGTGAGAAAGTCAAGGCGCAGCTTGGTTATCCGCTTATGAGAAGGATTGGCTGGCAGACACGCAATAAGCCACTGATTGCCGGTAACAGGATTTTGTTGCCACTTTATTCTGATGGTTTTGATTTTTCTCTAATTGCAATTACAGAAAACAGAGGCAAGACCTGGCAGTTCAGCGAGCCAATTGTAGGAGCCGGTGCTGTTCAGCCTGCTATTGCGCTCCTCCGCGATAGCTCAATCATCGCCTATATGCGCGATAATGGTCCGCCTCCTAAAAGACTTATGAAAAGCATCTCAAAAGATTTTGGGAAAACATGGAGCACTGTTGAAGACTCGGAAATCCCAAATCCCGGGACAGCCGCTGATATTACTGTTCTGAAAAGCGGAAACTGGGTGGTTGCTCATAACGATGTTGAAGACGGAAGACATCGCTTATCGGTATGGCTCTCCCCTGACGAAGGAAAAACCTGGCCATACAGAAAAACTCTTGTTAACGGGGAGCCCGGAAGCGAGGTCAGGGGACACTATCCTGCTATTATACAGGGGTCTGATGGAACCATACATGTCTCCTTCACCAACCAGGTTCCCGGACCAGAAGGCAAAGCAGCTGTGAAAAATATAACACATGCTGCATTCTCAGAAAAGTGGTTCTACTCAATCCATGGAACAAGGGTTGATTTATAAAAATCAATCCCTAAAGCACTCATTCTTGCTCCATGATTTGCAAGCCTGACCTTATATTCGTCCCAGCTTCTTGCAGGTGTTGCAGTCCAGCCTATTTCCGCAATACCCGGAAGTCTTGGAAATAACATGTACTCAATTTCGTCAATGTTTGTAATTGTCTCTGACCAGAGTGGTGCCTCAACTCCAATAATATTTTCCTTTGAAATCCCTGGAACAAGCGAAGCAGGGTCCCAGTTATATGAATTATCGACTTCAATATATGCTGCCCAGTGCAGTCCGAGCTTTGTGTTTTTATCATACTGCATGTCGAGATAAGCTTTCGTTGCGGGAGACATCAAAACTTTTGCTCCCTGCCCGACAGCCCTGGTTGCATTTTCAGCGTTAGCCCAGAACTGAGCAACGGAATTTGCTTTCAGCTTTGATAATGATATTTCATCCCAGCCTAAAACCTTTTTACCATGTGCAATTACAATATCCTGAACCTTCTCAATGAAAGGAATATAGTCCTCTTTTTTTGTTGCATGAGATTCATCGCCTCCGATATGAAAGTATTCTCCGGGGGTAAGGGCAGATATCTCCCTAACTACATCATCAATGAATTTGTAAGTAACATCTTTACTTGTACATAAGGTGCTGAAGCCGACTTCTGTTCCTGTATATAATTCCCTTGCTTTACCATCGCAGTTAAGTTCTGCGTATGAAGCCAGGGCTGCATTGGTATGTCCGGGCATATCTATTTCCGGGACAATTGTTACATAACGCTCCTGTGCATATTTGACAATATCGGAATACTCTTCCTGTGTATAAAATCCTCCCTTGCCACCACCAACCTGTGTGCTTCCGCCATGGGCAGTCAGATTGGGCCATGATTTGATTTCAATCCTCCATCCCTGATCGTCAGAAAGATGCAGATGCAGATAATTCATTTTATAGTATGAAATCAGATCAACAACTCTTTTTACATCCGTTGTACTGAAAAAATGACGCGATACATCAAGCATTGCTCCCCTGTAAGAATAATCAGGAAAGTCGGTTATCGTTCCTGTTGCAATCTCCCATGGACCTTCCTGTTTAGCTGTAAGTTCAATTTTAGCAGGAAGAATCTGCCTGATTGTCTGTACGCCTCTGAACAATCCGGCCGGACTTTTTGCTGAAAGAGTTAAAAGCTTTTTTGTAATCGTTATCTCATAACTTTCATCAACGGATTTTGTATCGGTCCCTGTAAGTGTCAGATAAATCCCTGCCTTTGGAGCCATATCTGCTGACTCCACTGCAAATTCGTATCCTGTAGCAGGCTTAAGTCTGTCGGCAAGGTATAATCCAACCATTTTTACTTCCTCCGATTCTCCCTGTACAAATATCTTGGTTGTAGATTTAAGTGTCAGGTATTCACCTGTTGAGGTTACAGATACCGGTTTTGGAATTATACTCTCTTTTGAAAGATCTGACGGATCTTTAACTTTGCATGAGTTTAGCTGTACAAGCATTAAAACAGTAACCAGTACTGTTATTGTGTAGTTGAGTTTTTTGATAGTCATGGCCTTAAAAATTATTTGCGACAAGTTATAAATTTTATTCTGAAGAGAATGTTCCTGGAATAATTTTACCGCAGAGGGCCTCAGAGAAGGCGCAGAGTGACGCAGAGTAACCACTTATAATGAAACCCCTCTGCGGCTCTCAGCGAAAAACTCAGCGCTCTCCGCGGTTAAATGATTTCAGATTCCAAACCAAAAGAGAACATTGCATGTAAAATAATGTTACTGTAATAATAATTCAAAGTTATAAAATGACAAACCGGGCAATACTATCTGAAGATTCTGTAAATCAAAATCCTCTTATTCAGTTCGATAACTGGTATAAAGAACATCTCGCTTCCGGGGTTGCCATTCCAAATTCAGTATCTCTTGGCACCTCAACAAGCGATGGAAAAGTCTCTCTCAGGACTGTTCTTTTGAAAGAATATGGAGAAAATGGATTTGTCTTTTTTACAAATTATGAGAGTAAAAAAGGATCTCAACTGGCAGCCAATCCTAATGTTGCACTATTGTTTTACTGGCATGAATCCGGACGTCAGGTAAGGATCGAAGGTGTTGCAGAAAAAATATCATCACAGGAATCCGATACATATTTCAGTACACGGCCGAGGGAAAGCCAGCTTTCAGCATGGGCCAGCAAACAGAGTACTGTTGTGCCCGGAAGACATTATCTTGAGGAACGGCATGAATACTATAAACAACTTTTTTCAGACAGAACAGTAGACCGCCCTCCTCACTGGGGCGGCTTCCGTATAATTCCCTCATGGTTTGAATTCTGGCAAAACGACGAAAGGCGGCTACACGACCGCCTGACGTATACGAAATTAAATAATTCCTGGATTTTAGAACGACTTGCACCCTGACACAAGGCGCGGGGCACAAGGCAAAGGGCTCAGGGCTCAGGGCTCGGAACTAAGTGTTTTTTGCCCCATGCTCCGTGCCCCGTGCTCTGTGCTCTGCGCTCTGTGCTCTGTGCTCTGCGCTTTTTGCTCTGGGCTCTTATTTTTGAATTGGATTATCCGCCCTCTTAAAAAATTCGTCATACTGCTGCTTTACAGAAGTATTGGTCTTCATGTACTTAATCAGTTCTGCAAGCTGTCCGGCCTCACTGGTAATCAATAATTCACCAAGCCGTTTGTTAGGTATATATACATCACTTGCAAAATGATTAGGGTACTGTGCATACCACCAGATACCGGTATAGCCAAAAGGAAGGCCTTTCAGCTTGTCCTGGTTGAGGCCCGATTGACTTTTTAGTTCAGCCTGATCAACATATTCAGGGTTCATAAAATACATCATCGATGTCTCCTCTTCTCCTGCGTGACCATCGAGCTTTGCCTTTTTAAGTGACTTTATCTCAGCACCATTAACAGGGTCGTTGCCCGGGCGGAAAAAAATAACAACATAATCTTCCTGCTTTGCAAGCTGCGACTGACAGAAATACTGAAGAAATGAAGTGTTTCCTCCGTGTCCGTTTAACAAAATGATCTTCTTGAATCCGTTTCTTGATGCTTCTTTACAGCTTTCTTCCAGCATTTGCCAGAGCAGATCATTACTGTATGCCAATGTCCCCGGCTGATGCCTCGCCTCAAAAATCTGTCCGAAAAAATATGGGGGGAAAACAACGGCATATTCCTTCTGCGCAGCATAGTAAGCAATTTCACGCGATTCATACATATCTGTTCCCAAAGGAAGGTGAGGTCCGTGTCTTTCAATTACTCCCATTGGAATTACACAAACACCACCGGAAAGCTCAACAGCTTTAACAAATTTCGGAGAGGTCAGGTCCTCCCATTTATATGGCAGTTTTTCTGAGTTTGCCAGCTGAGCCATCGCTACAGCTGAAAAGAATAAGAACGGGATAAGAAGTCTGAGTTTTTTCATAATTGTTAAATTAATAGTTTGGTTAAATTTTAATTCTTCCTTTGTGTCCCTTAGTGCCTTCCTTAGTGTTCCTTTGTGGTTCAATGATTTTAGGTTAACCACAAAGGGCACAAAGGGTTTCACGAAGGTACACAAAGGTTGATTATATTATAATTGCGGATTGATATCAGCAATAAAAGTAAAGATAAAAAAATATTAATTATCAGGCTTTTTCGCTAGGTTTGAGTTAAATTGATAATTAATTTAATAGATGAGTCCGCTACTCCTTTTTATTATCATCCTGGCATACTTCTCTCTTCTTATGCTCATTTCTACTATTGCATCGCGGCATGTAAAAGATACCACATTCTTTGACGGTGACCGCAAATCGCCATGGTTCCTGGTGGCATTCGGGATGATTGGTTCCGGGATTTCAGCCGTGTCACTTGTTTCTATCCCGGGAAATGTCGGGAACAATAATCTTTATTATCTGCAATTTATTCTTGGTACAATAGTTGGTTACCTGTTTATTGCTTTCGTTCTTACACCTATATATTATAGACTCAAACTTGTCTCAATATATACTTATCTTAATATCCGTTTCGGAAACACAACCTATAAAACCGGCTCTCTCTTTTTTCTGGTCTCACA
>JFJP01024075.1_pt1 | contig 10191 bp, 6 predicted proteins | sample 431651 | NCBI WGS metagenome assembly JFJP01 (sample SAMN02602958, study PRJNA72255) | Microbial mat metagenome, whole genome shotgun sequencing project. | biome: fresh water; feature: sink hole; material: water; isolation source: purple microbial (photo- and chemosynthetic) mats found in... | reverse complement strand
GTAGGGTGCTTTGAGGGTATCCAAAAGGACTTCACGACCATCGGGGTAGGTGACCCACTCTTCATTGTGACGCGCAAGGCCTTGCTCCATCATTTTACGGTCATTTTCACGAAAAAAGTCTGCTGTCTTTGCATCAAAAATATTGTAGTCTGTCTTGCCCATAATCTCTTCTTTTGTGCGTGCTACCAGCGCTGCAAAAGGCGGATTGCACCCAAGATAGACGCCTTGGGCATCTTTAAAGAAGATGATATCCGGAATAGAATCGAGCAAAGATCCAATCAGTGCGGCTTGATGTCCTACCTCTTCTAAAAGCTTCTTTTCAGCAACATTGGCTGCTTCAAGTGCGAGAACCCGCTCTTCAATGGTTTGCGCCATCGTATTAAACGCAAGGGCAAGTGCTTGCGTATCGTGGTCCCTCCCATTTTCTAAGCGTTTGGTGTATTCACCCCTTGCAATTGCGTTCGCACCTTGGGTAAATTCGTGCAAGTGTTTTGCCGTCCAACGTCCAAAAGAGAGCAATAAAAGAGCCGAGAGCAGAATCTCCAAAACTGCGATGGAAATACTTTTAACCATCATGCCTTCACGTGCTTCCACGTAAAAAAGCGTTGAAATACCAATGCGCACAGAGCGTCCCCAAAAGGGTTTTCTTCCAAAGGAGGCAAAGGGGCATTCTCTTTACAGCCTACCGATGCGATAACCTGAGATTGATTGCCAAGAGCAACGAGGTAATCCACACTCGCCATCTTCGTTGTCTCTTCTAAAATCGCTTGAATGGTCGCATAATCCATCTGCAACCACGGTGCAACCAACGCACTTTGCAACAACGTGGCGTGTTCTTGAAGGCGCATACGCGTTTGTGTTTTTAGACTTTCACTGAGTTGCTGTACATTTTGAAACACAAGCAAACTGAGCATCATGCTTTCAATAAGAAGACTGACGATCAGCCATTTCCAAGCAAGGGAAAGTTTCACGGGCGTGCTCCTTGAAGGCGTTTCAGCGAAATATCGGCGATGGACTTCATGCCCTCTAATGCATCAAACGAGAGTTTTTTAAACCCTTCTAATTTCGTTATTTCTAAATGCGCACGCCCCTGCGCACTCAAGGCAAACGCATCCAAAGCTTCTTCCCATTGCATAAGCGTGATGCCATTGCCCTCTTTGGCGGCAAAGGTGCGATTGAACGGAAGGGATGGACTTTGGTAAACAACTGCCAGTGTCTGCTTCTGCTCATCGCTCAGCTTTTGATAATTGGGCGAAGACATCACCACCATATCAATGTCATCCCGTGTGAGTAAAAGCGCTAAGGTATCGGACGCGCTGATTTCATAGTGATAACGCACCCCATGACCTTCTTCTAGCCCTTGTGCCGCAAGCCACTCCTGCGCTAAAAGGGTCGATAAAGAGATATCGCCTTGGGCGTAAACGTTAAGGGGACGCTTCGCCGTTTTTAAAACCTCTTTGGTGCGGGCTAAAATAACGATTCCAATGCCTTGCGTGTACCCCATCAAAGGACGATACGAGGCAAGCATGTTCGCCAAAAGAGCCAAATGCGAGGAGGTAATCACCACATCGTAGGTGTTGCCCTCATTCGTTAACTTTGAGAATTCATGAAAACTTTTCGCCGTCACCAATTCAACCTCTCGTTTAAAATACGTTTCTAAAAACATCTTGACATGAACGTGCGATTCGAACAGCACCCGAGGGGAGGAGTGTGGAGCAATCCCAACACGAATGGGGGTTTGCGCATAACTCTGTGCAAAAGAGAACATCCACAAGAAACCTAAAAACAGCAGAGCACGTACCCATTTCATTGCGATATTCTCCTTACATGTAGGACTTAAAGAATTCACCGAATCACTTATACTTCATAACTAATCACGCAATTGCGCCCCTTGGCTTTGGCTTCGTACAGTGCCTCATCGGCGCGTTTGAGCAACTCTTTGGAGGAGAGGATGGAGTCGAGTTTTTTAAAGGCAACCCCAACACTCACGCTCACATGCGGGTCAACGGCAGAATATTCGTGGGGAATGCCTAAAGCTTCCACGCCCTTACGTAACGCCTCTGCCACTTTTAATGCTCCCTCATAGCCGATATTTTTGAGCACCACCACAAACTCTTCTCCCCCATAACGCGCGACCACATCGCTAGGACGTTGCAGTGCGTTTTTAAGCGCACCCGCCACGCGTACCAAACAGATATCGCCCTCGCCATGCCCGTAATGGTCGTTGTAAGGTTTAAAGTAATCGATGTCGATCATCATGACACACAACACACCCCCTTCACGGGTGACCTCTTTGAATGTGGTATCGTAATAGTCATCAAAATAGCCTCGGTTGCGTATCTTGGTGAGACTGTCGTTCATGGAAAGTTTTTCAAGGGTGTCGTTTTGTACTTTAAGCTCAATTTGATGTTTGACACGCACCCGCACGGTGGCAGGATTAAACGGTTTGGTGATGTAATCCGCCGCCCCCAAACTAAAGCCATACGCCTCATCTTCGGGCGCATTTTTGGAGGTGACAAACACCACAGGGATTTTCTGCGTGATGCTGCTGTCTTTAAGCGCTTTACACACCGCATACCCATCCATCTCCGGCATCACCACATCCAGTAAAATAAGGTCAATGTCTGTAAATTCTTTGACAAGTTTAAGCGCACTTGCTCCGTCTTTAGCAATTTTAATGTGGTAGTCTGCTTTAAGAATGGTGGAGAGCGCATAAATATTAGAGGCATTGTCATCCACAATTAAGACGATCGGGGAGGACTCTTTTTCGACCAAAGAAGCACTGTCTGTCTTTGGCAAAGGCAAAACAAAACGTGAAACTCGGGATAAAAATGTGTACAAGGTTTGAGGATGAATCGGCTTAGAAAGATGCTCGCTCATCCCCGCTTCCAACACTTTGGCCCGATCTTCAATCGTTGCCGCGGCGGTAAGCGCGATAATCGGAATCGAGCTGTCCACCTCACGAATTTTTGCCGTTGCTTCGTAGCCGTTCATCACCGGCATTTGAATGTCCATCAAGATACATGTAAAGCTTTGCGGGTTTGCCATAAAAGCATCCACGCCCTCTTTGCCATTGTTGGCAAGCACCACATGCGCGCCTGTACGCTCGATGATGGCTTTCACCACCTCTTGGTTGATGGTATTGTCCTCGACCACCAAAACCGTGTTCTGTCTCAAATCAGGCACGGCGACATCCGCCAGCGGTGCCAACACGTCGCTACGTACTTTAGCTTTGACAAAAGGAACACGAAGCACAAACGAAAAGATGGAGCCCTCCCCTTCACAGCTTTGCGCTTCAATGTGTGAGCCCATCACTTCGACCAATTTACTAACGATGCTTAAGCCAAGCCCCGAGCCTCCGTACTTGCGTGTTGTAGAAATATCGGCTTGCGTGAAGGGTTGAAACAGGGCTTTAAGTTTCTCCTCGCTCACCCCAATACCCGAATCCTTGACACTAAAGCGTATGCGTGCATGGGCTTTCTCTTTTTTAACCAAGGAGACATCCACGCTCACGCTTCCCTCATGGGTAAATTTTAAGGCGTTGCTGGTGAGGTTGAGTAAAATTTGCATGAGTCTGAGTCCATCCGCGTAAATAAGAGATGGGACATCGTCTTCAATCCTTACATGTAGACTCAAGCCTTTGAGCGTTGCGCTTTGGCTGAACATCTCTTCAATCTGCAGTAGCTGTTCTTTTAAAGAGATCTCTTTGATTTCAAGTTCAAGCTTTCCTGCCTCGATTTTTGAATAATCCAAAATATCGTTCAAAATATGGAGTAAAATTTCCGAAGCCGTGCTAATTTTTGAGAGAATCCGATGTTGTTGTTCATTGAGAGGCGTGTCTTTCATCAAATCGCCAAAGCCAATAATGGCATTGAGCGGGGTTCTAATTTCATGGCTCATATTGGCTAAGAACTGTGTTTTAGCGTCCATGGCGGTTTCGGCTTCCATCTTTGCAATTTTAAGCTCTTCAAAGGATTGCTTGCGCGCGCTCACATCTTGCTTGATTGCCACAAAATGCTCTATCGCGCCATCTCGCCCACTCACGGGGGTGATGCTCAGTTCCTCATGGTAGAGTGAGCCATCTTTGCGTCTATTGATAAGCTCACCATGCCAAGGATTTCCCAAAAGAATGGTTTGCCACATCACGGCATAAAATGTGTCATCTTGAAGCCCTGAGCGTATCAACTCTTTGGGTTTTCGCCCCAAAGCTTCACCAACGGAGTAGCCTGTCAGGGTTTCAAACGCAGGGTTCGCCCACTCGATGACCGCTTCTTTATTGGTGATGACCACCGCATTGGTACTGGCTTCCAAGGCTTGTTGGAGCAATTTCATCGTCGCTTGATGCTTGTACGCTTCGGCATTGTTATAAAATGCGGTCACCAAAAGCGTTTCTCTACCTTCCCTTACCAAAGGACGCGCTTTGACAATCACAGGAATAATCGTCCCATCCTTACATGTAAAGAACTCCTCTTCACTGTAATAGGGTTTTTGATACACCAGTGCCCCACACAGCTGACATTCGTGCATCGGAATGAATTGATTAAGCGCGTGGGTATGAAACAAACCATGTGCCTCGTGCCCCAAAAGCTCCTCTTTAGAGTACCCCAGTATCTCACAAGCGGTATTATTGGTCTCTTGGATGATGCCCTGCGCATTGATAACATAGACCCCCTCTGCTAAGGTATCTGTGATGGTACGTAACTCCTCTTTTTGCTCCTGATTTTGTTGGGCTCTTTTGGAGGCTATCCATAAGAGGGCAATGACAATGGCGGCAAAAAAAATAAAAACACCCACAACAAAACTAAAATCTTTCCACAACTGCAGCGGGGTTGCATCTTTTTCATACACGATCAAATAACCCTCCGTACCTCTTCCAAAGCCTTGCATCGGCTCTATGGTGACAGAGTACGCTTCATCGCCTAGCCTTACAAACGTGGCAAAAGGGTTTCCTTTTTCTAACGCCTCTTGCAACAAGGGGTTGTGAAACAAAAGCGCATTGATAGCTTTTGCCTCTTTGGAGAGGGGTTTTGGTGAGTCTGGCAATTCGCTGTTAGCATCTTCGATAACAAAATCTTTGTGCAAGGATGAGCCCGTATACAGATGCTTTTGCTCATCAAATAACAGATCACTGGCTATTTTTTTATTGATAATAAAGGCGTATTCTCTCGAAGCGTTGATGCTGTAAAGGGCATTTAAAATAGCTTTAATGGGAACACTCGTCTCCACGGTTCCTAAAAATTGACCCCGATGCGTGAGCGGATAGACATAACGATAGCCAGAGACAACCTTACCTGCCTCAAATCCGTGTACCGCGCGTCGTTCTTGATTGGCAATTTTAATCGAAGGGCGTGCGTCAAAAAGTTCATCCCCGCAGCGATCGGGCTTATGGAAACGCAGATAGCTTGTACCATCGGGCAGATGAAAGTGCAACTGCCGTAAATTTTTGTCGCTCAAACTTTCGTACATAGGAAACAGTTCACGGTACAAACGACCGCGCGCGATATCTCGCTCCCGACCCTCATGCATCACCCCTTCATAGAAAAGTTCCAAAATGCGCCCTGTGTTGATGACCAAATCAAACGCCTCTTTGTTCGCAAGTTCATACGTAATTGTCGCAGAGCGATAGGCGATATGAAAGTTTTCTTGATGTTTAACCAATTCCATCTGCTCTTTGCTCTGACGATTGTCATTGAACCATGTGATGGCAACGATGCTGAAAAAAAGCATCCACGCGGCATAAAGCACAAAACGGCTTTTGAAAAAAATGGCTTTCATGGGAGTGTGCCTAGTTTGGAAACAATGTTTTCAAGCCGCATAATGCGCACAGAGGCATACGCACCATCGTGTGCTAAAGCCACACCCTTATTGATGCCCTTGCCCCATGTGTGGTACTCTGATTTTGGAGCCATTAGCAAGGCGTCTGTGATGCTTCTTTGAAGGCTTGCTGAGAGCTTTTGGGTATTGGCAATTAAGGCGAACGAAGGTATAGGCTCAGTTTGGGCAACAATGTCAAGCCCTAAATGCGCATAACTTTGCGCCACATCGCTTTTAACCCCACCATAATCAAAGCGACCTCTGACCACGGAGAGTGCTACTTCATCGTGTTTTCCAAGGTAGGAAAAGGGCTGCTCGTCCAAAGAGTGCCCCTCATTCCGCAACAAGCCTGAAACCGAAAGATACCCGCACGTCGAGAGAGGGTCGGTTAGGGCAAAAGAGTGGTAATTGTTCAGTTTTGAAAGAGGCTCATAGGACGGCCCCCATGCAACCAAAACACAACGGTAGAGGGGTTTTCCATTGGCTTCATTGAAAAAAACCAAAGGCTCAACAAAAGAGGCGTTTGCTTTTAACTCGATGTAGGGCAGTGGTCCTAAGTACGCTATATCCACACTCCCTTTTTGAATATCCGCCAACAAGGCTTCATACGAATCGCTAAAATGAAACACAATGCTTACATGTAAGGTTTTTTCAAGATAATGCACCATGGGTGCAAAGGTCTTAAACACACTCTCTTCACTTTGGGTGGGCAAGGGAGCAAAAACAATCTTTTGAGGCTCATTAGCGTGTAAAAAGAGACCAACAAACACCATCAAAAAGTAACGCAAGGGTTTCATCATTGTATTCGCTTTAATTAAATTTACGTTTATATCTTATTTTATTATTTTAACACTAAAATGTAACTTTAAGTGAGTTAAAAAAGTCTTAAAATGCTCTTTTTGTGAATTTTTTTGCTAAAATTTCAGCTCGTATCTTTCAAGGGGGTCGTATATGAATGAAGAACTTTCGCAACTGCAAACCATGTGTGGTGCGTATACTGTTTTGTATGCCGAAGATGATGTCCAAACCCAAGAGAGCATGGTAGCTGTTTTAAAACGCATTTTTAAACACGTTTACGTTGCAGATGATGGCGCCATGGGACTCTCTTTATTTGAAACCCATCGTCCCGATCTTGTCATTACCGATATTCAAATGCCTAAAAAAAATGGTTTGGATATGGCACGCGCCATTAAAGAACTTGCCCCTCAAACACCCATTGTTATCACCACTGCCTTTAATGAAGAGCGCTATTTTTTAGGTGCCATCGAAAGCGGTGTGGATGCCTTTTTATTTAAGCCCATTGATCGTACCAAACTGTTTCAAACTCTTTTAAAAAGTGTGAGTTTACTCGCCTATAAAGCCAAATCCAAAGAGCTTGAAGCCCTGAAAAAAGTCCATGAAATCAACCAAGCTTCGGAAGAATCCATCCAAAACCTTGCCAATCTTTTACCTTTTCCTGCCCTTTTTTACAAAGACAACGAGCTCATTTTTGTGAACACCCCTGCTCGAAAAACATTTGAGCACCTCTCTTTAGAGAGCATTCAACAAGAGACCTTGTTTGTGAGTCGCTTTAATGTGCTTAAAGATAAAAAACAAAAAGTTAAAATTCCCACCACCAGTGGCTTACACCGCATCTATTGGCTCTACCCCAATGCGCTGTTTGTTGGGCTTGATTTGAGTTTGGTGCAAGCATACATTTTTATCGATGTGACCGTGATGGAGTACCAAAAATTACGACTAAACGCCCACACCCTTCCCTCACTCAAAAAAGAGTACGCACACACCACCACCACGGCTTCAATACACACTAAAACCTCTCACATCTCTGCCAAAGATTTTTTACAGACCGTAACGCCTGAAGCCTTGCACGCCCTTGAAGAGATGAAAGAACTGCACGACTTTGTGCTCACGTTTGCGTACGATTATCAAAGTAAACCCCACGATGCCCTGCGTGCTAAACTCGTAGAGATCTACAAAGCGTACGCCACCATTCTTAAAAAACTGACAGGTTTTGAAGAAGTGGGAGAGACCTTGGAGCATGTCTCGAACCTCTTGATGCATACCTCCATCCACGAGAAAAAACACCCTCAAATCGCCCTATGCCTTGCAAGCCTCTCCGAAGAGCTTTTTCAGTGCTACAGGGCTCTTTTTATCACCAAAGATGCCGCCAACGTGTATGCCTTCAAAGACACCATTATGGCAGCATGCTACCATGTAAACGCCGAACTCACCCACACCCAAAACTCCTTGGGAGATGATTTGGAAATTCCTTGATGGTTTTAGCAAAAACTCATCACAGCATCTCCCAATAGCCTCCTTTTGGACTACCAACTCTTTTAATCAACTCGCTCTTTTTGAGTTTAGCGAGTACTTTTTTGACACCCGATTGGCTCATGTGCAATGTTTCACACAACTGTTCAATGGTTACTTCTTTGTTCTGCCCAATAAGATTCAATACTTTTTGGTCACTTTTTTGGTTACTTTTTTGGTTACTTTTTTTAGATTCTTTGAGATATGCTTTAAGAGATTTCGCGATTATATGAAGCATAAAAGTCACAAATGGAGTACTCTCTCCAAAACTTCCTGCCTCTTCCAACGCTTTATAATATGCCTCTTGATGGTCTCTAACGACACTTTCTATGGGCATGTACGCAAAAAAATCTTTAAAAGATGAAAGTATGACACTCTGCCAAAGTCTTCCAACCCGTCCATTTCCATCACTAAAGGGGTGAATAAATTCAAACTCATAATGAAAAACTGAACTTAGAATCAAAGGATGTTCATCGGAATTTTTAAGCCACTCAAAAAGTTCACCCATAAGATAGGGTACCCTATTGGGTGGTGGGGCGAGATGTGTTACACCACCTTTTCCACCAACTGCTACATTAACCTTTCGATAGTTTCCAGCATTATCTAAAACGCTTTTCATTAAAAGTCCATGTGCCAACAAAAGATCTTTTTCGTTTTTATAGTTATACTTTTCCATCATTTCATATGCTTTTATCGCACCTTTGACCTCTTCTATCTCTCGCATTGTACCAAGGACGGGCTTACCATCAATGAGGCTTGTCACTCTTGCTTCATCAAACGTATTACCTTCAATTTGAAGTGTTCCCGTAATAGAGCAAATGCGATTTTTTTTGCGAAGTTTGAGCGTATCGAAAGTTTTATCTACAGATTTTACCTCAGCAATAAGTTCCGAAATCTCACCAATAAGATGAACCATCGTACTTGTTATCGTATAGGGTGGCTTATACATACGCTCCATTCCTCAAATAGTCTCATTCGTATCTTCTCATTGCGTTCTAGCAAGCAATGCCTTAAGCATACACGATGGTAAACTTCGCACCTTTTTGACCGTTTTCAACACTCAATCTGCCGCCCATATTTTTTTCGATAATCATCTTAGACATGTAAAGTCCTATGCCCGTCCCCTCGCCTTGCTCTTTTGTGGTGAAGTAGGGCTCAAAAATGCGCTCCAAAATACTCTCCTCAATGCCACCGGCATTGTCTTCGATGAGCATATACGTAGGATGTATCTCGATGAGAATGTGCCCTTCATCCTTTTTTCGCTCGATAATGGCATCTTTGGCATTGCTTAAAATATTCAGGATGACCTGTTGAAACTCCCCTTTAAAGCCTTCAATCTCCACATCTTCGCCTTCAATATCCACCACAATACGATAGTTTTTAAATTGCGCACTTTGCAAAGCGAGGGTTTGTATGACCGCTTCTTTGATGCTAAAGCGGGCTTTGGCTTTGTCTATTTTGAAGAAATTTCTAAAATCATCAATGGTTTTGCTCATAAATACAATGGTTTGGCGGTTTTTATCGATAAAATTTTGGATAAAAGATTTGGTGATAAGCCCCTCATCAAAGTCATCTTCCAAATTTTGGATGTTAAGATTGAGCGCATTGAGCGGTTGACGCCATTGGTGCGCGATGGCGCCCATCATCTCTCCCATCGAGGAGAGTTTCGACTTTTGAATCAAAAACTGCCGCTGCATCTCTTGCTCTTTTTCAACCTTTAGCCGTGCATTTATCTCTTCATCCACGCGTTTATCGAGCATTTCATTTAACGCTAAAAGCTCGTGCTCCATCATTTTACGTTCCGTGATGTCATCAATGAAGCCATGCCACAAAATCGCACCATCCTCTTCTTTTTGAGGCAACGCATTGCCAAACAACCACCGCACTTCACCATCATCAAATTTGACACGGTATTCGTGGCGCCACGGAGAGAGGCTTTGGGCTGATTTTTGAATGGATTCGACGATGCCCTCACGGTCATCGGGATGAAGAGCCTTAAAGACCTTTTGGGCATCGTAACGCACCTCTTCAGGCGTCACACGGTAAATCGAGTAAATCGCCGCACTC
>JFJP01021734.1_pt1 | contig 10191 bp, 10 predicted proteins | sample 431651 | NCBI WGS metagenome assembly JFJP01 (sample SAMN02602958, study PRJNA72255) | Microbial mat metagenome, whole genome shotgun sequencing project. | biome: fresh water; feature: sink hole; material: water; isolation source: purple microbial (photo- and chemosynthetic) mats found in... | reverse complement strand
AGTCAAAAAGTCCAAGTTGCATCTGGCACCTCCATGGTATGAAAATACCTTATGCACAAGGAATTGTATTTTTAGAGATGCCCTTGAATAAAAAATTCGCGACTCCGTCTTGTTTTCCTGATCATATTCGTGTGTTTTAAAGGAGGTGATGGTCGTGTCTACATTATCTAGCCCTTCTAGCCTTTCTACGTGGGTAGTCACGAGAAAGGAGTCAATTTCAGCATGTGTGCGCGGCATTCGTTGTGTAGTAATTGTTTGTCTTGGGTACATAGGATTCCCCCACTCGTCTTTCACTCCATCGATAATCTGAACATCTTTTGTTAGGTTACTTATGCTGTCGTATTCAAATGTTTGGGAAAATATGCTAACCCATGATGGTACTTTGTATGTGGGTGACACGCCCCATTGAGATGTTTCCTTTTTTACGAGATTGCTGTTGCTGTCATAGGTAAATGTATACCGGTATGGCTTCGTGTCAAAGGGGTCGCTCAGATGAATTACTTCTGAAAGATATCCCTGTTTGTTGTACGAGTAAATCAACGAATCTGCAAAATAGCGACCATAACCAATGTCATATTTCGCTGCGGTTTTAATCCGTCCCTGCTTGTCGTGTGTGAAAATCTCTCTTATATTTCCACGGGAACCAGTAGAGTATGCCCCCTGACCCACAATACTATCCAGTTTCTCCGTGATCGTTCCCACAGAAGCGCGGGCGGTGTACTGAACCGGAGCCGTCGGAGAAAGAGTGGGGGAGAATGCGCGGGGAGCTGCGGTAGCTAGTGAAACGAGGGCCAGTGAAATAATCAGTTTTTTTTGCATGGAGTATCCTTCTTTGAGAACATCTTTTGTTGATTTCGGCCCTTATAATACAGTGCTGTTAAGGTTCTGTCAATCTCTCTCATTCATAAAAATGTGAACAATATAAGAGTGGCATTGTTCTCCTTGAAAGATCTGTGGAAAATATACAGATATTCTAGAAACACTTTTTTTGTAAAAAATATTGCCGAATTAAAATCCTATGATACACTTACTCCGTTGCATTCAGTAGTGATGCATCATACTAATAATTTATAGAAAGGAGCTGGTGTATGCCTGCTCAACAGGATTTAGAAGCGATGCGTGCCAAAATTGCCGCTCGCCCCATCGATCCAAACCTCAAACTGGAAATGCCTGTGAAAGTGACCATTGCCGAAGCTTCGGCGGTGCACACGGCAATCAATCAACACAAAGCGGCCTTTATCGCCGCCGCCTTTGATTGGAAAAAGATTGAACTGTTCCCCGCGTTGATCGGTGCATTGACGGAACTGCAATCCTATTGGGACACCACCCGTTTTGATTCTGCTGAAGCGGCTCTGCAGTGGGCGAACAAAATTGAAGCTGCCTTTGATTTAAAAAACGGAGTGCTTCACGCCATGCAGTATGCGTTCCGCAATAAGGAAGACCTGATTGCGAAACTGGTTATGATCAACGAAGGGAACAGTGAAGCCGATTTTGTGCAGGATCTAAACGATATTACTGTGCTGGGACGCGAACACGAAGTGGAACTGAAAGCGATCAATTTCCCTATGGTGCAGATCGAATCGATGGCTGATCTAGCCGAAGAGATGCGCCTGTTGTTGGCGGTGAAAGATGGTTCACTCAACCAGAGCGAGACAAAGATTCTTCGCGACAAAGCACTTTCGTGGGTGAAAGAGATTGTTTCTGAAATCTATGCCTGCGGCCAGTACCTGTTCTGGAAAGATGAAAAACGCAAAAAACTGTTCCGCAGTGAATACCTTGCCGCAGTGTATCGCCGTGCCTATCTTCGCAGTAAAGAAGAGGCTGTACGAGCTGACTAAGTGAGTCTCTTGATCCTCTTTTTTGAGTCCATGAATTCGCCACTGAGTTCATGGACTTTTTTACGTACTCCCTTGGAACACTGTGTGATCTCCTTTGAAACAGTTTTGACCTCCTTTGTCCAAGGAACTCGAAAAAGGTTCCAAGGAGATGGTTCACCCCGTCCAAGGAGATGGTTCACCCCGTCCAAGGAGATGGAAACTCCGTCCAAGGAACTCAAAACTCTGCCCAAGGAGATGGAAACTCCGTCAAAGAGGATAATTATGTGTTATTTTGAGAGATATATAAAGGAGTTAGCATGGAACTGATTTACGCATGGGTGGAAGATTTTCGCAATATCCATCAAACGGGATTTTCGTTTTCAGATCGGTTTATCGTTAAGTACAGCGCAACTGAAGGCGATCCCAATTTCCGGAAGTTGTAGATTGAGAAGAATCCTGACTACTTTGACTACTTTAAGTTTGCTGATCCGGAATCGCGGGTGACCAATGTGTCCGCGGTCGTGGGTGTAAATGGAAGTGGGAAGTCGAATTTGTTGGAGTTGATAGCCTGCACATATGAGACTCGCGCTCAAATCACCTCTCCTCAAAATGGTTATTTCTTTGTTTACGCCAATCAGGAGTACGATGGGTTCGTAATTGAAGGTTTTGATCCACTGCTTCTGAAAGATTTAGCTATCTCAAATGAGCAATCTATCGGTGCATATTTTGCAAAAATGAGCAAGAGCTCAATCTCATTTTCTCACAAACCCCGTTCAAATATCATTACATATATCTACGATAAACCGGATTTAAAAAGTGGAAATATCACTTTCCAAAATACAGACAGCTTTATCACCAGATTTAATCCACCTGAACATATAATCGGCCTACGAGATAATATCGATTTTCTGAAACAGTTCAATAGCGAATCGTCCAATAAGTCAGATCTATTGTTCAATAATTCAAATAATATTCGTTTATCATTTTCTCTCAATGAGCAGCCTCTTAAGAATCTTCAATGGTTGGATGGATCATTGGCTACTAAATGGAAACAGTTTTTAGCGGATGCACGCAGTTCTATAAAATTGGACGATAGTTCATTGATTTCTCATAAAGACAATTTCATAAAGATGTTTTTGTTATTGTACATTGAAGCCTGTATTAGAACTCAGTACAGCGATTCACAGTCTTTGTTTGCATATGAAGAAATGCTTGACAAGCGTATCCAAGAAGAACGCATTGAATTCCCAATTACAATTAACAAAAGTGCTGATTTCGATTGTGATTACTTATACCGATTGGCAGAAGTTGTATTGAGTGGTTTTGATATGTGTGGCAGAATAATCCTATTGTACGAAGTATTCAATGATATTTCTGAAAAGTACTATTCCGATGGGACTATTTCATGGACTCTTGGTGAGTTTCTTACGTCACTGGAGGAAGAAGCAAACGATTTAAGTTCTCGTAACAATTTAACCCATCTTGTAGCAAGGTTGGACGAAACATGTTGGAGAAGTAACGATGGAAGTGACAAAGACTTCTTACTCGGAATCGTCAAGAGGAAATTAACATGTATTAGTGATGGCGAACGGGTTTTTTTGAGTCTGTTTACGTCTCTGCAACGGTCAATAAGTCATGCCGTAACATCAGTTGCCACAAGTGGAATCCTTCCTACTGGAACAAGTTCATCTCCATTGTTAGACTCAATTATTCTCATATTTGATGAGCCAGACGACAACCTTCATCCAGAGTGGAATAGACGTCTTATTTCTGAATTACTCTCTTTCTTAAATGGATACACTTTTAGGGGGACGGTAAAGGAATTTCAAATTATTATTTCCTCACACTCACCATTTATTCTTTCCGATCTTCCTACAGGTAATGCTATACGTCTTGTCAAAGATGAACATGAACTCTGCCAAGTAGTTTCGAATGCTAACGAAAAGTATCTCGCCGCCAATATCCACGAACTGTTCAACGACAAGTTTTTCATGACCAGTACAATCGGGGAGTATGCACTTCAGACACTCAACCGAGTGATTCAACAACTGACCATTGAGCCTGTTGACCCCAAAATTGATTGGGATAAGCTTAACTCCTTTGCTGTACAGCTGGCAGAACCTCTGCTCCGAAATAAACTCAAGGATATGATTCTACGTAAACGTCCAGATTCCAATCTATGGATCGACAAGGAAATTGCTCGGCTGCAGTCACTCAAAGAAGGGAAAAGTGTATGATCTCATTCCCTCACAACAGTGCTATAGCCGAACGACTCTATCGTGCCGTGTTGTCACACGTTAAAACGGGAACCTGTACAGGATTGGAACCTCTTCAACAATTGGTTCGGGCTGATGATTCAATTGCAATTCAAAAACTTCATAATCTGATTACTGCCAATCCCGATGAACTTCGAGTAATCAAGCACAACAATCCACGAGTGTATTCAACAGAGAAGAGTTGGGATTTCAGAGAACTCTATTCCCTCTTTGCAAGTCGTGATGGTGGTCTTGGAAAAGGGTGTGATAAATACACAGCTGTTGAACTGGTTGAAGATCTGGAGGTGACAGTTTGTCCCTATTGTAACCGTCAGTATATCAACAACACAACTGATTCCAAGGGTGGTCGAAGAAGTTCACAACTGGATCACTTTTTCCCAAAATCTAAGCACCCGTTCTTTGCACTTTCGTTTTACAACCTGATCCCTTCGTGCGGCTTTTGCAATCTGACAAAATCCTCAAAGCCTCTTCATCAATCCCCTTATGAAATTGAGAACGATGAAGTTGATGAGTATCTGAAATTTGGTTATACACCTCTGAGTTCCCGCTTTCTTCGGGATTTTCGTGACATTCAGATAGAGATTGCAGAGCAGCACCAAGGGGATGATTCATATACAAAACTATTTGCACTCGAAGGTCATTACCAAACTCATAAGGATTATGTGTTTGAGATATTGAAGCGAAAAGAGATGTATGATGATGCCTATCTTTCAACTCTTAAAAGTAATCTTGGTACTCTGTTTTCTGATGAAAATGAGATGAAACGAATTGTCTGGGGGAACTATACTTCAAAAGAAGAACTTCACAAACGTCCCTTGGCAAAACTCACCCGCGATATTCTTCGAGATATCGATCCCGACCTATTGGAGAGTTAACTGCAGGTTGGTTTTGCTGCATTGGGTTCAGGGATAAGAGACATATCCTGATTTGCATTAGTGTATTTTCACCAATCACAACAAATAAGGAGAATGTAATGCCCATTCCCATAATCAATTTAATCTCCCCGGACCTGCGCTGTTCACATCGAGGTGGGAAACACAATGTCTCAACGTCTTAGAAAAGGACAAGTATGATTCCCCTGACACTGGGCTACTGCGAAACTCATTTCCGATTCGGCGGCATTTCGCCGTCGCTGCTCTTTCGACGCGAGCCGGAGATCGTGGTGGATTGTCCGGCGCGGGTGATCGCGGGAAAACCGTGCCCGATCATGGTGCTGGTCAATGAAATCGATCAGTTTCCCGCCGAAATCGAATCGCTGGAACTGGCGATTTTTTCCAAGGGCAATGCAATCAAGACGGTCACTTTTGATCTTGAACAGTTTGCAATTGATCACCCACTGAAATTTAAAGCAAAACTGTTTCACTGCTGGATTGAACCGGATCAGCTGATTCCCGGGTGGAACACGATTATGGCGAAAGTGACCGCGGTGGTTCGGGGAAAACGGAAAACGATTCTCAGCGACAATTTCCCCACGGCGTCGCACGATCCACTGCGGGTATTCGTTGCCCATGAACCACTTCCCGGCACTGGTCGAGCCATTTTTGGCGATATGCACGCTCACTCGCTGCACACTCACTCGCCGGTGGAGTTCGGCGCACCGCTCGAAACCGTTTCGGTCATGGCCACGGCCATGGGACTCGATTTTGCCGCGATCATTGATCACTCCTACGACCTCGAATGCGACATTCACAACTACCGCAAACGCGACAAAAAGCTTTCAAACTGGAACCTTCAGCAGAGAGAACTGACCACCAATGAATCCTTTACGCTTCTCGTGGGCGAAGAGATTTCCGGGCGAAAAGGTCGTGGGGGAGTGGTGCATCTCGGTGCGATCGGCCATGGATCATTTGTGCGCGGTTCCGGCGATGGCGCGCGGATCGGCTACGACCGTACCGCCGAGCCAACACTCTGGGAAGCGGCGGAACAGGTCGTTGCCGAAGGGGGAATCACCTTTGCTGCCCATCCGGGCGAACGGACTTCGTGGTTTCAGGCGCTTATGCTTCGCCGGGGAAACTGGGAACTGACAGATCTCACCGATGCGGTGACCGCGTTTCAGGGGATCAACGGCGGCTTTGGAAAGTTCTGGTTCGTAGCGCGAAAACTCTGGGTGAAAGCTCTTTTGGCGGGAAAGAGAATTCCGCTCGTGGCGGGAAATGATGCGCACGGCGATTTCAATCGCTATCGGGCAATCGGTTTTCCCTTTGTCTATGTGAAAGAGAATCCTCAGCGATTTTTTGGCTTGGCGCGAACGGGAATCTATGGGGATAATCGTTCGAAAGAGTCGATTTTCGAGGCCGTCCGTTCGGGTAAAACATTTATCACTGACGGACCGTTTTTGACCATTTCGCGTCGAGGAATTTCGGTGGTGGGCGAAAAGATCGGCAGTGACGATCAGATCGCGGTGGAGTGCGAAAGCTCTGCCGAGTTTGGAGCGATTCGTCGGCTCATTGTGATTGCTGGATTTTGTTCAAAAATCGAGGAGAAGGTGTGGGTTGTTCGGGTAGAAGAGCAAGCCTATTCACTATCACAGATCATTGATCCGGCAGTGTTTGCTGATGCTGATTATATCCGCGCAGAAGTGGAAACAGAGAGCGGTCTTCGCCATTTTGGGTCCAAGGCGGTGACCAGTGCCGTGTGGATCGGGAGGAACTCGTGTATTTAATGTATGTCGACGAGAGTGGCGATGGGGGCATTTGGCAGGAAGGGAAAAATTCACCTCATTTTATTCTGTCGGGGGTCATTGTTCACGAAGATCGCTGGCGTGATGTCTTAGAACAGATAAAACTATTTCGGTTGGATTTGCGCAACCGGTTCGGGCTGTCACTTCGCGAGGAAATTCATGCTGCAGAACTCATTCGAATCTCCGGGACAGACTCATATCGATCAATCCGAAAATCTGCTCGCATTGTAATCCTTCGGACTATCGCAGAATTATTAGCAAATATGGGATCCGCAATTTCAGTGATATCAATTTCTATCAACAAAAAAACGACGCCGTTAGATACCGTGTCCTGTTATCACGAACTGGCGTGGAAAGAACTTGTCATACAGTATGAGCAGTACTTGCGAAGTCGTCATTCACGGGGAATCATAATCGCAGATGATACTGATGAAACATTGATACGGATGCTTTTGCGAAGAATGCGAGTACATCCAGAGCACGGATCTGATCCCATCGAAATGATACTTGAAGATCCATTTCTGCGCGATTCGAAACACTCATATCTAGTCCAGATGGCTGATGTCGTTTCACACCTGTTATACCGACAAGAGTATCCGAAAGGAAGTCTAAAAAAATATGGACTTCATCTCTTTTATCAATTATTAGAGCCTGTTTTGTGGAGTAAACCGTTTGATGAAGAGTCTGAAAGAAGTGTGATAAAATAAAAAACCCCTGTTAAAAACAGGGGGATTTTCGTGGCCCGACTGTGCCAAATGGGCACTGCCAAGTCACGGTTGTAATATATACAAATATGGTTGCTTCGGCAATGTTATTCTTGAGTTCGATAAAGGTTGCTATGATAATTTTAGGAATAGATCCGGGAACGCGCGCCTGCGGGTTCGGGGTAATTGAAGTGAACGGTTCGGTGGTGCGAGCTCGCGAATATGGCGTGATTCGGGCAAATGAAAAACTCCCACTGGCTGAACGACTGGCGATAATCTACGACGGTGTCACGGAGATTCTTGCGGGGTACAAGCCGGATCTCGTGGGAATCGAAGAGTCGTTCTTTGGGAAAAACGCCGCCACTGCCTTGGTGCTTGGTCACGGGCGCGGGGTTATTCTCTTGGCGGTTCAGAAATCGGGAGCGACGTTTCTTGAACTATCGGCAACGCAGGTGAAAAAGACCGTGGTGGGTAATGGTCACGCCACGAAAGATCAGGTCGAATTTATGGTGCGTGCCCTTCTAAAATTGCCTCAGGATAAGATCAAAGACGATGCCTTTGACGCTTTGGCAATTGCGCTCACGGCAAACAATTTCAACAGTATTACATATCGTTGAACCATACTGTATATTTATACCCTATTTTGAAACCAGTACGGAGTTTTTTCCATGTATGAATATTTTCGGGGAACACTCGCTTTGGCGGGGAATAACTTTGCGGTAGTCGATTGTCACGGCGTGGGATATCGGCTGGGTATTTCACTCAACTCTTTTGCCAAACTACCTGATATTGGTCATGATGTGCAACTGTTTTCTCACTATCACGTGACAGAAAACAGCCAAGCGCTTTACGGATTTTACACTGCCGATGAACGGGAAGTGTTCGAGTCGCTCGTGGCAGTCAACGGCATCGGTCCAAAAGTGGCGCTGGCGGTGTTGTCTACTCTCACAGTGGAACAGATTGTGTCCGCGGTGGAACAGCAGAACAGCGCAGCGTTCAAGGCCTGTTCTGGCGTGGGGCCCAAGACGGCTCAGCGCATGATTCTGGAGCTCAAAGGAAAAATAAATATCACCGTGGCTGCGGGAGCTCGTACTGTGCGAACCACGGAAAAACCGGCGGAACAGTCGGTGAGAGATGAAGCGTACACAGCGCTGATCGCTCTGGGCTATAACGAATCGCAAGTTCGCGTGGCCCTTGCCAAAATCGCCGAACAACTGGACGAGTCAGACACGGTTCAGAACTGGATTACTACAGCATTGCGAGTCGTGTAAATGGATTCTATCGAACGTATTATAACTCCTATAGCCTTGGCTTCAGAAACCGAACTGGATCGCACACTTCGGCCTCAGCACTTTTCTGATTTCATCGGTCAAGAAAAGTTGAAAGCAAATCTATCGATCTTTGTGGCAGCTTCAAAAAAGAGAGGCGAACCATTGGATCACGTGCTCTTTTCGGGACCTCCGGGATTGGGGAAAACAACGCTGGCCCGCATTCTTGCCAACGAGATGGGCGTTTCGGTCACCACCACTTCGGGACCGGTTCTGGAAAAAAAAGGCGATCTCGCGGGAAATCTCACAGGACTTGCGCCCAAAGAGCTCTTTTTCATCGATGAAATACATCGACTCAACCGGGTGGTCGAAGAGGCGCTCTATCCGGCCATCGAAGATTTTGTTTTCGATATTATGACCGGCGAAGGCCCGGCGGCAAAGTCGATTCGCCTTCCGCTGAATCCCTTTACTCTCGTAGGAGCTACCACTCGCGCGGGATTGATCACGTCGCCCATGTTGGCGCGGTTCGGCTACGTCGGTCGCCTTGAATATTACACCCCTGAAGAGATGCAGCGCGTGGTGATTCGTTCTGCAAAACTGTTGGGAATTCCCTGCGATCCCAACGCGGCATTTGAACTGGGCAAGCGATCCCGCGGAACACCTCGCGTGGCAAACCGACTCCTTCGACGCACCCGCGATGTGGCTGATGTTCGTGGCGATGGGACAATAACCAGTCAGATCGTTCTGGAAACCTGCACCATGCTCGGCATTGACAGTTCTGGTCTCGATGAAATGGATAAGGCGATTCTTCTCACCATTATCGAAAACTATGGCGGTGGGCCCGTGGGAATCAAAAATATTGCCGTTGTGGTTGGTGAAGAAACCGATACTATTGAAGATGTGTATGAACCATATTTGATCCAGGCCGGATTCCTTCACCGCACACCTCAAGGCCGAGCGGTGACACAGAAAGCGTATGACTATTTTGGGATCGTTCCGAAAACCAAGAAGTCAGTTCCGGTGAGTCAGTTAAATCTTTTTGGTGATAGTGAATAAGGATAGACAATGAATTGGCAAATTTTAGGTAAGTACATGGTAACGGCAGGAACGATAATTATTTTCATCGGCGTTTTGATGCTTTTAGCTGATCGTTTTTTTCTCGCGAGACTACCGGGAGACATTGCATTTCAGAAAGATGCGCTGAAATTTACCATTCCTTTTGCGACAATCACATTGGTAGGAATCGGTATCACCTTGATTGTGAACTTTTTTTCAAAATAGCCGAGAAACAGCTTGCTTACATAGATGCTTTTTCGTATCTTTTGCCTGTTCTTTAAGTGCGGTGGTGGTGAAATGGTAGACACGCAAGACTCAGAATCTTGTGGGCGCAAGTCCGTGGGGGTTCAAGTCCCCCCCACCGCACCATAAAAGGGAGGTCAGAAGTGA
>JFJP01018897.1_pt1 | contig 10191 bp, 6 predicted proteins | sample 431651 | NCBI WGS metagenome assembly JFJP01 (sample SAMN02602958, study PRJNA72255) | Microbial mat metagenome, whole genome shotgun sequencing project. | biome: fresh water; feature: sink hole; material: water; isolation source: purple microbial (photo- and chemosynthetic) mats found in... | reverse complement strand
GGATAGGCGGCCAGCCGCTCCGACGGCGGCAGGGCGCGCTGCCGGAAGTCGATCACGCCGCGAAAGGCCGGATCGGCCAGACAAGGCCAATGCCGGGGATCGCGCGAAAAAAACAACGCCTTGACCTCGCGAAAGCGTGACACGAAGTCCGGGTGCTCCTGGTTATCCTCTGCGGATTTTAAAGAATCCTCCATAAAGCGCTCCTTTTCAAGTTCAACGACCATTCTCGTTTTTGCACGGCTCGCTGGGCGGCAGGCTTGGGGTTCCACTACCAGATGGCAAATACGCAGTGATCCCGAACATGCCGGTCCTTGGTCAAAAGTCCTGCATTCCTGGCAATGGCCTGGGCGGTAATTAGCCGATCAAATGGATCCCGTGTCCATGATTGCTTTATGCTTTCAATCATGACGGCAGCAAACGGAAGATCGCAAAGTGTCAGTCCGATACGCTGCGAGAGTGACTCGACAATCAACGCGGACTCAACGGTAATCCTGTCGATTTCACGTAAATACTCAAGTTCCAGTTGAACCATGGGGGAGATATAATTCGTTTTCCCAGTCCAGATGCACAATCGATTCCGGATCGCCCTTTATGTTGCGGAGGGCTCGACTCGGCATATTTTCAGCACTTTACTTCTGCGCGAAACGGTTAGTGGCAAACCATGCTCGGCAACCTGATCTAATAAATGGTAGATGTTGCCTCGTAATGTAGACGCGGTAATCATATCACCCTCCATCAAAAACGTACGTATTCTCCAATATTAAGCGTACGCTGTCAATATTAATGCCGTACATCGTGCTGTACAAATCCCCTGATCATAACGGTCCCCTTCGTTTTCGCGGGTCGGTCAACCCTAGGTATTCAGACTACCCGATCACTAGGCAAAAAAACAACACCTTTACGCTGCCAAGATCGAGGTGCAATGCGGGGAACGAGGGTGTGACGAGCCAATACTCGCGCACTCCAGACCGGGCGTACAGCCCAATCACTGGCCGGAAGGCGGAAGTTCGACCGCTATGCGGTAGAAACGCATGGGGAGGGTGGCGGAACTGGTGTCGTCGACGGTGACCGTTTGGTCTGCGCCGTTGATGTTGCTGTAGCCGCCGAGGATACGCCACTGATCGTCCGTCAGGGTTTGCCGGTAAAGGACGTTGTAACGCCGTCCGCTGCGGGCAACGAAGCGGAAGATGGCGCGATCGTTCTGATTGGTCACGGAATCGACGACAAAACGGTCGGAACGGATGTTCGGATCGGTCCCGGCTACGTAGTCCTGCCATAATGGCGTGCCCTTGCCCAGCGGATCTTCCATCGCGACCACCTCGTAGTTCCCCGTATATCCTAGGCTGGCCAGCCACCAGTGCGGGGTGCGCGTGGACGCGGTGACATACGGCTCGAATCGGGCGGTGACTTCTCGCGGGCGGCTCAAGACGACCTGCAAGGTCGAATTCGTCGGGTCGCCCTCGACATCGCCTTCCCATCCGGCGAAATAGAAGTGCTCGGCTGGCGTCGCGGTGACCGACATCATGCGCGCCGCCGGGTAGAAGCCCGAGCTATCGCCGATGACCGTGCCGCCAACGCTGGCATTACGCACAAAGAGCAGATCCGAGGTGCCGGCGGCATTCACGGTGAAGACGGCATCCTGGGTGACCACGGGGGTTTTCCAGCGCAGATCGGCCCCGTACTGGGTTGCCAGGTCGGTCTCGGCCAGCACCAGGGCCGCCGACATGCCTTCTTCCGCGCCGGTGTTGATACCAAACCGCAGGGTGACCAGATCGCCAGCTCCCGACTCCAGACTGCTGTCGCGGAAAAGCCGCACGATGACGAAACCATCTCCCGGCTCGACATCCAACGCGAACTGGGCCCCGAGCGTGCCGACATGGTTGGTCGCGCTGATAAAGGTCATCAGGTTGCGGTCGTAGTTGATCTGGAATTGCATCGAGGCCAGTCCCGTCGCGTCCTCGATCCGCAGCCAGGCATACGCCTCCTGACCGGGGGCACCGCCGAAATCCCCCAGCGATAGCATGGCTGCGGTGCTGACGCGCGGGAGCATAAGCAGAAACAACCCGATGATGATTTTCCCAAAAAAGCTCATGGGTTGATATCCTTTCCATGGATCAACTGCAGCAATAGCGGAATGTCGCGCTGCGAGAGGATGCCATCGCCATTGAGATCCCCGGCCCTCAGTTCCAGGTCGCTCGGTTCGCGCGTGTTTTTCTGGAGCAACCACAGTAGATGATGGTGGTCATCCATATTCAGGATGCCATCCCCGTTCGCATCGCCCAGCATATAGACTGACGATACCGTGAAGACGGCCCGGTCCGTGGCATCCACGGCCAGCGCCGTTCCGCCCACGGAAAGCAGCGTCGCGGCACTGAAGGCATTGGTGCTGGCGGCCAGCGGGACGGCCGCCGGATTCACGCGGAAGACGACATCAAAGAGGCTGCCCGCCCCGATGGCCTGCCCGGAAACCCCGCTGATGACCAGCTCGCCATTTGCCGTCGCGGCATTGTCGCTATACGTCAACTGCTCCGAGATGGCGGTACGGCGCACGGTCGGCTGCCCGGGATCGATCTGGCTGATGGGCGTCAGCAGGGCGGGGGCATACGTCACCGCCACCTGTACCCCCTGCCCGCGAATGCCCTCGGCCCGGTCGAGATTGATCTTGAGCACGGCATCCTGTCCTGCCCCCGCCGAATAGTCCGGCATCCAAAGGCGGACGGCTCCCACCGCTGCCGAGACGACCTGCGACATCGGGCTCTCGCGTAATGCACCCACCGTGCTGCCGGGGAAATAGGCCAGCGTGGCGGCGGTTACCCGATAAAAATAGGTCTGTCCACCGGCAACGGACGCATCCGTGTAGAAGGGCTGTTCAAGGAGACCCTCGTGCAACCGGTCGAATGTGCCTTCGGCGCTGGTTGACCGATAGACGACATAGCCGCGTACCCGCGTCTGCCGGTCCGGACTCCAGGTCAACGACACCGAGTCGGCCCCGCCGACAGCACGCAGGTTCGATGGCGGTCCCAGCCGCGGATCGCGCAGGAACATCATGCCGCCCTGCTCGAACCCGATAAAGGCGTCGGCGTCCCCGTCACCATCCAGATCGGCCGCCGATACGGTCATGCGGTCGGCATAGCCCGGTGCGGATCCTGCCCACACACGGCTCATGAGCTGCAAGCCGCCCGCAGGCTGACGCCAGAACTCCCAGATCCGGCCCGTCGTGTCCGAGATCAGCAAATCCGTCTCGCCGCTGCGGGTGATATCCGCCACGGCAATGCCGGTGGCCGACGGCACCAGCATCCCGAGAAGATCATTCGTCCAGGCGGGCGGATCATACGGACGCTGGTTATCGCCGCTGTGCGCATAAACATCCATGAACCCGTCCGCACGCAGGGCCAGCAGGTCCGGGTGCGTATCACCGGTCACCTCCATCACGGACGTCAGCACGCGCCCCGCCTCCTCGCCCAGTGCAAGCGCGTACGAAACGGCGGGCGATTGCCCCGCGCCGAAATGGCCGGTCGAGGCAATAATACGCACCGTGCCGCCCTCGCCGCTGGCAACCAGATCACTTAAGCCGTCGCCCGCCCAATCGACCAGCGTGATGTGCGGATTCACCAGCCCCGCCAGTTGCGTGGCAAGCGCCGTCGCCATCTCGCTGCGTGCCGCCAGATCCGGCGTATAGGACGACCCTGTATTCTCCCACACATGCAGCGTCCCGTTGGTCAGCATCACAAACAGGTCAGGATCGCCATCGCCATCCCAGTCGCCCAGCGCCGGGGTCGTCGCGCTGCCAAAGGATGCATGGCCCAGCGTTTCCCTGGGCCAGATCGTGAACCAGGCATTCAGAACGCCATCCAGCAGCACATGCCGCACCCGCTCGAAAGGCTGGAGGTTCACCGTCACCATGCCACTGTTGCGCATGGAAATGCCGCCGGAAATGAAACTGTTCGAGATCACCGGGTTGTAGTCATAGCGCCAGGCATCCGCCAGCGACAGCCCGTCGCCGGATACGTCCGAGCTCGGATCCTGCCCGGCCGCGCCGAAATAGCGATACTCCCACCAGTCGGCCAGGCCGTTGCCATCCACATCCGCGCCCGTCGCAAAAAAGTGCGCCAGGGCCTGCATGTTGGTGGTGATTTCAAAGCGGATCCGCGACAGCGAAACGCCCGAGGCATCCGCCTGCCGCACGCCGTTCAGGCTCCAGTATCCGAAACTATAGCCCGAGAGCGGATTCCCCAGGCTCGATGTCGTGATCACCGTCCCCGTCTGCGCCACGCCCGACTGCGCCGTGATCAGTCCGGAAGGCTCACTGTTGATCGACCAATCAAAGAACCCCGCCAGATTCACCAGCGTCAGTTCGCTATTGCGCATCGAGACGCCGCCCGAAATGAAGCTGTTCGTGAGTAAGGGATTGTAATCGTAGCGGTAGGCATCGGCCAGCGTCAGCCCATCGCCCGAGACATCCGTGCTGGCCGCGACACCCAGATGACCGAAATAGCGCAGCCGCCACCAGTCGGGAATGCCGTCACCCACGCTATCCTGAGCGGTCGGCACATAGAGGGCGACCGCCTCGGTATGGTTCGTGATGGTCGCCGTGAACTGCGAGAGCGCCATGCCCAGCGCATCCGCCTGCCGCACGCCGTCTAGAGTCCAATAGGCAAACGAATAGCCCTGGCTGTCCGGCCCCAGATTCGTGCCAACTACGGCGTTGCCATTAGAGACCACCAATGAACGTGCCACCAAGCCTGACGGCTCGCTCTTTTCCGTATAGACCGAAAAGGCCGGGTTCATCAGCACCAGCGCGGATTCACTATTACGCATCGAGACGCCACCGGAAATGAACGACTCAGGGATATTCGGATGATAATCGTAGCGGTACTCCTCGGTAAGAGTCAGTCCGTCGCCATCGGTATCGGAGTCGGCGAGTTGATCCAGATTGCCGTAGAAATGGATCTCAAACCAGTCCAGGATGCCGTCGGCGTCGGTATCGGCGGTCTCGGGCAGATAATTCGCGACGGCGTCAATCGCCTCATAAACCGTGAACCGAACCGGATTCATGGCGCGACTCGTCACATCGTTAGGCCGCACCCCGTTGATCGTCCAATGCGTAAAGCGTTGGCCGGCCTGCACCAGCGGCGCGGTCAGGGTCAGGTGCTCGGCGGGGGTATCGACGGTCGTCGAGCGCGAGACAATCCCGGAAGGCTCCGACCGCTCGGTCACGACCACGGTGGCAGCAAGCAGCGAAGAGGCGGAGATTGCCATCACCGCCACCGCCGACGCCATCTGTAAAGAAAACTTCATGCCTGCCACTTTCCCTACGCTCTGCCCCGCAATTTCATACCGCCCGCCGGCCTTGTGCCGGTGGAGGTAAACGTTGAGGTGGGGGCTCGGTGCTCACCTCAAACTCAACTTCCTTCACCACCGGCACAAGGCCGACGGGGATCGCAACAAACTTCACTGCCCCACTCGCCCTCCGACCTCTCCCCCCTGCCTCACTCCTTCACCACCCACCAGCCATTCGTGCCCCAGTCACCGGTATCAAAACCAAACTCATTCAACTTTTTCGGCCGATCATCTGGCCCGACCGTAATCCGTGGCGTCCACTGATTCACCACGCCCGCCGAACCGGTCTTAGCGCGTGTGACCTCTCCGGTGGTCGCGGCGCGCACGCCAAGTCGGCTAAAAAGAAACGTGCGTCCGTCCGTAGTCGTTGTGGTTGCCTGTGCCAGCTTGATGCCGTTATAACTTCCGCCGACACCAAAGACAGAACCACTGCTCAGCACAACCGACGGATCACCCGTTGCCAGCAGCCAATACCAAAGCGGCAGCATGTCGGAATGAGTGATGGGCGTCTGGCTGATCGTCAGCGCGGGCAGGGAATTTGTCACATCCTCGGGCAGCGTGACAAAACCGACACTCATCAAGCCACGTTCATCCTGCGCCATCATGCGCACCTTAAGGTTCACGTAATCCGCCTGCCAGTCGGCAGCCACGTTCCACGTGAACCGGTTTGTCACATTAGCCAAGACGTTCGAGCCTATGGCAGATTCCGTGCCATCCACAAACGAGCTGATCTTGATGAAGTTATTTAGCGAATCCACTCCATCCTCGAGCGCAGCCACAGCAACCGTCACATTGGTGCTGTCACCGTCCCACACCACATAATCCACATCCAGATACGGCGTGCCCGGACGCTGGGCAACATTCTTCAAGAGTGGCAGTGGGATATCACCAAACTGCGGAGCCAGCCGATACCCCGCCTGACGGAATACTTGAATGCGACTGTTGACGTAGTCGGCTATGATGACCGAGCCATCCGGGGCGACGGCGATGCCAAGAGGTTGGTAAAACTGCCCATCGCCACTCCCATACGTTCCCCACTGGAGTATGTAAGTGCCATCAATCCCGTAGATCCTGACGTGAGAAGGCGAACCATTAAGTTCTAAACCATAGGAAACGAGGATATTTCCGTCTGGAGCCACAGCCATGCTTCGGGGATATTGTGCTGTAAACCATTTACTCATAAAGACACCATCAGGCTCAAACACTTGGATGCGGCCGTTGTAGGTAGTATCCGCCACGAGTACACGACCGTCATGCGAGACCGTAATACCACGGGGATTTCCAAACTGCCCATCAAGTGTGCCCCGGGTTCCCCATTTGCGGACAAAAGTACCATCGGCCTCGAATACCTGGATACGGTTATTATCTGTATCCGCCACCAGGACACGACCATCGGGAGAAACTGCAATACCATAAGGAGAAGATAATTGCCCATCTCCCGTTCCATAACTCCCCCATTTGCGGACAAAAGTACCATCGGCCTCGAATACCTGGATACGGTGATTACCCGTATCCGCAACAATAACACGTCTGTCGGAGGCAAGAGTAACACCGCTGGGCTTATTAAATTGCCCATCAAGTGTGCCCGTGCTTCCCCATTTGCGGACAAAAGTACCATCGGCCTCGAATACCTGGATACGGTTATTACCAGTATCCGCAACAATAACACGACTGTCGGGTGCAACAGTAACTCCGCTGGGCTTATTAAATTGCCCATCCCCCGTTCCTGAACGCCACCATTTATGACTAAAGTACCAGGAATCCTGGGGCATGCGCTGGGCTTGGGCAATGCCTGCCAGCAGGAACAGGCAGGCGGTGATCAACAGGTGGCGGCGTATGGGTTGCATGTTTTTCCTCCTATGGGTCCTGCACATAAACAGCGTAATCGTAAAACACAAAAATGTGGATGCGTTATTCATATACATACTATTCACCTACAGCTTTCATCTGTCAAGCCCTACAAATTATTATATTTGGACAATTTTCGCCTTTGTGAATTAACCCCCGCCCACGCGAAAATACACGAATGCCGCAGCAAGATTGTTTTGCATGTCCTGTCAAATGAATGCTATATACATCACCGAGGGAGTTCCCCTCAAGAAAGGAGGCGATGCCAAGTGATCCGCAAAATCACAACCTACTTGAGAAGGAGCGGGCATTGTTCTTGTAGTTGGCTTGAAGATTCGAATACTTCGCTCCCCCGCCCCCTCATCTTTATCAGAATTCGGCAGCGACGAGAGAAACATAATGGACACCTGCTACATGTGTGATGCTAAAGCTACTGGCAAAGAACACGTTCCTCCAAAATGCCTGTTTCCAGAAGAGAAGGACATGCCGGGCACTCGTTTCCGGGAGAATCCGATCAAGGTTCCATCCTGCGACGCCCACAATACAGCCAAGAGCAAAGATGACGAGTACCTTCTCTTTATCCTGAGCGGTCATTTCGAAAACAACGCTGTTGCCGCAAGCCAGATAGTCACGAAGATTCTTCGTGCGCTCCAGCGTCGCCCTCACCTCAACGCGATTTATACGAGAAAAACAAAAGCTGTGTTCCTTGGCACAGAGGAGACGATGGCGTTTCAGTTTGATCACCGAAGAATCAACAGCGCACTCGATCATGTGACAAGAGGGCTATACTACCAAGAGTTCAAGCAGAAATGGGACAAGCGAATTACCATTCACAGTCCGGCTATGATAGTAATGGAGGGTGAGAACGCCGATTTTGTCAACCATGGAACTCAGTATATGGCGGCACTTACCGCCAAGGTATTCCATGATATGCCGAAAAACGGTGCACACCCAGATGTCTTCTGGTACCAGATAAACGCTGAACCTGAAAACGCACGGCTTGTTGTGAGAATGTGTTTCTACCAAGGTGTGGAAGTGATCGCCATTTCTGATCCGAAACTCAAGCAGAAGGCTTGAGCTGGGTGATGTCTGTTGCCGACAGCATTTGCAAGCTATTTTACCCTACAACCCATTGTTTTCAAGCAGAACCCCGTAAATAACCAAAAGCATCCGCTAAACCCTTATAAAGCAATGTTTTAGATAGGTATTCGCCTGATGCTGGCGGGTGGGGTGATGCAGACTGCAGGCTGTAGTGGTCCTGCGGGAGGGCTGGATTCCACGCCGGCCGCGTCGTGCAAGCCCCGGGATCGCCGGGCTCTGTACCAGCCCCGTCGCGCAAGCCTTCGTGTGAGAATATCGGGCATCGTGCATTGACCTTGCAAGCCACCCTTTCAAACACTGCCTTTGCCACGGGCGGCTTGCCCGGAGGTCTTCGCCCTACCTGCCTGTTCCTCTCCTCGTAAGCCGTCATCGTTCACCGGTTTCCCAATAATGACCGGTTGGCAGCGGAGGACTGATGCTCTGAACGTCGGCCTTCGTCCGACGACAGGGGGACTGATGGTGAACGATTCAATAGGGAGGGCGGCCTTCCTTGACCATCTTGACCGCTTCGCCGGGGGCCAGCGGAAAATCGAATACGCTGGCCAAATCGAGGTGCAATGCGGGGAACGATGGGCTGGCCAGCGTGTCGTCTCGGGTGTAGCCGCCCCGCAGCGTGTAGGCGTCGCCAGCGAGTTCGTAGACCTCGATCAGGTGCGGATAGGGTGTGACGAGCCAGTACTCGCGCACCCCGGAACGGGCGTACAGGCCCATCTTGCGGACACGATCATGGAACAGGCTCGCCTCGGACAGCACCTCGATCACCAACGCAGGCGCACCCTCGATGTATGTGCGCTGGATTTGTGCAGGATCACACACCACCAGCAGGTCCGGCTGGACGATGTCCTCCTCCGACAGCTTGACGTCGACAGGGGCTGGCCAGACACGGCAACGGTGCCCCTTGAAATGCGCATACATCTGGCGCGGGACTCATGTCGAAGGCTTCACCCCCGACGATTTCCCAGCGCTCGTCATCGGGCCAGGACCGATAATCCGACCAGGTGAAGGTGCTATCCTTATAGGCGATCGCCGTGCTCATGAAACGGCTTATATACAGTCATTGATCCGATGACAACAAAATAATGCTTGCATAAATATTAAAAGATTATAATGTACTTATCTATGAATCAACACGAACGTCTTATGGCGGCCAAGGTTTTACAGGCTCTCGCGCATCCCGTGCGACTTGGGGTGATCGAGATTCTGGCCGAGGGTGAACGGAACTGTACGCAGATCTATGAGGCCTTGGGATGCAGCCAGTCGCTGATGTCGCAACAGCTCAAGATTCTGAGTCAACAGGGGCTGATTTCGATTCGCAAAGTGGGCACCCAGAAATATTGCACGTTGCAGAACCGGGAGTTCCTGAAGCTTTTTGATTGCATGCACGGGCATTTGCGCAAATTCCTTCATTTTACGGAGGTGTAGAAAGGGAGCGGATGATGGAGAAGAAGAAACTTGTAATTATCGGCGGTGTGGCTGGCGGTGCCAGCGCCGCGGCGCGTGCCCGGCGGCTGAGTGAATCCTCGGAAATCATCCTGCTGGAACGTGGCGGGTATGTGTCGTTCGCGAATTGCGGGCTCCCTTATCATATCGGCGGCGAGATTGCAGAGCGCGACCGGTTGCTGGTGACCACGCCTGAATTGCTCAAGGGTAGGTTCAATATCGATGTGCGTACCCGCAGCGAGGCGATCCGGATTGACCGTGACAAGCAGCGCGTGGAAATTAAGGATCACGTGCGCGGCGACGTCTATTATGAATCCTACGACGCCCTAGTGCTCAGTCCCGGCGCGGAGCCAGTGCGTCCGCCGATCCCCGGGATTAGAAGTGCGAAAGTGCTGACCTTGCGGAGTATGGAGGATATGGACCGGATCATCGCGGCACTGGGGGCGGCAACGCACACCACGG
>JFJP01043231.1_pt1 | contig 10192 bp, 4 predicted proteins | sample 431651 | NCBI WGS metagenome assembly JFJP01 (sample SAMN02602958, study PRJNA72255) | Microbial mat metagenome, whole genome shotgun sequencing project. | biome: fresh water; feature: sink hole; material: water; isolation source: purple microbial (photo- and chemosynthetic) mats found in... | reverse complement strand
GCAAACGGATGCGCTTTGGCAAACCACGCAAGGGCTGTATAATCACCCATTCCAGGTTCGCAGGGCGGTCGGTGAGATAAAGGCGGAAATCCTCTCCATGCACAGGGGAATGAAGGATCTGATGCTTGCGACAACTGAGGCTGAACGACAGGCGCTGCTCCAGGCCATTGACGGCAGCGAGGCGAATGCCCTTCGCAGGTTTGAGCTGCTCTTTGACCGTTACCTGGGGCCGAAAAAAGATATCGACGAGGCCTTCTCTTTTTTTATCCAGTGGAAAGCCATTCGCGGTGAAACCATTCGCCTTCTGCTGACGGGCAACAACGAGGCGGCCGCCAACAGAACCAAAGCAACCGGTGTCGGCGGTAGCCATGCTGAAGGCTTAATGGCGCATATCCAGGAGGTGAGCCATTATTCCGAGACGAGAGCGGAGAACTTTTTCCAGGAGGCGACACGGCAAAATCAAACCTTGCGGCTGCAACTGGTGTGTGTTCTCGTCGTTCTCTTTCTTCTCACCGCTGTTATCGGTTGCTTCCTTCTTGTGCGTATCCGCACACCCCTTAAAGAATTGATGACGATTATGGATCGCTTTCATCAAGGCGACCTGAAAGCCCGCAGTTCTCTCGTTTCCACCAATGAATTCGGCATGCTCGCCGCCTCTTTCAACCAAATGGCCGAGGCCATTGCCGAGAGGATCGAGACGGCGGCAAAGGGAGCGGAGCTGGCGGAAGTCCTGGTGTCGGAGAACGAGGTGCAAAAATTTGCCGAAGAGATCCTGGCAAAATTCATGGAAGTTACCGATTCGCCTCTGGGAGCATTTTATCTGCGCAAGAATGGTGACAACCGGTTCTTTCCCCTGGCGGCCGGCGGCGTCAACGTGCAGGTGTTGCCGCCCTTTGATGCCATAGGTGGTGAAGGCCAGTTCGGCCGGGCGCTGACAAGCGGTGAGGTTTCATATATAAAGAATATTGACCCGGAAACGGTTTTCACCTTCAAGACCTTTGCCGGCACGGCCGTCCCCCGGGAGATGCTCACCCTGCCGCTGACGGCCGGCGGTGAGGTGCGGGGCATGCTGGTATTGGCCGGCCTTGGAGGCTATGCGCCTCTGATCTTGAAGCTCTTTGACCGGCAGATGCTCATAGCCTTGAGCGCCGCCTTTGCCAATCTCCTGGCAAGTGACGAGACACAGCGACTTGCCGAGGTGCTGCAGGCAAGCAACCAGGAACTCCAGACGCAGCAGGAAGAACTGCAAATGCAGGCGGTGGAACTGCGGCAACAAACGGAAGAGATCAGGGCGCAGAATGTCGAACTGGAACAGCAGCGTTTGGCGGTGGAAACAGCCAGCCGTCTGAAAAGCCAGTTCCTCTCCAATATGAGCCACGAACTGCGGACACCGCTCAATTCAGTTATGGCCCTGTCACGGGTACTGGGTATGCAGGCGAAAGGCAAGCTGAGCGAGGAAGAGCTCAACTACCTGGAAATCATCGAGCGCAACGGTAAAAACCTGCTGACCCTGATCAACGACATCCTCGATCTTGCCAAGATAGAGTCCGGGCGGATGGATGTCAAAGCGCGGACCTTCTCCCTGGCGACGACCCTGGAAAATATCGTCGAAAGCCTTGCACCGCTGGCCGAAGAAAAGAATCTGCAGCTGCAGCTGCAACTGCCCGAAACCCTGCCGCCCCTGGAAAGCGATGAAATCAGGGTCGTGCAGATCCTGCAAAATCTCATCGCCAATGGCGTTAAATTCACCGACGTCGGCAGCGTCACCGTCTCGGCCCGGGTTGACGGTGGGAAAGTCGTCGTTGCGGTGGCCGACACCGGTATCGGTATTGCCGAAGAGGATTTGCCGCATATTTTTGACGAATTCCGCCAGGTGGACGGCTCGGCGTCAAGGCGCCATGAAGGCACCGGTTTGGGACTGGCCATCGCCCGGAAGGCGTCGGAGATGCTCGGCGGAGGGATTGTTGTCAGCAGCCGGGTCGGCCTGGGCTCAATCTTTTCCCTGACCTTGCCCCTCGTCTGGCAGGGCCGGTTGCCGCAGCCCGGCTCCGATGATTTTTTGGCTGTTGCCGGGTCTCTGCAACAAACCAATGGTGCTGCCGATGATCAGGCGCAGCCGGGGCTGGAAGATCGGCAATGGCCATCGTTACAAGACACTGCGACGCCGCTGATCCTTCTTATTGAGGATAATGAGGCGGCGATTATCCAGGTACGCTCGGTCCTTGAGACCAGCGGGTATCGGGTCGCTGTGGCCCGGGGTGGACAGGAGGCCTTCGATTTTGTTGCCCATACTATTCCCGACGCCATTATTTGTGATCTGATGATGCCGGAAATAGACGGTTTTGCCGTGCTCGAGCAGATTCGCGGTCGGGCGGCAACCGTTAAAATACCGATACTGATCCTCACCGCCAAGGATCTTACCCCGGCCGATTTTCAGAAACTCAGCGCCAACAACGTGCAAGAGCTGGTGCAAAAGGGCGATGTCGATCAGGAGAGTCTGCTGCGCAAGATCCGGGTCATGCTCGGTGGCCGGCCGCAAATACCTGCACCGGCCCCGGCGCCGGAAAGAAAAACGGATTACCCCCCATCAACCCAATAGATCCCCAGGAATTTGTTGAGAAAATTGATACATGGATAACGCAGGCAAAGAAACCGGAAAAAATATGAACATCATACTGGCGATCGACGATAAAAAGGACAACCTCATTACCCTTTCGGCGCTGTTGCACCATCTTCTGCCCGATTGCCGGGTTTACACCGCCCAGTCGGGAGCGGAAGGCATTGAAACGGCGAGGAGCTGCCGACCGGATGTCATCCTCCTCGATGTGAAAATGCCGGACATGGACGGCTATGAAACCTGTCGTCGGTTAAAAAACGACGAGATCGTCGGCGCCGTTCCCATCATTATGGTTACCGCCATAAAAACCGACAGCGCCAGTCGCATCAAGGGCCTTGATCTTGGTGCCGAGGCCTTTCTCGCAAAACCCATTGACGAGGCCGAGTTGGTGTCGCAGGTGAAGGTCGCCCTGCGGATAAAGCGGGCGGAGGATGCTCTGCGCCGGGAACGGGACTGCCTGGAAGAGACCATCGCCGAACGGACCCGCGAATTGCAGACCGCCAATACCCGGCTGGAAGCGCTGTGGAGTGTCACCTCGCTGATCGATGCCGGGGTGAAAACCATCTCCGATCATATCCTCAAGACCCTGGCGACGATGACCGGCAGTGCCTACGGCTTTTATGGCTTTGTCAATGAAGATGAGTCGGGCATGACCATTCATTCCTGGTCCGGCGAGGCCATGAAAAATTGTGCCATGGTTGACAAACCATCGTACTTCGCCACCTGCAGTGCAGGGATCTGGGCCGAGGCGATCCGCCGCCGGGAGCCGTTCATTCTCAACAATTATGGCGCCGGCCACCCGGCGAAAAAGGGCTTGCCGGAGGGGCATGTGGAGTTGACCAATCTCCTCGTCGTGCCGTTTATGACCAAGGGTCGCATCACCTCCATTGCCGCCGTCGCCAATCGCCACAGCGATTATGACCAGGACGACGTCCTTCAGCTCAATTCCTTTCTCACCAGCATCCAGTCGATAGTCGACAGCAAGCGTGCCGAGGAGATTCTGGCGCAGAAGGCCGCCCTGTTGACAAAGACCGAGGAGATCTCCCGTACCGGCAGTTGGCGATATGTTCTCGACAGCGGCAAGGTCGCCTGGTCGGACCAGATGTATACCCTCTTTGGTCTGAAGAAAGACACCTTCGACCATCACATCGAGAGTGTTATCGCCCGGGCAATTCACCCGGATGATCGGGCAAAGGTGGCGCAATTGACCGCTGCCATGGGCCGGGACGGCAGTACTCAGCCCATGGACTTCCGGGTGGTGCACCCGGACGGCAGCGTACGCTGGGTGCATGCCCAGGGGGAACCGGAACTGGATGCGGCCGGACGGATCGTGGCCATTGTCGGTTTTGTCCAGGATATCACCGCCCAGATGGAGATGGAAAATAAGCTGCGTCAGGCCCAGAAGATGGAGGCCATCGGCACCCTGGCGGGGGGGATTGCCCATGATTTCAACAATATTCTCGGAGCGATCATCGGCTATGCGGAAATGATTCGCGATGATGCCCTGTCGGCTTCGGCCCCGGTCCAGGATATCGATCAGGTTCTCAAGGCCGGGCATCGAGCCAAGGAGCTGGTGAAACAGATACTTGCCTTCAGCCGCCAGGGTGATAGCCGGCATATCCCGGTGCAACCGGCGACGATCATCAGGGAGGCGGTCAAGTTGTTGCGTGCCTCAATCCCGACAACCATTGCCATTGAACAGGATATAGCGTCGGATGTCGGGATCATTTCCGCCGATCCGACCCAGTTGCACCAGATTGTCATCAACCTTTGCACCAATGCCTTTCACGCCATGGAGATGGACGGTGGTACCCTGAAGGTCTCTTTGAAAAGGAAGGTTCTTAATCCGGAAGATCTTGCCGATCAGGCGCATATGCAGCCGGGTGACTACCTGCAGCTGTTGATCAGCGATACCGGGGTTGGCATTGCCCCGGAGATCCGGGAAAGGATATTTGATCCCTATTTTACCACCAAGGAGGTCGGCAAGGGTACCGGCATGGGGCTGGCAACAGTGCACGGCATCGTTCGCAGCTATGGCGGTGCTGTGACCTGTCGGAGTCAGCCGGGTGAAGGAACAACCTTTCAAGTCCTTCTGCCGTGTTGCCAGGAAGTGGAGGCCGTGGTGGAGAACAAACCCGTCTTGCCGGTTTCCCCCTGCGGCAAGGAAGAGATACTCTTTGTCGATGACGAGGAAATTCTTCTTGAAATGGGTACGATCATGCTCGAGCGTCTCGGCTATCGGGTGACTGCCAGGAGCAGCAGTCTTGAAGCCTTGACGGCTTTTCAGAACCAGCCGCAACGCTTTGATCTGGTCATTTCCGATCAAACCATGCCGGGTATGACGGGGGTCGATCTTTCCCGCCGCATCCTGCAGATACGGCCGGATCTGCCGATCATTCTCTGTACCGGCTACAGCAATCTTATCACCGAGGAGAAGGCACAAAGGATGGGCATTAAAGGCTTTGCCATGAAACCCCTGGCTAAAAACGATGTCGCCGTGCTTATCAGAAAGGTTCTGGACGGCAAAAACAAGGCAATTGAAAGGAACAGCTGAACGGCCGAAGGTTGCGGCGGTTTATCCGGCGGAAGTTTCTTTGTTCGCAAGATAGTGGCCGAGCTTTTTATCTTCAATTTGAATATGACGCAGCAGCCAGTTTTTCATGAGTGCCAGGAGTTCCGAGGTTAAAACAAGGCCGCCGTCGGTGAATTGACGGTATTGTTCGTAGACGATTTTATCGAATTCCTTGTGCTGCCGCCAGTGACCGGGAATGTCGGGATATGCACTGTTCTGCATGAAATTTTCTTCACAGGCAAAGTGATGGCGGGTGTAGTCGAGGATTTCCTTAAAGGTCTTTTGCTGCACCCCGGCCATATCAATATTCTTTTCCGAGAGGAAGGCCTCTTCCAGCTCGTTAAAGAGTTGCACCCACCGTCGGTGTTGTCCGTCAATTTCCCCATGGCCGATATCCCAGGCCGAATCCCATTGAATGTTTCCCATAATCCACCTGCCGGTTAAATCAGAAGTGTGAAACCATCAATGGGGAGTCTAGCAAGCTCCCTGAAGTTTTTCAAGCGGTTATAGTCACCAGGGGGTTTTTGCCGATTCTCTTCTTTCACCTTGAGTCGTTGAATGGGAATTGATATCCTTATCTCCAGAATCTTTGCAATCTTTTCTTTATGGGTGTCACGTGCTGAGAGTTTCGCCGGCTTTTCGTCTCCTTCGAGGGAAATCCAAGTCCTTTCTGTTGTTGAAGGCCGGGCTACCGCTCTTTGTTGTTTGCCTGCTGTTTTTTGCCTGCTTTTCGGCAACGGCAGCCTTCGCCGGGGAACAGGGGGCAGCAGCTCCGACGCCGATGCGTCTGCAGCTCAAATGGCGGCATCAATTCCAATTCGCCGGTTATTATGCAGCCATTGAGAAGGGCTTTTTCCGCGCTGAAGGACTGGCGGTTGAGGTGATTGAGGGTCGCCCCGGAGTTGACCCGGTGAGCGAACTCCTGGCCGGCAGGGTCGATTTCGCCATCGATTCACCGGCGGTGCTGATCAAACGGCAGGAGGGGCAGCCGATTGTGGCTATGGCGGCAATCTTTCAGCATTCGCCGACGATTATCATCACCCGTCGCGACAGCGGCCTGCTTTCACCCCATGATCTGAAGGGCAAGCGACTCATGTTGACTCCGGCAACCGACCCGGAAAGCATGGCCATGCTGGTTGGTGAAGGAGTTGATCCTGCCTCGGTGACCATTCTCCCGCATACCTGGGGCCTGGACGACCTGATTACCGGGCGGATTGACGGCCAGACCGCCTATTCCACCAATGAACCCTATCTTCTGCGCCAGGCCGGGGTTGAGGTCGCCGCTATCCGGCCGCTCAGTTACGGCATCGATTTTTATGGCGACTGTGTTGTTACCACGGAGCATGTGGTCAGGAACCATTTTCAGCAGCTGGAGGCCTTTCGGCGGGCGGTGCAGCAGGGTTGGCTTTATGCCATGGCCAATCCCCGGGAAATTGCCGAACTGATCCATGCCCGCTATTCCCAGGAAAAAGGTGTCGAGCATCTGCTGTTTGAGGCCGAGGCCATGCGCGAGCTTATCCAGCCGGAGTTTGTTGAGATCGGTCATATGAATCCCGAACGGTGGCGGCATATCGGTGCTACCTTTGTCAAACTGGGGATGATGAAGGCCGATTATACACTGGACGGATTTTTATATTCCGAGCTGCACGCGCGAATCGATAGCGAGAAGCAGCGCACAATTGAGATCTCTCTGACCATACTGGGTCTTTTGGTCGGGTTCTCGCTCCTTGCCGGTCTTCTTCTTATGCTTTTCAACCGCAAACTGGCAGGCCTTGTCCGTCAGCGGACTGCTTCGCTTGTCGCCAGCGAACAGCATTTTCGCGCATTCTTTGAAATGGCCAGCGTTGGGGTGGCCCAGGTCGAGGTGAGCTCCGGGAGATATCAAAGGGTCAATGAGAAATACTGCCATATCGTCGGCTACGAACACGACGAACTCATGGCGATGTCGTTTGCCGATATTACCCATCCGGATGATGTGGAACTCGACCTGCAGCATGTCCGGCAACTGCTGGAAGGGGAGATCTCCGAATTTACCATTGAAAAACGGTATATTCGCAAAAACGGGGAAATCGTCTGGGTCTATTTGACCGTCTCTCCCCTGTGGACCGCCGGGGCAAAACCGGATTATACCCTGGCGATTATCCGTGATATTACTGCGCGAAAACAGGTCGAAGAACGTCTGGTCTTTGCCTCTCGGGTTTTTGCCAATTCCATTGAGGGTATCGTCGTCACCGATGCCGAAGGCACCATCGTCCAGGTCAATCCGGCTTTTACGGCGATTACCGGCTATGCGCCGGAAGAGGCCATCGGCAATAATCCGCGCATTCTCAAGTCAGACAAACATCCTGCCGAATTTTATGCGGAGATGTGGCAGCAATTGCTCGATGCTGGGCAATGGGCCGGAGAAATCTGGAATCGTCGTAAGAACGGCGAGGCCTATCCGGAATGGCTGACCATCAGTGCGGTCAAGGATCAGCAGGGGAAAATAAGCAATTTTGTCTCGATTTTTCACGATATCTCCGAGCTGAAAAGGCAGCAGGAGGCCTTGGAACATCAGGCACAGCACGATGCCCTGACCGGGCATGCAGCGCCGCAACACCAAGCTGGCCCTGTTGTATCTCGATCTTGATAATTTCAAGCATATCAATGATGCCTTCGGTCATGCCGCCGGCGACAATCTGCTAATCGAGACCTCCAGGCGCTTAGTGGCCCTGCTGCGAACCGGCGATACCATGGCGCGCCTGGGCGGCGACGAGTTTCTCATCCTTCTCAGCGATGTCGAGCATATCGATGTTGTCAGCTTCATTGCCGTCCGTCTCATTGACAGCTTGAAACAGCCCTTTTACCACGGCGATACCGAATATTTCGTCACCGCCAGCATCGGCATCACCGTTGGTCCGGATGACGGCGTCGACACCACGACCCTTGTTAAAAACGCCGATATTGCCATGTATCGGGCCAAGTCCCTGGGGCGCAATAATTATCAGTTTTTCGCCCCGGAACTGGACATCCAGGCGCATCGTCGCGTATCCATGGAGGCCCAACTGCGCAAGGGACTCGAACGGGGTGAATTTCTTTTGTATTATCAACCCCTGGTCCATATCACCAGCGGAGCCGTTGTCGGCGCCGAGGCGCTGCTCCGGTGGCAGCATGAAGGGCAACTGATTGCGCCGGGGGAATTCATCCCCCTGGCTGAGGATTCCGGCCTCATTCTCCCCTTAGGGGAATGGGTCCTGAATGAGGCCGCCCGCCAGGCGAAAAAATTCGAGGATGGCGGCTTTCCCCTGGAGATTTCCATCAACATCTCCTTTCGCCAGTTTATGGGGCAGGACCTCGTTGCCCTCCTGGAAAAAGCCCTGGCCGCCACCGGACTTGCACCGGGAAGGCTGTATTTTGAGGTCACCGAATCCATGGTCATGGGCGATCTCGCCAAGGCGCAGCGCATCATGGGTGCTTTGCGGCAGCTGGGCATTAAATTCTATCTTGATGATTTCGGAACGGGGTATTCTTCCCTTTCCTATCTGAAACGTCTGCCCATCGACGGCCTGAAAATCGATCGTTCCTTTATCCGCGATCTGGTGCAAGATGCCGACAGCCGGGCAATCGTCAAGGTCATCGTTTCCCTGGCCGAGGCGCTGAACCTGGCCATCGTCGCCGAAGGCGTGGAAACGGACGGGCAGCGTCAACAGCTCCTGGCAATAAACGGTCTGAAAAATATGGTGCTCCAGGGCTATCTCGTCAGTCGACCGGTGCCCGCCGAGGAATTTTCGACACTTCTGCAGCGGGGCCCCTTGCTATGGAATGAAGCTCTTCCTTGATGGTTTCTTTTCTCCCTTACGCATATTTTCCTGGGAAAGATTTGACGAACCCATTTTTTCTGTGATTTACTTAGATGTACGCAGTTTATGACCTGGACCCAATGAACCAAGGAGAACCCATGAAGCTTCGCGATATCTCAATTAAATGGAAAGTCCTGCTGCTTGCCCTGGCCGGGCCGCTGTTTATCGCCCTCATTATGGCCTGGCAACGGACGGACGACATCCGCACCAGTGCCGAAAAAAATGTAATCGATAAAAGTAAGGCGATTGTCCTCATGGCCGAGGCGACGCGCGACGAGATGGCGCGAAAACTGGAGCAGGGCGTTATCAAACCCTTCGATCAGATAGAACCGTCGAAGGTTATAGAGGCGGTGCCGGTGGTAACGGCCATGAAGACGGCGGCCATCAATGCGGAAAAGTCGAATTACACCTTTCGCGTTCCCAAGGTCAGCCCGCGTAACCCGAAAAACGAGCCGACGCCCTTCGAGCTGGAGATCCTTAATGAGATTACTTCGAAGAACCTTGAGGAAAAGATCGTCATCAGCAAAGATGAAATCAGATATTTCAAGCCGATCAAACTGACCCAGGAATGCCTTTTTTGTCACGGCGATCCAAAAGGCAAGGTAGATCCCACCGGCGGCAAGCTTGAGGGGTGGAAGGCCGGCGAAATCCATGGCGCCTTTGAAATTATCAGTTCCCTCGACGCGGTCAATAAAGAAATTCGCAATACCTCCATTTCCATCGCCCTGTGGACTCTGGGCATTCTTCTTGTCTGTTCCATCGTTACCTGGTTGCTCCTTGATCGCAGTGTTATCCGCCCCCTCAAGTTTGATCTCACCGGCGAGATCGTTGTCACCAGCCGCGACGAGTTCGGCCTTATGGGCATCGATCTGCAGAATATGAAAAATCAGCTGCAGGAGGTTATCAAGGGCATTGCCGCTTCCGCCGACACCCTTGATGAAAAATCCGCTTCCCTCAGCGGTTCGGCGGCGCAGCTCGCCGCCGGCAGCAACGAGATGAACGCCCGCTCCATGTCCGTTGCCACCGCCGCCGAGGAAATGAGCTCCAATATGAATTCCGTGGCCGCGGCAACGGAAGAGGCCTCAACCAATATTGCCCTGGTTGCAGGCGCCACCAAGGGTATGGCGCAGACGATTACGGAAATTGCCAGAAATACCGAAAATG
>JFJP01021733.1_pt1 | contig 10192 bp, 5 predicted proteins | sample 431651 | NCBI WGS metagenome assembly JFJP01 (sample SAMN02602958, study PRJNA72255) | Microbial mat metagenome, whole genome shotgun sequencing project. | biome: fresh water; feature: sink hole; material: water; isolation source: purple microbial (photo- and chemosynthetic) mats found in... | reverse complement strand
GACACCAACATCTTTGTAAAAATCGGCGTGGGACTGCTCTTTGCTGGACTCGCCTTTTTCCTGAAATACGCCGTGGACCATCAGCTCTTTTCGATCCCCATGGAACTGCGGGTCGGAGCGGTGGCACTCACGGGAATCGGACTGACAGTTCTCGGTTCGCGGATGAAAACGCGCCGAACCTACGGCCTGATTCTTCAGGGAGCAGGATTGGCAATTTTCTATCTCACCATCTTCTCGGCGTACAGGCTATTCGAACTGATCGGTCCTGTAACAGCATTAGTTTTCATGATTATCACCGGTGCGATCACGGCACTATTGGCTATCCGCAACAACGAACCTGCCTTGGCCATGATCGCGGTAATCGGAGGATTTTCTGCGCCGATTCTGGCACCGTCGGAGAACCCTTCCCACGTGATCATGTTCAGCTACTATCTGCTGGTGAACCTCGCCATTTTCGGAATCACTGCTTTTAGACCGTGGTGGATTCTGGGAACCGTGGGATTTCTTTTCACCTTTATTATCAGCACTCTCTGGGGAGTTACTTCCTACGAACCGAGCAAGCTCGCATCGACGGAACCGTTCCTCGTGATCTACTGGATTATGTATCTGTTCATGGCTCTGTTCTACGAATTCCGCCAGAACAATTCGAACAAAACGGTTCCCGCAAGCACGCTTCTCTTCGGCGTTCCCACCGTGGCATTTTCTCTTCAGATTCTGCTCATGAAAGAGACGCAATTCGGCGTTTCGATCTCTGCCATCGTCGCGTCGATCGTCTATGCGTGGGTGTTCATGGCCATTCGAAATAATCCCAAAGCATCAAAAGCTCTGCGAGAATCGATCCGAACCATTTCGATTGTGTTTTTTACGCTGGCGTTTCCGTTTGCGCTCGCTCCGGTTCACACCTCCACCGCGTGGGCTATCGAAGGAGCGGTGATTGTGGCAATCGCTCTGCGCAATTCGCGAAAGAATTGGCCGATTTTTGGAGCGGCGATTCAACTGGGTTCACTTCTCTTTTTCTTCAGTTCTGTCGAAGAGATCGGCATGGGAAATCAACTCTTCCTCAACAGTTACAGTTTTTCAGCTCTGGTGATTGCAGTAGCTCTACTGTTCAGTAGTTACAAACTTCGTGATAGCAAAGAATGGATTCTGTTCATCACGGCAATCGTACTTCTTGTTCAAGGGGGCGTTGAACAGATCGAAACGTTTATGCCCGACACTTCTCAAGCGGGAGCTTTAACGCTTTACGGATCAATACTGTCGATGATACTCTTTTTTGTGGGAACTCAGACGAGGTGGAGTGCACTTCGCAATGCTTCTCTGAGCATTATTGCGGTGCTTTTGATAAGCTTCGGGGAACTCTTTTTTGAACACACACGGTTGTTCACGAGTTTTCATGGAGTTGCGATTCTGATTTCGCTTATTTTGTGGTATATCCAGCTTGCAATGAGTTCACGAGGATCACTGCAAAAGCAGCACGAAGGATCATTTCACGCGTGGACGATTCTCTTTCTGACACTGATGTTCACCCGCGAACTCTGGCTGATTAGTTCGCCCAATCTCGACACCGCCAGTGCGAAACTGGCAACTATCGCCGTGATTCCATTGATAACACTTCTTTCATCGTTGTTCTTACCAGTGTTCCCCTTTACAAAATATCGCAATGAGATGGAATCGATTGTGGCAAGGCCGATTGCGTGGGTTTTCATTCTGTGGTCAGCCATTGCGTTCTGTCTCGATGGTTCAACGGCGGTACGCTATATTCCCCTGCTCAATCCGCTCGATCTGATTCAGGCAGTGGCACTTTTTGCGACCGTCGCAGTGATCACCCGGTTCGGCTATGAAATAAAGGGAAAAATCAGTTTTGCAATCAGTCTGTTTATCTTCCTATGGATCATGACCATGACCCTTCGCACCAGCTGCGAAATCACGGGGATCATCTACGATATTTCGGTGATGATAAATTCTACGGTGATTCAGGCGGTGGCGACAATATTCTCAGCACTCTACGGAACGGTGTACATGATCATCGGAACCAAACGAGGACGGCGTTCATATTGGATCGCGGGAGCTTCACTTCTGGGATTTGTGACAATCAAACTGATCAGTGACCTCGTGGCCAAACAGACACTTTCGGGAATTATCACCTTTATCGTGGTGGGACTGTTGTTCATGGCGGTGGGCTATTTCTCACCGTTCCCGACGGAAAAATCAGTTCAAGAATAACAAAAGGACCACTCCGGTGTTTCCGGGCTGGTCCTTTTAAAATTACTAAATAAAAAAAGTCAGCAAGAACTTTCGTAACTTGCTGACTTTTATGGTGCCTTCTCGCGGGATTGAACCACGGACACATGGATTTTCAGTCCATTGCTCTACCGACTGAGCTAAGAAGGCGCATTGTCTTGTCTAAGACGGGTAAAATATAGTTTTCGATTTTCAAGAAAGCAAGAAAAAATATTCAGTTCTACATTTTTTTATACCAAGACCACTTACGCATCCTTAAAATGGGATAATTTCTGCCTGTTAATGGCATTGTGTGAAGCCTTAGCCATGAGCTCTTCCATGGAAGTGCACTTGCGAAATTCATCTAACGAGTCATCATCTGTTTTTGTAAGAATATCCATGGCAATAAGATTGTAAACCATTTCTCCTATGTGCAAAGCCGTTTCAATTCCCCAAGATTTGAAAACCGCAGGCCCCATAGGACCAAATTTCATAAGACCAAGATCAACAACCGCCCGAACCAACGTTTCTGCCTTAATATGCCCTTCGACAGCGTGGCGCGATCGTTCAAACTCCAACGATGCCAGGACAAACCCATAGCCTTCGGGCTTAAACCGTACATCTTTCCCCGAAAGTATAAAATGCATATAAATATCTGAAAGAAGGCGCGATTCCATTCGTATTCCAATCTAACAAAAAAAGAGGAGCAAGAAGCTCCTCTCAATATAAAACAGGGAACGCGGCGAAACTATTCTAGTCGAATCATTGGTGCGGTATTTTTACCACTGCGCAACGTTGCACTATATTTAGCACTCATTCCATCTTTTTTAAATTCAAACGTATGCGAACCTGGTTTCAACGACACTGGTTTAACGTTCGTTTTCCCCACAAGACGTCCATCAACATAGATTTCTGCCATCGGCGGTAATGAGTTAAAGAAAATCGTCGCATCAACAACTTCTGCAGGAGCAGAGGCCACAGCCTTTTCGGCGGCACGTTGAGCCGCTTCACGTTCAGCAGTGGCCTTTTCGGCAGCACGTTGAGCCGCTTCACGTTCGGCAGTGGCTTTTTCGGCAGCACGTTGAGCCGCTTCGCGTTCGGCAGAAACCTTATCATTAGCAGCTTTCTCAGCGGCAATTCGTTCTGCGTTAGCCTTTTCAACCTGAACTTTGCTGTCATCTTCACGGGGAAGTTCCACCGCGCGACGCTCTTCTGGTTGACGCGACTCAGTTACTGTTGCCACCAAGGCTGCAGTAACAGCTCTTTTTCCGCCAGTGTATTCCAGGCGCTGAACTTTATCGGCATAATCGCGCTTTCTGAAAACCACTTCAACATCGCCGTAGATCTTTGGTTTTTTCCACGTGTATGGCGTTGTCCCGATGTAATCGCCGTTTACGAGAACATCTACCCCTGTAGGCGCAGAAGTGAATACGATAGCATCACCAGAAATTCCTTCAACCGCTGTTTCGGCAGCTTTTTTGGCCGCTTTCGCTTCTGCTTTTAGTTGTTTCTTTTCTGACATAGTCATCTTTTTTTCAACAACAGGAGCTTCATTATCCTGTTCTTCGGTTGTTTCCATCACCTGCTGATCATCGGCAACTTCAGTTGAGATAACATCACGAGAATCACCACCTTTTCCTTTTTCCCCCGTGTTGAGAGAGCTTAAAAAGAGAAAGAGTCCTCCTGCAAAAAGAACTACGAGAACTATGAGAATCGCCAAAAATGGAGCGATACTCTTTTTCCGCTCGAGGAAACTATCTCCATCGGTGTACAGGTCATCCACCGGAGTTTCCATTTCAAAGGCCACAGGATGCTGTTCTTCGTGAACCGGTGCAGGAGTGTATTCTCGTGTATTTGCAGGAGAAATAATATCTTGAGAAACCTCGGAATCAAAATCAAAGGCTGATTCAAAATCAACTTCATTGTCAGCAGATACCACAGAAGGAGCACTATCTTCAACACTGGGAATATATTGTGTTACATCGGGTGCGGTTTCATACTGACTGATAGCCGGAGCTTCCGTGTTAACAATCCCATGAATCTCTGTTGCAAATTGGGGTGCCTCTTCTACAGGAGCGGGAATCACGGGAGCGGGAATCACGGGAGCGGGAATCACGGGAGCGGGAATCACGGGAGCGGGAATCACGGGAGCGGGTGCAACAGGAGTTGGCACTGCGAGAATTGGTGCCACCGATGGTGAAATCATTTCGGAAACTCGCATAAGTTCTTCGCGCGAACGACACACTTTTACAAAGTTCATCACTCCGGCTTTTTCTAGCAACTCATGCACTTTTGGATGAGGGGCAACAATCACTATCCGTCCATTAATATCGAGAATCGCGCGATTCAGATTGATAAACCTATTAATCGAATCAGAATAGATATAATCGAGTGTTGTGAGATCGATGGCAATGTATTGGTTCCCTGAACGAACCAACTCTTCTGCCTTTACACCCATCATGACAGCATCTAAGAGTTCTTCACCAGCCATGACCGGTTCTATAACCTGAAATACACCAGCCTGAAAAATTGAAATATTAATACGAACCTCCCGGTTTACGTTCTAAAGTGTTTGAAATAGATTGGTAATATATCAAAAAAATGTTCTCTTAACCAAAAGTATCACGACATAACAGCATTATTTTCATCATTTAACCATTGTGTATAGAATTATTCAACAATTTACTCCGATCATCGTGAAGATCAACTGAGAAATGCGACACCAATTCATTCAGCGTGGCAGACTCATTTTCGAGCTTATTCAACGACTCATGGGTCTGATCTGCGGTCATGGCCGTTGTGGTAGTCGCTTTTTCAATCTGTGTGAGTCCGGTGGTAATTTCATCAATCGCTATTAATTGATTTTTTGAATCTTCTGCACTTCCGGCAACTAATTCATCCACCGTTTTTATCTGTTCCACAATGGAGTTTAAAACTGCGGCCACTTTTTCGGTCAACTGATACCCATGCAATACTAACTTCCGATCCTGATCAATGATCATCTGTGTTTCACTGGCAGCCTTAGCACTGCGACTCGCCAAAGTACGAACTTCATCGGCAACTACGGCAAATCCTTTTCCATGTACACCCGCTCGAGCAGCTTCCACCGCTGCGTTCAGGGCGAGCAAATTCGTTTGAAAGGCAATGCTATCAATTGTTTTGATGATTTTTGCCATCTGTTCGCTCGACCGAGAAACGTCAGTCATCGCCGATGATAGCTCTGCCATTTCATTGAGACAGCCACGAGCCTGAACTGTTGCCACATTAGCGATTTTTTCGATAGCACCAATCCGTACTGTCTCATCCTGCATAGTTGATCTTATTTCGCGAAGCGCCGCGCTCATCTCTTCAACCGCAGCCGCAGATCGTGAAGCTTCGTCGGTCAAAGCGATTCCCATCGAAGATATTGCCGCAGTTTCAGTAAAGACATCTCGCGAACTTTCAGCAATCCCGAGGACCAGTTCAGCGAGAGAGTTCCGCATCTGGGTCAACGCTATCCCCAACTGATCATTCTCTGAAGCCAAGGCGATGTTTGTTTGAAGATTCCCCGATGAAATATCGCGGGCTGATTCAATTTTTGATCGCCACGACTCAATAACCTGCTGAAATCCTCGCGATAGTTCACCTATCTCATCAGTGCGGCCCAATTCATCGGCAGTTAAATCGGCGTCTGTTTCTCCTGCGGCAATTTTGCGGCACACTGCAGATACATGCACGAGCGGCTGAGTAATCTTTTTTGCTGCGCTCGCCACAATTGCGCTTGTAGCAACTCCTGAAAAGATCATAACAATAACGAGCAGAATAGTGCTAGCTGCAGCGTGAGCAAATACTGTTGTCCAAGGAACAATCACGACCGAAGCCCACACGGCAGCATTTCCTTTAACCTGAACGGGAACGATAACTGCGAGATTGTTTCCCCACCATTCAGATGTCGTTTTCTTTTCGGCAAGTATTTTTGAGATATGTTCCATATCAACAGGATAGAGATCGGATAGTTTTGGCATCACGGAAACCGTATCAGTTCCTTCTACCGCTTGAACCGGCTCTAATCCTCCAGAGAGCGCACAAAGAGATTGGTCAGCAGCCAAAATCATGAGTTTACCTTTGCCTCCAAACACCTTCGTCGTATCAGCCATGAGTTGCAATTCACTTATTGCCACATCGATACCGACTAAACCGATCGATTTTGAATCTCGCTTGATTGGTGCAACAGCAGAGATCATTAACAGTCGTGCGTATTGATCATAATAGGGATCAATCAGTGCCTGAACATTAGAATCAATCGGAATATCCCACCAGGGATTTCCTTTATACACATCTGGGGATGAAAGATCTTCCACTGCGCCAAGAGCGATTGTTCCCGCGGAGTCCTTTTTCCACCATATTTCAGTTATAAATGGAGAGGTTCTTTCACGAGCACGAATTGAGTCTTCTCCATTGGCACCGCGAAATTCACCGGCAATCCAATAGCCGTAGGCAGAATAGCTTGAAGGACTTGATTCTAAATTACTTTTGAGGATTCGCGAAGCATAACTCCAACTGAGCTGATCATCCCCTTTTCCCGCAGCAAACCCTTCAGCGATAGAAGCAACTTCGACCATAACATGTGACAGTTCTGATTCAACAAACCGAGCTTTGGACTCGGCAATAACACGCGCTTCATTACGCGCTATTTGCCCTGCGGAAATAAATGTGTAACTGGATACAAAAATGAGAAGAACAACTGTCGAAACGGAAAGAACCATTCCCAGTTTTTGCACGAGTTTTCCACTAATTGTGGTTTGCCGCCCATTATTCATCATAGATCCTCACATTTCATTTTACCCGCAAAACTATCACAAAACATAATAAACTGATCTGAAGGAAGTGCTTTTGAATAGAGCCATCCCTGAATACTATTTGCACCAAGTGTTTCTATCAACTGTCGCTGATCGTCGGTTTCAACACCTTCAACGACAGTGGTCATTCCAAGTTGAGAAGACAAATCGATAATAGTTCGGAAGAGCGCTTCATCCCGTTCCCCCGTGAGAATTTTATCGGTAAAGCTTTTGTCAATTTTCAGCTCATCAAATCGGAAACGGCTGAGATAACTGAGACTAGAATATCCTGTTCCGAAATCATCTAAGGAGAGAAGGAAGTCATTCTCCTGTATTTTTTCGAGAAGCTCTTTTACTTCGTCCTGAATAATTACATTTTCAGTGATTTCAAGTAGTACCAACCGAGGATCAATACGCCACTTTTCCGCCCGCGCCAGGAGCTTTGCCAAGAAATCCTTGTGAAGGAGATGCGCCGGAGAAACGTTCACCGAAAGGGAAATAGTTTTCATCCCGGCTAGTTGACATCGTTTCAGATGATCAAATGACCGTTCGAACACATACTCACCCAACGCTTCAATTGTGCCGGTTCGTTCAGCCACAGTCACAAATTCAGGAGGAATGATATAGCCGAGATCAGGATGGATCCATCGAAGAAGCGCTTCCATGCCCACCACGCTTCGATCCACTACCGATACTTTCGGCTGGAAATGAACTTCTATCTGACCCGATGCGATCGCCGTAAGCATATCATTTTCGATGCGAACTTCCCTTTGGCGCAGTTTCAGATCATCGGGGGTGAAAAAGTGGGTCCCGCGGCGGTAGGTTTTTTTTGCCTCCGCAAGTGCACACTCTACACTATGTATAAGTGAGTCAGGAGCAACGTCTTCTCCTTTGAATTCATACACTCCAGCGCTGAAGGTAAGAAGCACCTGTAGTTCGAGTTGGCCGGGAATTTTTTCGGCAGCTTCCAAAAGCTTCTCTAATTCAAGCGAGCACTCTTCGCGGGTCCCTTCAAACAGCATCATAAACTGATCACCATACCATCTTCCCGAATGAGAAAAGCCATAAGAAGCAATCAACTCTCCCATTGATGAAATCAATTTATCACTTAAGGGTATACCCAAATTCGCATTTATGCGGGAAAAGTGGTCAAAATCTGTCATACATAAGAAAAATGGCTTGGACTCCGCCATCATTTTCTCTAAATCGAGTGTAAACCCGGCGCGATTTTTCAGACCAGAAAGAGCATCTATATAAGTAGTCTTAAATATCTTACGAAAAAGTTGTGCACGAAAGTGTTCCAGTAAAAATGCCAAAAGAAAATTGAGACTAAACACGGCGGGAAAATCAGACTCTGTGGCCATTCCAAACACCGCCACATCTCCACCACGCACCATAAAGACTGATATTGCCCACGTAAAGAGAATTGCCGAAAGAACCGTTCCCCATCGAACTCCTGTTAAAAAGAGTGTGTAGAGCGGGAACAAAAGCAACCCACTTGTGGGGAGTTGCGTTGGTTCAGTAAAGGCGTTAGTATTGGTGGTTATATAAAGCAGAAGCATCAACACGGGAAACAGAAACGGGATCACAGCATTATTTCGAAAGCGTGTGGCGAGAAATGCAATCCCGAAACAGAGAGCCGATGCAAAAAGATTCAAGGTAACAAAATCGGCACCGGCAGAAGTGCGAATAAGTGCCAATAGCAAAAGTGTGACGCCTCCAAATGAGAGCAAAACGCGAGTAAACAGATTCTTTTGAACCAATTCCATAGTATCACCTTTACAGAGATTGCTTGTTATGGTCGATCGCAATTGCCGTAACAGTCTAAAATTGAAACGCATACCTGTCAAGCAAAGGAATATATGTGGATCTATTTTTCTGCCGTATTGGCGTTAATCAAAAAGTGATGCCCCACGTTGTGCAGAACATCACTTGAACCGATAGAAAAAAGCTATCACACGCGATTTTCGAAAAATGCGGCGATTTTCAAGAGTCCTTGTTTCAATACTTCGTAATCCATAGCACAGGAGATTCGAATGTGACGATCCCCGCGCGATCCAAAGGCGATTCCCGGTATAGTTAAAACATTGACCTCCTCAAGAATTGCCACGGCTACATCTTTCGAAGTGCCGTAGTGGCTAATGTCAGGGAAAATGTAGAACGCCCCTTCCGGTTTATTCACTTTAACATAAGGAATTTTTGACAGAATCTCATAAGCAAGTGCTCTGTTTTTGTTCAATGATGCTCGAACTCCGGCGATAAACTCTTCAGCTTCGCCTTTCACAGCCGGAACGGCAGCCATCTGCGAAGGCGCCGCGGCACAGGTGGCGATATATTGATTCGACACGATCAGTGGTTTTGCTAGCTCTGCCGTTGAAATGGTCCAACCGATACGCAGTCCCGTGGCACTTGCTTTTTTCGAAATCCCATCGATCAAAAACACTTTGTCGGTGTAACGCGCGGGTGTATCTGGTTGCTCGTCAGTGTAGAGATCCTTGTAGATTTCATCGGAAATAATATAGAGCGATTCATGTTTGTCCGCCAGATCAGCCAACTTCTTGCAGGTTTCTGAATCGTATTGTTTTCCTGTAGGATTTCCCGGATTATTGAACACTATGAATTTTGTGTTATCCGTAATCTGCGATTCAAGATAATCAAAATCAATAGAAAAATCATTGTTGAGTTTGTAATTTTTTGCTTTCGCACGCTGCATTGAACAGATAGTTTCGTACACAGAAAATCCGATTTCAGGAATGAGAATTTCATCACCCTCATCGAGATAGGTATACAGTGTATTCCACAGTGCACCCTGCGCGCCATTGGTGATCACAACCTGAACCGCCGATACAACTTTGCCAATTCTCGCGCCGTGAGCAACCGCGACCGCTTCGCACAATTCCGGAGTTCCCTGATTGCGCGTATAGCGAGTTGCCGCACCGTTCATCGCTGCAACACCAGCTTCCCGTACCGATTCAGGAACGTTAAACGGAAGTTCGCCAATGCCAAGATTGATAGTTCCAGCTTTGGCCAGCGCGTTCATTTTGCGAATTTCTGACAATTCTATGCCCTGAAGTTTTTTCGATGGTGTCAAAGACATAGTGTTCTCCCTGATCTAATGTTCAAAAGCGATCGATGCGTTTTCCTCGACCTTATTA
>JFJP01046282.1_pt1 | contig 10193 bp, 9 predicted proteins | sample 431651 | NCBI WGS metagenome assembly JFJP01 (sample SAMN02602958, study PRJNA72255) | Microbial mat metagenome, whole genome shotgun sequencing project. | biome: fresh water; feature: sink hole; material: water; isolation source: purple microbial (photo- and chemosynthetic) mats found in... | reverse complement strand
ATTTGTCAAGCCAGAACAATGCATTAGCAATAAGGTAGTTGCTTACCTCATTTCTGCCGTAGTTGTAAATATATGTCCCCCACTCGGGATGTGAGCCTCTTCGCTGGTCCTCATGTTCATAGAGTGCCGAACCGTCAAATCTGCCGAGGCTGTGAGCATCTTTAGGAAAATGAGCAGGAACCCAGTCGAGGATGACAGCCAATTCGTTTCTATGGCAGGTATCGACAAAGAACATGAAATCTTCCGGTGTGCCGTAACGACTGGTAAGGGAATAGGGGGCGGTAACCTGATATCCCCATGATTCATCAAGAGGATGTTCCATAACCGGCAGCAGTTCGATATGGGTGAATCCCAGTTTTTTTGCGTAGGGAACAAGGGTCGTTGCCAGTTCCCTGAAGGTGAGAAAGCGCTCGGGGTCAGCGGGGTCCCGTTGCCAGGAGCCCGGGTGTACTTCATATATCGACAAAGGTTGGTTATAGGGTGGAGTTGTTCTTCTCTTTGCTTGCCACTGGTCGTCGGTCCAGGGGTAATTGCCGATGGATCTGACAATCGAGCCCGATTGCGGACGAAGCTCCCCAAAAAATTGAAAGGGATCTGATTTTTCCAAAACATCGCCGTTCTGCGCCCTGATATGGAATTTGTAAACCTCTCCCTGCTGCAGGTGAGGCAGAAATAATTCCCATATACCTGATACGCCGAGAGAACGCATGGGATGTACCCGCCCATCCCAGCCGTTAAAATTGCCGATAACCGATACTGCCCGGGCGCTGGGGGCCCATGTGCGAAAAACGATTCCGGCAATATTTTCGCAGATTACCGGATGGGCGCCGAGATGGTCATACAACCTATAATTTCTTCCGGCGTTGAAGAGAAAACGGTCCTGTTCGCCGAGCAGCACTGGAAAACGGTAGGGGTCGTTGCTTACCATCGTTACGCCGCTGTAAAAGTGTATTTCATAGCGATAATTGAAGGGGGCGAGCAGGGGATCGGACACATCTTTGACGGCGAGAACTGTTTCGAACAGGCCTTCCACAGCGATTTTTCCCATGGCGATTGAGTGGCCATCAAGGAGGAGGTTGACCTCCTTGGCATGCGGTTGAAATGTTCGGAGTGTTATCATTCCCTCCGTCGGGACATGGAAATGGCCGCCAAGGTAATGAAATGGATCATGATGATCGCAGGTAACTATTCTTTCCAGGTCATTTTTCATGGCAGTCTCCGGGCAGTACGCCTGCAAGTGTTTTTCGACATTATTCGAGGTGTTTTCATCGTTTTTGAATACTATGCCATGCAGACAGATTTGTCATGGCCAATCTCTTCGTCTGGCCTTAAAGTAGGAGGTCAGACGAAGGGAGGGTGGTGAACAGCTTGACGGAGCAAACAAGAGTTTGATAGAATCTTTATAGCAAATCATAATTGGCATCGAGATTCCCTGCCGAAATAATTTTTCTCAAGGGTATGCTGGAAACACAATTCAGAATAAAAGGATGGGCTATGGGCGAGCAAGCACGCAACAGCACGAACTCATTGACAGGCACTTTTCTTGTTTCTACACCGCAAATGCCCGATCCACGGTTTGAAGAACATGTGATTTATATTTGTGCACATAACGATGAAGGAGCCATGGGCGTTGCAATAAATCAACCGAACCGGGCTTTTTCCCTGGCAGAGATTCTTCGTGGAGCTAATTTACCTATTCCCCAGGGCGAATTACCGGCGGTATATATTGGTGGGCCGGTTGAGTTGGAATCGGCATTCATTCTCTATCTTTCCGACTATAAGGCCCAGCATCGCTTGGATATCAGTGAAACGGTGTCGTTGACGCGGGAGACAAAGGTTCTTGAGGATATTGCCTTGGGGCGAGGCCCGAAACAGTATCTTTTTATCCTCGGATATACCGGCTGGGGTCCGGGCCAATTAGAGAATGAATTGATGGAGAACGGCTGGCTGAGCGTTCCCGCCAATGATGAAATTATCTTCAATAATCCCGACGAGTTCAAATGGAAAGCTGCGGCAATGCATTATGGCATTGATATAGCTACCTATGAAGATGTTATTGGCAATGCTTAAAGAATTCCTTCCCCAGCTTTTGCATGCATGCTGTGTTTTGTCGTTTATCTTTGGATCGAGGGTTTTATGTCGTTAGTTGCAGAATTATTTACCTGTCAACGCTGCGGTTTCTGTTGCCTTGGGAACACTACAGTCTCTTTAAATGAGGATGATCGGCAACGCATGTCGGCTATTCTGCAACTAACGGAAGAGGAGGTTGCACGGCAATTTTGGCGAATTACCGCAGGCAGTGTGCAAATGAAAACCATAGACGGTCACTGTATTTTTTATGACCAGGGTTGCAAGGTTCATGGGGGTCGCCCCTGGCGATGTGCGCAATGGCCGTTGCATCCTTCCATCCTCACCGATGAAACGAATCTGCAGACTATTGCCGATTCCTGTCCGGGTATTAACAAAAACCTGTCTTATCGACAATTCTGCGAGATCCTACAGCAGATCCTGAAAAATGGCGATTTCACCTGTTGAGCCTTAACGCCTGTATACAATGAAACATGAGCTGCTGTTTTTAGGGAAAATAAAGGACAGTTTTCTTGCTGTCGGGGCAGAGGAATATGCATCGCGATTACGGCATTACACATCTTTTTCCATCACCCTGCTCAAAGAAAAAAGACGAACGCGGGGGCAGTTGTCGATCTGCGAGGAAGAAGGCCTGCAGCTGTTGCAGGCAGTGGCTCCGGGAGCGCTGGTGGTAGTTCTTGACCCAAAGGGAAAACACTATTCTTCGGAGGGCTTTTCCCAGCAGATAGATCAGTGGGAAATGCAGGGGGTAAAGCAGGTGTGTTACCTCATCGGCGGCCCAGATGGCCATGGGCAAAAGGTCATACAGGCGGCGGACCTGCTCCTCTCCCTGTCCCCGATGACCTTTACCCATGATATGACGCGGATGTTGTTGATTGAACAACTTTATCGAGCGTATACCATTAAGGCCGGAGAGAAATACCATAAATAAAATTATGCGGGTTGGTCGTTAAAGGTAAGGTAAATATCAAAGCGGCTGTTTTTCATGGTTATGCTGTGTGAGGGCCGGTGGTCGGTCAGGGGGAGGGCTGGACCGGGACGTTTTACCACGGCCCGATTCCCCGCCTTGTTGAGAGCTGTTGTCAAGAGTTGTCCGCTATCCTGGTCATCACCGACAATGGATCTGATGATCCGCATTGTCTGCCGATTCAGGGCTGAATCCTGACGATGCGGGTACATCGGATCTAGGTAGATAACGGTGTAGATTTCAGAGCATTGTTGTAGATACTCTTGGCTGTCCCCGATAATCAGCCTTATCCGCTCGGCAATGATGTCGGCTGTTTTTTTTGCCAGCAGGCCTCGATTCAGACCGTCTTCAAGAAGAGCAGCAATAATCGGTGATCTTTCACATATCGTTACCTTACAGCCAAGACTTGCCAGGACAAAAGCGTCACCGCCCAGACCTCCGGTACTGTCAAAGATGCTTGGTCGTTTGCCGCTTTTAATGCCGACCGCTCGGGCAAGGGGCTGTTGCGTCGTGCAGTCTTTCGCCAGTCTGTAACCGTTTTTGCCGTGGACGAAATCGACATAAAGCAGGCAGCGCCGATGTTTTGCACCAGCCATGGGTTGGAGGAGTTGCAACCCATGTTCGGTGTAAGCGAGAAGCAGGTCGGTAGAACAAGGTATTTCAGGGGCGAAGAAGGGAAGATCGAGTTTCTTTGCCAAATCCAGTGCTTTTTGTAGAATTATCGGTGTATTTATTGTAGATGAAACGGATATCGACGGGGGAGGATGCATGTCATTCCTCGCATCATATTAAAGATTTATGTAAAAGTGAGATAAGCACAGTACCCGACCAAATTAAAAATAACCAGTGACTTTCCATGACACTCCAAAAACCAGATGTTATCGCTATTATTCCCGCCCGTTACGAATCCAACATGATTCAACACGTCGTCGAGAGGGCTCGGGCTGTTGCAATGCTTTCTCGGGTGGTTGTCGCCACCGACGACCCGCGTATTGCCCGCTGTGTCGAAGGCTTCGGCGGAGAATGCGTCATGACCCGCAAGAATCATGTCTCCGGCTCCGATCGTCTGGCGGAAGCGGCTGAAATTCTGAGGATTTCCGAACACGATGTGGTGGTAAATATCCAGGGAGACCAGCCGCTTTTTCCGGCAGAAATTGTGCAGCAGGTTGCTCAGCCGCTGCTTGATGATCCGGCCTTGCCCATGTCTACCTTGATATACAAGATTGTCAGACCTGAAGAAATACATGACCCCAACCACGTTAAGACGGTTTTCGATCGTGATTTTTATGCCCTCTATTTCTCCAGGTCACCCATTCCCTTTCAACGTAATCCGAACGAGGGGATACAGCCGACTTACTATAAACACCTGGGGTTTTATGCCTATCGTAAGGGATTTCTCCTCTCATTTGTCGCCCTGCCGGAGGGGGAATGGGAAAGATTTGAAAAACTTGAGCAGTTACGTGCTCTTGAATACGGATATAAGATTAAACTGGTAATAACCGAGCATGATTCCATTGAAGTTGACACCCCGGAGGAACTTCTGCGGGTTGAGGAATATTTGTTGAAAACCTGAGAATCATTTGACGGGTGATAAAAAATAACCGACAATAGGTGGAGATGGTCCACATTCCAACCGCATGAGGTCAGGTGTGATACTTGATAAGCTCAAGGAAATTCAGCAAGTTCGACTTTCACCTCTGGATCTTTTGCCCCAGCTCGATTTACGGGAAAAACTCGTTGATCTTGTTCTTCGGGGCGTGCCGGATCATGTGCAATCGACCGCCAAGTCGCATCTCCTCAACCTCCGCCAGGAACTGCTGGAAACGAGTGTTGAAGACGTTAAGGTTGTTGTCTTCGGCGGAGGAACAGGTTTGTCGAATATCGTCGGCGGCGATTCGCGCCGAGATAATTGGGCAAAAAAGCCTTTTAACGGTTTAAAGGAAATATTTCCGCAGACTCGGTCAATTGTTTGTGTTACCGATAACGGCGGCTCAACCGGTGAGTTGTTGAAAGACTTGCCGCTTGTGGCCTTGGGCGACATGCGCCATGTGTTGCTGTCGTCTATCGAAAGCAGCAATCTGCAAAAACGATATACAATCGACCGTTTTGGGGCGGAAAAGATTGCTGCTGTTCTTGCCGAAATCTTCAATCTCCGGTTTTCCCGACCATTTGTCAAATCAACTCAGCAATTCAGGGACATTCAGGCACTCATCGAGGTGTTGCCACAGTCGCTGGAACAGTATTTCAAATATCTCATCGATTATCTCTTTGCCGACCGTCGATTGGCACAAACCCTGAACCGTCCTCACTGTCTCGGCAATTTGTTGCTTGCCGCCGCTATCTATCGCGAGGTTGATATAAGGGTTTCCGAAGAACAGTTATGCCGCGAACAGGAAATTCTGCACAGGGCGATTTTCAAGGGCATCAATGCCCTGGCCAGAGTCATCGGTGCCTGTGACCGGGCGGTGCTGCCCTGCACCTCAACGCCGGCTCAATTACGGGTACTCTATACCAACGGTGTTGAGGTCGTTGGCGAACATAAACTGGGCGATGCCCGCCGGGGTTTTCCCGTGGATAGTGTCCAGGTTGATTATTGTGACACCATTCGTATTTATGATGAGGTCCTGGAGGATATCGAGGATGCCGATATTTTGATTCTCGCCCCTGGCAGCTTGTACTCGTCGATTATCCCGGTTTTCAAGGTTCCCGGATTGGCGGAAGCGGTTCGCAGCAATCGCAAGGCATTAAAGGTACTGGTTTCCAATCTTTGGGTCCAGGCCGGCGAAACCGATTTGAGTATTGCCGATCCTGAAAGAAAGTTTCATGTTTCCGATATGATCAGAGCCTATGAAAAGAATATACCGGGTGGCACCAGGGGGCTTTTCAATGAAGTGCTGTGCATCTCGTTAAACGATATTCCGGCATCAGTGTTGCAGCGGTATGCGGTGGAAGGTAAGGTTCCCATCTTCGTTGACCGGGAAAAACTTTTCCATGAACACTATATTCCCATTGAATGCGGTGTTTTTTCAAGGGAAGCCCTGGTTGAACGAGGTGTAATTCAACATGATCCGGATATCCTCGCCCTGGCAATAAAGGCACTTTATAACGGACGTAATTGTTTTCTCTCGTGTCCGGCACCTGGTGTTTGGTCAAAGAACGAGCGATCGACCCGCTACCAACCGCAGGAAAAACTCTGCGTTTTGCCCTGTCAGAAGTTTGCAAGTATCAGAGAGAGGATTGGTCAGATATCCATCAGTTGCCTTGGAGAACAGCTGCAGATCGATGAAGAAAAACTGAAGACTGATCTTTGTGAGATACTTTGGAACCATCCCGTCATTCCTCTGCATCATCTCCATTATTTTGATTCGATTCACTGTATTGACCGGCCGCATTGGAACAGAGACCAACAGTGGGACAATGTTTTCTCTTTTTTTGATCCGGAAGACCGCGCCATCAAAATCAGGTGTGATCAGGTAGGGATCATACAAAAGCTTGAAATAGCCTTGATGATTGCCCTTGGCGAATCCCTTCTCGGTAATTATGCCGAAAAAAAGGAAATGCAGGAAGTTGTGCTCAATAACCTGCCCCTTGGCAGGGTGTATCATCTGTATCTTCGTGAAAACGAGCAGCGAAACTGTTTGCTTGATCACTCTCAGTTGCGAACGTTTCTTTCTCTGGCCCGCATGAGCAGCAGCGAAGAAGAAAATCATTATACCCGCCTCATAAACAGGGATGAGGGTTTTACCCCCCCGGGTTTGCTTATGGGGCTCATGTATGCCTGGTATATAGACAACCGGTTGGCGAGTCATATTGAGTATAAAATGTCGGTAATGAAGATAAATCAAACCGATTTGATCCCGGAACAGTTGAAGATGGCAGGAAGGAGACGCAAGATGGTGAGCTTTTTTAAAGATGTAATTTTCAGGCAATAACTATTCTCCGGCAACATCAATGTAGCATGGAAGGAAGAGAGGATGAAAGTTCTCGTAATTGATGATGATACACGAATTCGCGAGCTTATTCGCATGTGGCTGGAGCGCGATGGTTTTGAGGTGGTGGAGGCGGAAGACGGTAAAAAGGGTGTTGATTGTTACCGCACTAGTCCGGTTGACATAGTCATCTGCGATCTCCTTATGCCTGTGCAGGAAGGTATTGAAACTATAACCCATTTTCGTGAAGAATTCCCGCAGGTCGGCGTAATTGCCATTTCCGGCGGCGGAAAAATCGGTTCGGCTTCATATCTCGCTATGGCCGAACAGCTTGGAGCCTGGAGGGTGTTTGCCAAACCTTTGGATATGCCTGCTCTCATTAAAGCAATACGGGAATGGCGAATAACGCCATAGAACCCTTAGACGGTTGGATAACCTTGATGCCCACAGATCATTTTATGCCGATTAAAACACTCGTTGTCGATAATAATCCGGTTTTTTTGAAGGCCTTATCGGCCATACTCGAACAGGAAGGGTGTTTCGTCAGAACGGCTGGAACCGGTCTTGAAGCCATCGAACTGCTACAAGAATATCAGCCGGATATTGTTTTCACAGATCTTATCATGCCCTTGGTCAGTGGTGAACAGCTGTGTCGAATTTTACGCCATGTTAAGCGATTTCAGGAAATCTTCATCGTCGTCCTTTCGGCGATAATTCTTGAGGACAGGGACAGAATTACAAAGGATATCAATTGCGACCTTTGTATTGCCAAGGGCAGTCTGAAGGAGATGCGACAACATATTCGCCAGGCACTGCTTGCCTTCAGTGACAGAAAAAAGCTGTCCCTTGCTCCGTTTAGCCGTAAAGATGCGCGAATTCCCTCAGGTTTAAGACCTTCGAGCGTGACGAGTGAATTGCTTTCGGAAAAGCGGCATATTGCCATGATGCTTGCCAATCTTGAAGAGGGAATCCTGGAACTGAGCAGTCATGGCAAGATTGTCTCGGTCAACAGAGCTGCCCTTGATATCCTTTCCAGCCGTGAAGAGCTTCTCCTTGGCAGGAGCTTTGTTGAGGCTATAGAGTGGAATCATTTACAGGAAGCCATCGGGCAATGGACAGAGAAACAGCTTATTGGCCGAGGCATGTGCGACTACGAAATTATTGAAGAAGCGCCCCTGTTGCTGAATGGTCAGGTCATTGTCGCAACGTTTATGCCGGTGGCCGAGGCCGACAATGTCTTTGGGCTTTGTATTTTCCGCAATATAACCCGACAATTTCATGCTGAACAACATAACAAAGAGCTCGACAATGCCATAAAACTGGTCAAAAAAATGGATGCGATGAGCTGCATGGCCGGCGGAGTCGCCCACGATTTTAATAATCTTTTGACCGTTATCTGCGGAAATCTGGATATTCTCGCCCATTATGGGGAGCGGCAAGATTGTAATGATAAGGCGAAACTTATCGAACAGGCAAGAAAAGCGGCCCTGGCGGCAGTTGATCTTACCCGGCAGATTTCCTGTTTTTCCAATTTCGGTATTGTCAGCAGGGAAACCGTCGGCCTGGGACAACTTGTTCGATCGGCTGTGGATAATTTTTATGAGCATGAAATCAGTGACTGCAGCATCACAGCCGAGTGTGACGATTGCCTGGTGTATGTAGACCAAGAGGAAATGAGTCAGGCGATAGCCAATGTCTTGAGGAATAGCCTTGAAGCAGCGGCGGATGGGGGTAAGGTTGAAATACATATTGGTAAAAGTTTCTTTGAAACCCCCTGCCTGATGGCGGGACAATATGTGTCTGCCGGCAATTACGCTAAAGTTTCTATCCGCGATTTCGGCCGGGGGATTGATCGCGAGCAACTTTTTCGAATTTTTGATCCGTATTATTCGACGAAGGAAAGGGGTGCATTGAAGGGGATGGGGCTTGGTCTGACAGTCGTCTATGCCACTCTCCGCAACCATGGCGGCCATGTCGTCGTCCAATCTGAAACAGGGGTGGGAACGACGGTTTCGTTCTTCCTTCCGCTTATGACGGATAAGGGCAACGAGCGGGGAAAGCAGCAGCAGGAAACTCTTGCCGTTCAAACTGTTGTACTGATTGAGCCGGATGAACAAATGCGGGAAATCGGCAGAATAATGCTGGAACACCTGGGCTATGCGGTTGCAAAGGCGGCGAACCGCAAGGAAGCCATGAATAAAATGCAGCCCTTTCTAAATGATCCACAGCTGCCTCGGCCCCTTATTATCCTCGATTTATCCTCAGCCAACGGAGAGTCTGCTGTCGAAACCTGTCGATTGTTGCATGAGTTGGATGGTTCTCTCCAGGTTATTGCTATGAGCGGCACCATTCTTGATCCGGTTATGGACGATTGTCGAAAATACGGCTTTGCCAACACCCTGCCGAAACCATATACCATGGATAGCTTGAAACACATCACCGGGATGGTTATGAATATCTGAATTTTTCCTGCCTCATCTCCTGGGCCATTTGCCGTTATACATAAGAATGATGCCGTAGATAAAGGCCAGCAGACCGAAGATTATCTGCTGCCGGTTAAGAAGGATAAGTGCTGACAAACAGAGAAGCGCGCCAATTGTAACCTTGTTCATTGTGGTGTCAATACCTCGTCTGGGTTCTGCGCCATAGTTCTTCAAGCTTTTTCTCGGAAATTGACTGACGTGTCCTTATCTCCGGTGAAAAAAGCGCAATTCTGTATTCGTTGACCATCGTTTTATAGAGAAAAGCGCAGGCTCGGGCCTCCTCCGTCATATCTTCTTTTTTCAACATCAGTTGTTGCAGATTTTGCAGATGCTTAATGAGAGGTGCGGCTTTCCTGCTGTCTTTTGCCGGATCAGCATAATATCGTTCTATTCGAACCGATAAACACTGTAATTGTCGGTCAAGATCGGTAAATGAATCTTCAGCTTCATGCCGCAGCAGACCCCGGGGGAAGATATCGTCAAGATGGGCGATAAACTCGGCCTTTTTCTCCGGCAGATAAAGGGTACCTTGCCCGGGAGAAAAGATTTTTTCAATGGTCTCCATTATCGAACGACGCTTGCGTAACAGGTGGAGGAAGTCGTCGCAGAGTTTTTTGCCTGTGGTCAAGAAGCCCTGTTTCCTTACCTCTTCGACTTTTCTAAGAAATACCTGCTGTTCAATGATGTCGGGGGAAAGGGGAGAAAAGATGCGTGACAGCAGGAACT
>JFJP01044547.1_pt1 | contig 10193 bp, 11 predicted proteins | sample 431651 | NCBI WGS metagenome assembly JFJP01 (sample SAMN02602958, study PRJNA72255) | Microbial mat metagenome, whole genome shotgun sequencing project. | biome: fresh water; feature: sink hole; material: water; isolation source: purple microbial (photo- and chemosynthetic) mats found in... | reverse complement strand
TTACTGCAGAAATTAATGGTAAACCTATGCAGTTACCTCCATATAATTTCAGGGTAAAATCTGTTCCAAAACCGACCGCTGTATTTGCCGGGAAAAGTACAGGTAGCGTTCCAAGAGCTACTGCTGCTGCTCAACAGGGTGTGTTCGCAATAATGCCCGATTTCGACTTTGAACTTAATTATGTAGTTACCGCCTTTACAGTTATGTATTCTGATAATCGCGGAGACTTTGAAGAACCAAGTACAAGCAGCAACTTTACTCAAAAACAGAAAGACCTGATTGGCAGGCTTACACGCGGAAAAAACTTAATTATAAAAGATATTAAAGCACTTGGTCCTGATGGAAAAACAGTAGAACTTCTGCCTGTAATTTTAAAGATAGACTAGTATCATAATAAATGTACAACCATGAATAAGAAAATCCTTTTTGGAATTATCACTCTCTCTCTTTCAGGTATAATAAATGCCCAGAGTTTCGGTGATATTTACCAGAAATCTATTCCGGATGCAAAAAAAATCAATTACCCATATCTGCGTGAAGCTGATGTAATGAGGGCTAAACGATATTACCGGCTAATTGATCTTCGTGAAAAGATTAACCAGCCATTATATTACCCTACAGTAAAAACTAATGACGGAAGGAAAAGTTTCATTAATATCATTCTTGATGAGATCAAAGCAGGCAGACTAAATGCTTATGATCCTCTGGAACCTTCAGTGAATACAACATATGCTGAGATAGAAGTAAAGATGGGAGCTGTAACAACAGTACAGACTATTCAGGTCAATGCAGCAGGTTTAACAAGAGAGGATTCAGTGAAGCAGGATGCAAAACCTGAGGAGGTAAAACAACTTCTTCTGTATGAAGAATGGTATTTTGATAAAAAACTATCAAAGCTTGATGTAAGAATTATTGCTATTCAGCCATTTTATATGGCCTTTGATGAGCAGATCGGAAGAGTCCTTAAAAAGCCATTATTCTGGATTAATTATGACGAAGCCAGAGATGCCCTTGCAAAACAGGAAGTATTTATGAGTGATAATGATGCCCAGCGGATTTCATTTGATGATCTCTTTATGCAACGCAGATTTGGAAGCGTTATCTATGGAGAATCAAATACTTACAACGACAGAATGATCTCTGATTATCAGGTTGGTAAGTATACTCTTTTTGAAGCTGACAGGATAAAAACTGAACTTTTTAATTTTGAACACGACCTTTGGGAGTACTAATAAATTTAGCTTAGTATCCGCTAAAAGCAAGCAATAATACTGGTAATCGAGTAGGAGGAAAATGAGATAGTTTTCCTCCTATTTCATTTTCCGACCTCTCACACCACCGTACGTACGGATCGCGTATACGGCGGTTCCTCAAGAAACAACTTCCACCTTAAAGAAGTGGTCCGATAAGAAAACGTACCCAGCTAACCTGAGGCGATCCGTGGTAATGGATCTGGAGAGGATAAAGCTCCCAGCCGTATGCCAGTAGCTTTTCCTCGTGTTCGCCCACTCGCAGGCCTTTTGCTTATTTATGCCCAGCTTAATGAGATTGGCTATCTTGGTCTTTGTCCGTTTCCATTGTTTCCAAATAACCATACGTAGCCTCCGGCGATACCATTCATCAACCCTTATCAGCAGTTCCTTCATGTCAGCCAGCCTGAAGTATTGCACCCAACCTTTAATGTACTGGCTCAGTGCTTCCTTCCTCCGGTCATTACCCCAGCCGTTACTCCTTGATACGGGCTTTTATCTTTGCAACGCTTTTGGGGTGTATCCGCAGTCTGCCCTCCCCCTTTACAATGTAAAACGAGTAGCCAAGGAACTTGATACCCCTGACATTGGCAACCAGACTCTTGTCCCGATTCACTTTCAGCGACAGCTTCCCCTCTATAAAGAGGATGATGTTCTGCATAGTGCGCTCAGCACTCCGCCAACTCCTGCAGAAAATGACCATGTCGTCTGCATAGCGAACATACTTGTGCCCCCGTCTCTCAAGCTCATTGTCCAGCTCATTGAGCAATATGTTGCTCAGAACCGGACTTAACGGACCTCCCTGTGGTACGCCCTCTGTTGTCTTTTCGTATTTGCCATCATTCATCACTCCTGCATTGAGATACTTATGGATGAGCGAGATTACCCGCCCATCCTTAACCTTGTGTGACAGTACCTCTGTCAGTTTGCTATGGTTGACTGTGTCAAAGAACCTCTCGAGGTCAATGTCAACAGCATAAACATAGCCTTCAGTTATGTAGTCCCGACATTTACGAAGTGCTTGGTGTGCGCTCCTCTTTGGCCTGAAGCCAAAACTACAGGGGGAGAACTCGGGCTCATAGAGCCGGGTAAGTTGTTGCGCTATGCTCTGCTGGATAACCCTGTCTACTACCGTAGGGATACCCAACCCTCGTCTCTTCCCGTTCTCTTTGGGTATTTCTACCATTCGGACCGGATTGGGGCGGTATTTGCCCCTTTCAATGGATGTTATCAACTCCTCCTTATGTCTGACAAGATAGTCTTTCAGAGACCCGACATCCATCCTGTCAAAACCCCCTGCCCCTTTGTTCCTCCTCACTTGTTTGAAGGCAGCATTAAGGTTCGAGGGCGATAGAATTTGTTCTATCAGTCCATTCCCTGATTGGTGATTGTTGCTGGTGAGGTTGTTTTCAGTTATCCTCATGTAAGTCTGCCCTCCCACATGTCCTTCGGATGCCGTCCTATCTCCATGTGGCCAGATCCTTGATCTCTCAAAGATTTTCTGCTCTCTTCCTTTCATTCGGTAACATTCATTTACTGCTCACTCCTTAAGGTTCGGCCCTTCCTGCGGGGTGTCGTCCCTCAGTACTATGGCTTCGGCTGACTTCTCACGGTAAACCTTCTTTCGACCATGCTTCTTACTCCGTTTCCACATGTCCGCAAGATCTCCCCGGGTAAGAACGATAACTTTCATCCCATCTATCTGCTTCATTTACTTTGGTTGCTCCGGACAGTATCGGACTTCGTTTTGATTTGCAAACTCATCCCACAACCTTAAGCCTTTTATGAAGTTTCTGTTCGTCAGACCTGGATTTTGCCTCCGGCTTCTTTCAGATCCCACCTCACGGTGGGCACCCTTGCCTTTAGCTAACGCTTCCCACTGTCAGGGTGCGTTCGGGACTCTCACCCTATAGGTATCGCCCATGCCGGGCACACAAATAAAAGAGGCTGTTGAACAGCCTCTTTTTTAATTACTTATCCTCGAAAGATTAGATCTTCAGAGCAACTCATATAATTTTACATGAATTTCTCTTTTGTCGATTTCTTGACATCATCAAGATACTGCTTGATATTCTGTTCATCTTCTTTCTTAACGATAAGAAGAACATCCTCCGAATCAACAACAATATAATCTTTAAGTCCTTGTAAAACTGCCACTTTCCCCGGAGAAATGCTAAAGATATTTCCAGAATTATCGTATGAGAATATATCCCCTTTTACAATCGCATTACCCTGATTGTCAATTGTAGAATGCTCATAGAGGGAACTCCAGGTTCCCAGGTCAGACCATCCTATATCTGTACACATAACATATACATTGTTCGCCTTCTCCATAATTCCATAGTCTATAGAGATACTCCTGCATTCTGTATATGTCTTTCCTATAAAGCTTTTTTCCTCGTCTGTTCCGAATTTTTCTCTCCCTTCATCAAAAATTGAGTAAGTATCCGGCATATGTTTTTCAAATGCAGAGAGTATTGAGTTCATATTCCAGATAAAAATACCTGAGTTCCAATAAAAATCGCCGCTTTCCAAAAAGACTTTTGCAAGGTCAATATCAGGCTTTTCAGTAAAAGTCTTCACTTTAAGCAGATTATCAAATCCTTTTACAGGCTTTTTCTGATCGGCCTGAATATAGCCATAACCGGTCTCAGGTCTGTCAGGTTTTATCCCAATTGTAACAAGAGAATCACTCCCTTTGGCAAAGTCAAAACATTCCTTCAGAACCTCACAGAATTTTTCCTCTTTTACAATCAGGTGATCAGATGGGGTAACTGCTATTACAGCATCCGGATTCTCCTTAAGGATCCTGAATGTGCCATAAGCAAGACAGGGAGCTGTATTACGACGTAATGGCTCTCCAAGTACTCTTGAAGGATCAATTCCTAGTTGTTCAACAACGAGGTCTTTATATTCAGCACTAGTCACAACAAAGATATTTTCCTCGGGACAAGTTGCCTTAAACCGCCTGAAAGTTTTCTGCAAAAGGGTTTCACCTCTTCCAAGGATATCCAGAAACTGCTTTGGTTTTTCACGACGGCTGAGAGGCCAGAAACGGCTTCCCACACCACCTGCCATTATAAGAACATATCTGTTATTCATATGAGAATATTTACTTTTTGAAGAATAAGTGCAAAGATATAATTTATTATGTATCCAAGTTTCAAAAACCATGGTAACGGATATACGGTAATTATTCTTAATTTTGATCCTGAGAATAAAATACCATGATTAAATTTTTCACACAGCTGGGTCTTTACTTCCTCTTGCTTAAGAAAGTCTTTTCAAGGCCTGAAAAAGCTTCAGTTTATTACAAACAGACCATGAGGGAGTTTGTGTATCTAGGCCTTAATTCAATCGGAATTATCTCTATCATTTCTTTTTTCATGGGAGCAGTTATTACTCTTCAAACTGCCTATAACATGGAAAATCCTATTTACCCTGTTTATCTTATTGGCCTGGGCTGCCGCGATTCAATAATTCTTGAGTTTTCTTCAACAGTAGCAGCACTCATTCTAGCAGGAAAAGTAGGATCTAATATTGCTTCTGAAATAGGAACTATGAGGATTACTGAGCAAATTGACGCTCTTGAAATAATGGGGATCAACTCCGCTTCATTTCTGATTCTGCCTAAGTTAATTGCGACTCTCCTTTTTAACCCGGTATTAACTATTATCAGCATAAATGTTGGGATTCTGGGTGGATGGATGGCAGGTACACTGGCGGGTGTTATTACTTCTGCCGATTTCATTTATGGTATTCAATATGCCTTCATACCCTATTATATTACATACTCTCTTATAAAAACTGTATTTTTTGCATTTATTATAACAAGTATTTCTGCCTTTCAGGGATATAATGTCGATGGCGGTTCTATTGAAGTAGGCCGGGCCAGCACAAAGGCAGTTGTTTACAGCAGTGTGGTGATATTGCTGTTCAATGTAATACTCACTCAGCTTCTCCTGTCATGATTAATGTTAAAAATATCTGCAAATCATTCAACGGAAATATTGTTCTGGATAATATTTCTGTCACATTTGAAACGGGAAAGACAAATCTAATTATCGGCCGTAGCGGATCAGGAAAAACAGTACTTCTGAAATCAATTGTCGGATTGTATGAAATTGATAGTGGTGAAATATGGTATGAGAAAACCCTTTTTAATAAACTAAATTTTAAAGATAAGAAGGAGATCAGAAGTGAAATGGGGATGTTGTTTCAGGGAAGCGCTCTTTTCGATTCTCTTACTGTTGAACAAAATGTATGTTTCCCTCTCGATATGTTCACAGACAAAAGTCCGGAAGAGAAGAGAGACAGGGTGAATTTTTGCCTTAACAGGGTTGATATAATAAATTCAAATAATTTATACCCGGCTGAACTATCGGGTGGGATGAAAAAGAGAGTAGCAATAGCCCGTGCAATTGCATTAAATCCAAAATATCTGTTTTGCGATGAACCAAATTCAGGTCTCGACCCAATAACTGCGATACTTATTGATGCCCTTATTAAGGAAATAACTGAAGAATACTCAATAACAACGATTGTGAATACTCATGATATGAACTCAGTTATGGAGATAGGAGAAAAAGTTATTTTTATAAATGAAGGGGTAAAATGCTGGGAAGGGAATATGAATGAGATACTTAATTCAGATTGTGAAACTCTTAATGATTTTGTTTTTGCAAATTCTCTTGCAAAGAAACTGAGAAAACCTGGCAAATAACTCTATTAGCTTTTGTCTACTTCTTCGTAATCAATATATTCTCCAACCTCTTTCGAGACTTTTTTTCTTGAAATATTTGTGCTTTCCTGCCTTTGGACTTTTTTATCAGTTGCATCATCATCTTCCCCAAATCTGACAAAAGCCCTTATTATCAGATAAATAATCAGGAAGACTAATGCGTAGCGGACCAGAATCATTTTTTTCGGAAATATTTATTCAACTACAACCATAGGTTTATCATCGTTCTTTTTGATCTTATTCCCAAAGGTAAGGTTCATCCCTAATCTTAAATTAACAGAATTCCAGCTTGTGGGAAATTGTAATTGGTGACCTTCGGAAATAATCTTATTCCACATTATTGGTATTCTGTCGGCTACAAAATAAAACTGACATATTCCTGCCCTGAAAGCTATACCTGCTCCAATGTTGTCATAATTATGATTGGCAATAGTATAACCCAGACTCGTTGAAAAAGCATTTCCCAGATTTACATTAGCCGATAGTGTAAGAGCTTCCCTAACCTGTTTGCCAATTATCCTGGTATATGAAAGTACACCTAATGAAACTTTCTTAGTCAGATTATAACGCCCTCCTATTGTCACACCAAACGGGAGCCATGTTGTAAAAGGATCCTGGGAATCAGACACTGTAAAGGAGTTCTTCAATGAATCCAGCATCTGGTTTGCTAACGAATCAAAGGTCATTGTGCCGTTCAGGACATCGACAAGGTTCAATCCACTGAATTCAAAATTGTTTTCTGCAAGTAAATTGGATACATCTTTTTTCCATCGGATGAAACCAAGATCTGTAATTGATGCCGAGACCATAAGTTTGTCAGAAATATCGTATGTTGCACCTATATCCAGACCCAGGCCCATATTCTTACTTTTAAGCAAAAAGTCTGTAATCCCTTTGCCTGTATCAAATCTCGAATCGTCAAATACAATACTGTCTATTTCCTGATTAGCACCCATGTATACTTTCAGTGGAGCGCTAACATTAACAGACAAATCTGCATCAAGTGTATGAGTGTAATTTTTATTCCTAAACGTAATTTACTCGAATATTTCTTTGAAAAACCTAATCCTATTTCATGGTAGTATTTCATATCGCCCCTCAATGATGAGAGGTCAATTTTGCTTCCGAGGAATCCTTCGTTACCCTTAAGAGCAAGCTCAAACAGGTCCCCTGGAAGTACAACATTTCCCTCTATCCTTTCATTAATATCCAGAAATACATAGCTCTCTTTACCAACTGAGAATCCCAGGCCTAAAAGCTGGACCAAAGCCTGGGGCTCAATCGAATTCTTATTTTTGATCTTTGCAAGAAAATCATTTACATCATAATCGGGATGAAGAAAGGTGATAATCGAACCAGTTGATTGGTTTTTCATGAATATGTCGGAAAGATTGACAAAATTGTTATTAATATTAAGGTTAACACCAGATATTGCGGGGAGTCCAATATAAAGTGAATTAGATGGTCGTAGGGCCGGATTCAGCAGGTGGTTCTGAGGCAAGTTCATATAGTACATAACCTGGCTGTTCTGCGCTGCCAGATCAGACAAAAAAAGCCCCAGGAAAAATACCAGTATATATATGTATTTTCTGATCATAGGATGGTAGTATTGAGGTTCACTTCAAGTCAAATTTATAATCCGGCTTAAGGACAAGCGATGCTTTAAAATCGATCCTGTAGTCGGAATATATTTTAACATCTTTTGTACCATTATCAGTTGTATTAAGAGTAAAGCTGAAGATGATCTCATCAGCACTATTAATTGAATTAAAAAACTCTTGGGTGAAAGTTATAGATGTTGAACTTATAGTCGTTCCTGTTGCCTTTCCTGCATTGTCAACAGGAGCAGGTTCAAGAAGGTCAGTTGCATCGATTGAACTAACAGGCTGGTGGGTAATGGAATCGAGGAGGATCAATTCAAGGGATATACCCAGGGGGAACCCATTCTTAACCTCAAAATCTATCCTGAATAATTCAAAATCATCCCAGTTCAGATCATCGCCGTCGCCGAATGCTTCAGCTAAAAAATTATCAGTTGTATCATTAAACATCAGGTTAGTCATCCGGAACTCAAGAGGCACTTCAATTTCGAGTGCTCCGATAAAACGACTATCGTTAAAAATATAATTATTTCTGCTACCATCATTACCATCAGGATTCATCACTGCAGAACCACCAAAACGTATCTCCTCAGGAGGAATAGAGATAAGCTCAGGTAAGTTTGAATTAGTTTTGTCAATTGCAAATACATCCTCTATATCACGATTCGCAGGCGCCACCGGGTAACTCAGCGTGAAAGGATCCATGTTAAGATCAACGGTCTCCCCTGTTTTGTAACCTTCAGCCTCCAGTGTCATCTCAATCGGGATGGCAAATGAATTTGAATAATTCAGTCTTATTGAAGGGCTCGATATTAGAAATTCTCCCGTCACTTTCTGCATTATTTCTTCAATCTCAAGCTTCAGGGTATCTGACTCAATCTCTTCTTCCTGCTGGCCAAAATAACCTTTTACATAATCAAAAACGGGACTGAGAAGTTCCATATCTATCTCAATTTCATCGGACCAGATGAAATCAATCTTCGTATTATCAGAACTGATATCAATAGTGTATTCCAATGGCAACCTGTTAAAGGGTTGTGAAAGATCGGTACCCATATCAACTGTGGAATTACTGACAGGGATAGTACCAGTTTCAGTTGCCAGAGGATCAACAGTTATTGCTTTTGATACAGGAACCCCGGTTACGAGTGCTGTGGGCAAAGTGATTGACAATATCTCAGTTGCGGGGCTTGCTGATTGAATTGTATATGACAGGTTTCCAGTTACTATCTTAAATTCGTCTATTTCAACATCGGGACCCGGATCAAAATTTACAGTATCTTTATTATCAAGGGTTGTAATTCTCTGAAGTGGTAAAATTACCCTGCCTGATAATACTCTGAGGTCGCGTCCTCTGATCCTTACTTTCACATTGTCTGTGTTAAGATTGATTGGTACAGCTGTTGATGTTCCCGGACTACCGGCAATAATAACACTGACATTCATAGAATTTGTAATAGAAATGCCCTCCAGATCAATTGGTGTAACAATTGAATCTCCGGGTTGCACGGGCAGAGAAATTATCGCGCTGGGCCCTATCTGTATATGCCCTGAATTATTATAAAGTTTAATCGTTGCGCCGCTGATGGGAGCAGTAAGGTTATTCTTTATTGTTACATCTATTGCTCCAGAATAGAAAAGTGCATTGTCCAGGTTCGGGAAAAGTGGCAATGATACTTCCAGCATATCGACAGATGGAAATGATGGGAATAGATCAGTGGTTCCGTCAAGACTGGCAAAATCAGCTGTATAGGGAGCTCCCAACCTGACACTTATCTGATTAAGGGAATGAGTAACTGTTCCCTGGAACGGGTCAATTGAGAGAACTCCGATCGGATAAGTTTGGTTAAATGAAACCATGTCATTCAGATCATAAAAATCAGTCATCAGAAAGTTAATTATCGAATCCTCCCTGAAAACAAATTTGACCAGGTTATTCTCATCAAACACCAGGGTATCATTGGCATCAACCAAGTCGCTCAGCGATACATCTCCGGTTACAGCTGACACTGCCCACGTGGGAGAAATATGTGCCTCTTTTGAAAGCTTATTCATGTCATAAGTTTCCTTAAAACAAGCAGTGATTGTTAGAAGAATGAGCAGATAGATAACAATAAATGATCTACTTACCATAATTTTTTTCAATTAGTATCTGTTTCAATTTTATAATTATAAAGGAACCTGTCAGTGCCTCCCACAATCAGATGCCAGCCACTTTTTTCCGACAGTTTACCTATTGAAAACATAGATGCTCCTCTGAGAGGAAATCCATTCATTGTCTCTCCGTTTTTATCAATCAGATAAATAAGTTTCTTATTATTGTCAAACACGCCGATTTTTCTGTCGCCAGCCGAAAAAATAAAATTTATAGGTCCTCCCAGACCCATAGATTCAAATTCTCTAGTGAAGAGCTCTGTCTTATTATGATCATAAAGATACAATATCCCTTTATCAATAAAAATATATTCACCAAAACCATCGCCATCTATGTCAAAAAAATCAGATGAATGATCAACAGAAAACTTACTCAGGCTGAATTTCTTAATATTACCATCGAAAAAAATTTGTTGAACAGTACCATCGGGTGATGAACAAATTACT
>JFJP01041116.1_pt1 | contig 10193 bp, 9 predicted proteins | sample 431651 | NCBI WGS metagenome assembly JFJP01 (sample SAMN02602958, study PRJNA72255) | Microbial mat metagenome, whole genome shotgun sequencing project. | biome: fresh water; feature: sink hole; material: water; isolation source: purple microbial (photo- and chemosynthetic) mats found in... | reverse complement strand
GCTGGTTTAGCAGGATCCTCATATTTGTTTAACACCAAATCATCGATAGCACCAATTCCAATAAAGGATATTTCATTTTTCTTATCTATTTGATATTTATATTTCACCTGAAAGTCATTATAAGTTGGCAAAAATGGTAAACCAATGGCTTTGAACAAAAACTGCAAATATGACTGACGTGCAGAGACAATGAAAGTTGATTTTTTACCAATTGGTCCGTCGAGCGTAAGTGCAGCATCGGAAGCACCAATAGAAATTTTGGAGTGAATACGGTCCTTGCTACCGTCTTTTTGGCGAATTTCCATCACGGAGCTAAGTGCATTAACTCTATTGGCAGGGAAAGCGCCTGTATAGAAATTTATTTCACGCACAAAATCGGGATTGATAATACCCACCGCACCACCAGATGAACCTTGTGTGGCAAAGTGATTGATGACAGGAATTTCTATACCATCAAGATAAAAAACATTTTCTGAAGGACCACCACCACGCACTATCAAGTCGCTTCTGTTGGGATCTGAAGCACCCACGCCTGGCAGCGCCTGAACTACCTTGGAAATATCACGGTTGGCACCCGCACTCTTCTCAATTTCTTGAACACCAATTGATAGTACCGAGATAGGACTCTCTATTTTTTTTACAGTAAGATTTTGACGAACTGTTACCTCGCCTAGTTGAACAGTATTCTCTAACATAGGTATATCCAAAAACACAGTTTGATTACCTTGCACCTGAATCTCAGAAGAAACAGTGGTTTGATAGCCAACAGAACTTACTACCAATCGTTTAAAACCTGGGTCAATACCGGTGAAAATAAAATTTCCATCCAAATCGGTAGTAGAACCAATAATGGTACCCTGTATCAATATGGTAGCAAACTCAAGCGGAAGATTATTTTTTTCATCAAAAACTCGCCCTTTTATAATGCCTTTTTGCGAAAAAAGGCTCACTGAAAACAACACAACCAAAAACAATATACTCTTTCTTTTCATAACTAATATAATTGATATTTTTTTAATACTACCATTTAAACAACTATCACTGTATAAGGTTTAACAATAATGATAAATATCTTGATAGTTTTTTTCTATATTAAAGGTATTACAATTTACCTTTCTTATTTACAGCATCGTAAATTGGCACTAAATAACCATTTTCGTAACGACACAACACACAAATATTCCCTATTGGTTTAGCACTTATCCAGCTAAGTTCTAAATCTACATCTTCATATTTTATGTTGGATAAAAATGAATGACCAACCTTAAAAAGTGCATCATACTCCTGTGTTTCGAATCTCAGTTTCTTTTTGTCAAAATTTTCTACTTCAAACTGACATTGAAATATGGCGTCCTCCACACATTCAGTGCGTAGGTACAAACTACGGTTTTGCATTACTGGCGAAAAGCTTTTTTGGGCAAAAACATGAGCTGAAGGTATTTTTCCTGTAAATACTTCTACCCCATTTTCTTTAATCTGTAGTTGGGCTACATGCTCCATCAAAAATTGTGATGCATGTATCATGTCATTAAAATGGAAAAAATCTTCCCAATTTTCAAAAATTGTAGCATCGGTAGGCATATAATTGCCCAAGGTAATTTCGGCAGCTATACCTTTAATTTCAATTTCAATCATTAGTTTAAATAAAGTATGAAGGTGTTGAGTTGTTTGACGGTTTTGAGTAGCGCATAGCACAAAGCAGTATCTACACCAAACATATTGTAATTGAGACAGTTTTATTAAATTATCGAGTATCTGAAATTACAATGAACCCGTTGTTTTATAAATTTGAAGGTTTTGTTTCAACTAAAATAAATCAACTGAACGGACAGTAAAAATCGAATCATCCACTAACGAATCATCCAATCATAAGTCATTTAACATCTTTATTGGCTACTGGATATGCAATTCTTGAATGGTAGATATTTTTAATTTTCTCCTTGAAAACAGACTTCACTGTTTCTACATCTCTAAAAGTTATCGGTGCCTCTTTAAATTGTCCATCGGCTATCTGACTGTTAATCATAGTTTCTACCATTTCGTTTATACTTTCGTCAGTATAAATACCAAGGCTGCGCGAACGTGCCTCCACCGCATCTGCCATCATCAAAATCGCTGTTTCTTTGTTGTTTGGCAATGGTCCCGGATAGGTAAATGCCTCATCGTTTGGAATTTTATCTGGAAATTCATTTATAAATGAGTTGTAAAAATACTTTGCCTTACCTAGCCCATGATGCGTACCAATAAAGTTAATAATTTGCTCTGGCAAATGGCTTTTTTTTGCAATTTCTATACCATCTGTCACATGACTAATTACCGTGCGGGCGGCCTGTTCATAATCCATATCCAATAGTGGATTTTTACCTCCAAGCTGATTTTCAGTATAGTACTCTGGGTGTTTCATTTTACCAATATCATGGTACAATGCCCCAGTACGAACCAACAAACTATTGGCATTAATTTTTTTGGCAGCCTCTGTTGCCAAGTTGGATACTTGCAGTGTATGCTGAAAAGTACCTGGAGCAGCTTCCGAAAACCGCATCAATAAATCACTGTTCATATTGGTTAATTCCAACAAAGTTACAGATGACATTAGACCAAAAATCTTCTCAAAAATATAAATAAGCACATAAGCTAGTAAAACGAAAGCACTACTAATAGCTAGGTAAATAATTGGCTGCCAATGAATACGCATAATATCACCTTCGGAAATAAATTCCAAGGCCAAAAACATTAAAACGTAACTCAAAAATATGTAAAGCGCCGACTGTGCCAACTGTGATCGCTGAGTCATATCTTTAAGACTCGAAACAGCTACCATACCGGAAGTAATTTGCAACAGTATGAATTGAAATGAGTTATCAACCATAAACGAAATAATAAGCATGGTAATAACATGTGCAAAAAGTGCGGTACGAGGATCGAAAAACACCCGAATAATAATAGGCAACAATGCAAAAGGAACAATATAAAAACTAGCAGAAGTAAAACGCATTGTGAAAGCTGTCAATCCAACAATTAACACAATAACCAACGATATAAAAACCAAATTGCTAAAGTTCGCAAAAATTCGCGGACGAAAAAGATAGATATACAAAAAGAATAAGCTAATCAATCCAACAATCATAATTATTTCGCCAATCAGCACAATCGCAGACTGTTGTATTGAAGATTTTCTTTTTTCGTACTCAATTTTAAGGGAGTGCAATGCTAAAAAACTAGTGGTCGTTACAATTTCACCCCTATCAATAATTCGTTCACCAGCCTGAACAATACCAGATGTGAGCGACAAATTTTTAAGCAAATCTGACTTAGAAAGCACTGAAGTTGTACTGTCATACTTAAGATTTTCGATTAAATAAAGATGTATGTCATACGATTTTATTTTTTCTGGAGCACTTTTAATAATTTCTTCATAGGCTGTTTTTGGTGTGTAAATTTCATCTATTGAAACAATACGGGTCAGTCTATTGGGCAAAATTGTAGATATATTATCCTTACCATCATCCTTTAATTTATTAAAGTCATCTATTGATATAATTCCCTTTGCATAAATGCGTTGAAACATTTTATCAATATAATTTTGATAACGAACCGCTTCGCCACTCTTTTTTTTCATTTCAACTAATAATTTATTTAGCTGTTGTACTTGAACGGCGGTATCAAGCTGATAGTAAGGAGTAAATTCCTTGAGTAGCTCATCTTGCTCTTTGTTTAGTTGCTGTTCACTTTTGTAAATTGGAAAGTCAAACGAAGCGGTAATTAACTCATACGACCATGGTTTACCAACTTCAAATTGATACTTGAATTTACTATCCACAGGAAAAAGTTGTACAATTAATGCGATTACGCACAAAAACAAAACAGATTTGGCAATATACTGAAGCTGTAGAGGAGTAAATTTAATTTTCATGCTATCAATTGATTGAGTTCTACTAAAAAAAGAGTATCAATTTTCTACCTCATTTCCAATTAGTGAAATTTAGTATGACTAAAAAAATAGAGTACTGGGTAAAAAAGATAAAGTGCGGAAAATTACAAAAAATAATTCTATTTTAAGCAGAAATGGCAAACTTTCCGTATTTTTGCATGGAAAAATAACGAAAAAGCAGATTTTACAAAAAATCAACGACAAGATTTCAATTAAGTTTGAAACTGAAAAATTGAAACTGAAAAAACAACACTCTAAATAACCAAACTATCAAAAACCATCACAATCAATGAAAGGACTAATATGCCTACCACTTGTACCACTGCGACAAAATGATAGTGACCGTAGCGAAATGACATCACAATTACTGTTTGGAGAACGTGTGGAAATACTGGAAACCCTGGAAAAATGGATTTTAGTTCGCAACATAGCCGACAATTATACAGGCTGGGCTGATAGAAAAATGATTCAGATAATAGATAATAAGGACAACTCGGATAATGGAACTGAATTATATTGTATTAGTTATCCGCTGGTTACTTGTCACACAAAAGACAATAGTGAAACTTTATTATTACCTGGAGGAAGTAAAATAAATAGATTACAAGGAAATAAAGCCATTATTGCCGGCAAAACTTTTTATATTGATCCTATTGACATTATAATGACTGATGAAATAAGTGGAGAAAGATTAATTTCACTGGCAAAACAGTATTTAAATGCACCCTATCTTTGGGGCGGAAAATCGATTATGGGAATTGATTGTTCTGGTTTTGTACAAGTTATATATGATATGTGTGGAATTCAACTTCCTCGCGATGCATCTCAGCAAGTAGAATGCGGAAAATTAATCAATAATATTTCGGAGTTGCAAGCAGGTGATTTGGCATTTTTCAAAAACCAAGATGGCAAAATAATGCATGTAGGGATGATGACAAATAAGCATCAAATAATTCACGCCTCAGGCTGTGTGAAAATTGAAAGGTTGGATGAAAAAGGGATAATTTCAAACCAAACAGGAGAATACAGTCATTCGCTAAGTATCTTGAAAAGAATTATTTAGCGTGAAATTATTAATTAATTTATTAGGGGGAGTAGAGATAGTTAGAGTAAGAACCAAATTTGACGAAGTTCTGAAAACATAATGCAGCATTAAAAAATTAGCTCTACTATTTCAGCATACTTAAGAAAAAACCAACAGCTCCAATCAAAATAATGACAAGCCCTGTAACTTGATTTATTATCTTTAATTCACGCATGCTTACTTTATTTTTAAAATGACTCACCAAAAAAGTAACAATACTCCACCACAAAAGGGCACCAGACAAAATAGATAAAATACCAACTACAGTTGCAAGTATTGTTGTGCTAGTGTCAATAAACTCAAAACGGGCAAATAGGGCAATTAATACAAATAAAACCAGCGGATTAGAGAAAGTTAAACCGAAAGAAGTAACAAAATCACTTAACAAAGAATGCTTAGAGGATTCGTTGGGTTTGGGTTGAGTGGCTGGATTACTGGTAAAAATATAATAACCAAATGCTGCTACTACCACACTTCCAACTAATTGAATAACAAAACGATGGATTTCGATAAAATCCAAAACAAAACTCAAAAAAAAGAGTGTTATAAGGGTATATATCAAATCGGAAAAAGTAGCTCCCAACCCAGTAACGATACCATATTTCTGACCTCTATTAAAAGTGCGTTGCACCACAAGCATACCTATTGGACCTAGGGGTACGGATATGGTTAAACCTATTAATATGCCTTTTATTGTGATATCTAACATTTTCTACTTCGAATGATATGAACGCAAAGATAGTTTTTTTTTTCAATTAACAGGCTAGGAGCTCTTCACATTGTAGTACATTAAAAATTATATGGTTTTATTTGGAGATACACAGCAAAAGTGTATAAAATTACAGTTCCTACTTACTTGCTTCCTGCTTGGTTTTATTCATAGCCAAAATAAGACAAAGTATAGCACTTATCAATGTTATTGGAGTAAAGATTGCCTTTTCCATTTCATTTTTTGAGAATAAATTACCCACCGTGTTCAGAGAAAAAAGCACTGACATAAACCAAAGTCCAATATTAATGAATTTGAGTGAAATTTTCAATTTTAAAAATTCGGCTTTGAGTAAAACAATAAATAGAAACAAAGCATTAGTTATCAATGATATTACTTCAAAAACATACATCTCGTATGAACTATTAATACGACCGCCCCAAATAATATTAAAGTCGATTATTCCTGAAATTACAAATAGGTGAAAAATCATTGAGCACGTAAATAGAAATATCAACATATAACTTGCTGTTTTGGTGCTGATTATTTGTCTCATTATCATTTTAATTAGTAGTTTAAAATCCAAAATCATCAATTACTTTCTCAAACTTTTTAGCATCTTGTGGTTTTTGGGCTTTAAGCTGAGTAGACAAACCCTCTACGTAAATGGCTTGATAGGGACGCACAGGACATATAGACTCACAACCGCCGCAGCCAATACACAAATTTTCAGTCACTTGTGGAATAGTGAGTCCATTTTTATAGGGTATCATGTGAACAGCTTGCGTAGGACAATGTTCCGAACAAGCACCACAATCGGTTTCGTCAGTTGTTACCACGCACATATCTATTCTCAATTTCGCAATTCCAATTTGTACCAATTTCTTATCATCCATAGTAATTGGTTTTAGAGCATTGGTAGGGCAAACAGTAGAACAAATATTACAGTCGTAGGTGCAAAACACATGTGTAGAAAACACCAAATGTGGCTGCATAATACCCGAAATTCCATAGTGCAAAGCGGCAGGCTTAAGCACTTCCATGGGGCATTTGGTTACACAAAGCTGACAGCCGGTACAATGGGCATTGAAATGATTAATACTATCAGCACCTGGAGGCATAATGGGTTTACGAGAAAGCATTGTATCTCTATTACCAACAATGGATTTGGCATTAACCACAGCCAACGATGTGATAATGGCTCCGGAAGTTAGTAAGAATGTACGGCGGCTATTTTGAGTAGATTCGTGTACAGTTTCCATCGGTTGAGCCACTTTCTTATTGTATCTAAAACTGTATTTCACACCTCCAGTTTTACAGGTGGATATACAGTTGAAGCAACTAACACAGCGCGAATCATCCACTTTCTTTTTGGCACTATCAATGCATTGCGATTTACAGTGTTTGGCACAAAGACCACAGCTAGTACAAGCCGACTGCTCGATAGAGATTTTGAAGACAGAAAATTTAGATATAAGTCCCAAAAAAGTACCTGCAGGACAAATAGTATTGCAAAACAAACGTCCTCTAAACCATGACATTGTGGTTACCAATAAAAAAAAGAATGTAGAAATTCCAAAAGTTATAGGCACAAAGCTAGAGTGCTCAACCTTATAAAGAGTATAATTGCCCACATCGCTCAAAACAGCAGCCAATCCATTGTTGAACCAAATAAACATAGGCCGAACCAATTGTGAAACAAATCGGCCAAAAATGCTGTATGGATCAAGCAAAATAATTAAAAATGAACTTCCTGCCACAAATAAAAGTACCGTTACAATTAAAATAGAATAGCGAATAATGTTTTGAGGCGGTAAATAATGGAAACGATATTTATTCTTTTTGGGGCGAAAGAAACGAGATTTCCAAGCCACAATATCTTGCAAAACACCCAAAGGGCACAAGGTGGAGCAATAAATGCGCCCAAAAAGAATACTAGCAACAATTAATACACTAACTACCAACACATTAAATGACAACAAAGCCGGAATTAATTGTAGGCTCATAAAAAGATGTAACTGCAATGGTAACTTTCCAGTGAAATCAACAAAAAAGATAAAGATGGGTAAGAAAAAGAAGAGTGCAAGTGTAATCCGAATTGAACTGAGAAATTTCATTGGTAGTATTATTAGTATTAGATAAAGCAAAAAGTATAGATCTAAGTAGTTTAAAAGCCATATTTACACGCTTAGAAAATCAACTAGAATGACGAATTTACATCTTTATTCTTTTTACGTTTATTTTGTCCAAATTCTGTGTACCCAATTTAAGTTTTTCGGCAAGTGCAATATAGCGTACATCTTTAATATCAGTAGGTTGTACTTGAGAAAATAGTTTCATGGCAGCTGTATCGGCAGCAACAAAACTGGGCGAAACAATAAGCGATTTGAGCAGAACCACATCCGATTCCGATTTTCCTTGCGGCCCATTAGATTTCATAATTCTGTAAGCATCTACTATATTAAGGGCGGGTTTTTTATGAAATGTGGCTGCATCTGCAATACATTGATGTAAATTGTGACTATGAAAATAGCCTCTTTCCCAAACAATGCCCATTAAATTCTTCATGGAAATAGTATTTTTTGCTCCACCATGATGTTTTAAAATTGGCACATTGAACCAAACATCGCATTCTAGTAATGATTTGTGTATTTTTGTTTTTTTAAGGCTAACACCCAGTGGCAAATCTACTTCACGGTAAAAACTTTCATCATTTCCTGGTACCATTTTACCGCCAGCCAACGTGACTGCTTTTTCGATGCCACTGTTTGAATAGCTTTTTTTCCAATCGTGACAAGTGTGGTCAAACACAATAACTTCAGCCGCACCAGCATTTTTGCACAGTTTTACCAATGCTCCTACAAGTTCGGGGTTAGTATTGGCAGCTAGTTCTGGTTTTCGGTCCCAACCAATATTGGGCTTTATTACTACTTTATCGCCTTTCGAAACATATTTGGCAATACCACCCAGCTCTTTAAAGGCTCGCAAAAGCATAGCTTCGGGCTCGCCACCCATTATAGCCACCAAATCGGGCTGTGACTCTACCGCTAGGGCAGCAGATGAATTGTTAGCACCAATTAACGTTGGAGTAAAAATACTGGTTAAACCTGCAAAAGCAGCTGATTTGAAAAAATCTCTTCGTTTCATACAATACTAATTCTTAATTAATTTATAATCAATTCAAATGACGACTAACGATAAATAAAAACAAAATCTGAACCCAAACTTAAATGCGATTGTTTTCTTGACACAAAAAACTAGTCTCAACATCCAAAAAAAACAACTATTTAAACAAAGAACAACGAGCAAATAGCCAATCTGCAGTACTACTTTTTTACAACTAATGCACTAATTTCCCAAAGCATATATATTGGCAGAAAAACTACCATTAAAGTAAATGGGTCGCCTGAAGGAGTTATAAATGCAGCAACTATCAAAAGAATTACTACTGCGTGTCTGCGAAACTTAATGAAAAAGTTACGTCTTAAAATTCCCATTTGAGACAAAAGCCATGAGAGTAAAGGAAGCTCAAAAACAAGTCCCATAATAAAACACAGCATCAAAAAACTATCCATATATGAATCTAGCGAAACGCTATTATCAATATATGAACTGAGTTGATAGCCAGCTAAAAACCTCAACGTGAGTGGAAAAACCATCAGATAACCAATGGCCACTCCTATATAAAACAATATATTTCCAAATAAAAAAGCCCAGCCCGCATTTTTTTGTTCGTTGCTATACAGTGCAGGTTTAACAAACAGAAAGAGCTGATAAATTACAAACGGAAAACTAAACACCAATGCAAACCAAAAAGAGGTGGACATGTGTATAAAAAACTGGGATGAGAGGTTGATGTTAATTATTTTAACCTCAAAATTGCCAATGCAAAAATCGGGAAAAAGAAGTGGCCATTTTTGAGCCATCCCATTCATCCACTCGTATAAAAAAAAATCATTTCTACTTGGTGCAAGTATCACTAAATCAAATAATTCTTTCATAAAAGAAAAAAAGACTAGAGCTACAACAGCAATAAAAGCGGCAATTCGAAACAAAATTTTTCGCAAGTCATCAAGGTGATCCCAAAAGGTCATTTCACTCGCTTCAAGTTCACTCATATTTATTTAGTAGAATCAACTTTTTCCTCTTTTTTTACATCTTTATTAATCTCAGTTTCAACATCTGCAAGGCCATCTTTAAAATTTTTAACTCCCTTACCTATTCCTTTCATCAGTTCAGGAATCTTTTTGCCACCAAATAATAACAACACAATTAAAGCAATAATAATAACCTCGCCAGTACCTAACCCCCCTAGCAATAATAAATGATTCATAACAATATAGTTTTTTATGTTTTTACTTAATTAGAATAATGCTGTAAAATTACTATTTATTTTTTATTGCACAATTTTTTTTATCCTTTGAGCTCGTGTATTAGTAATAAAGTTAGAAGAGTAAATAGTTTATCTG
>JFJP01022152.1_pt1 | contig 10193 bp, 4 predicted proteins | sample 431651 | NCBI WGS metagenome assembly JFJP01 (sample SAMN02602958, study PRJNA72255) | Microbial mat metagenome, whole genome shotgun sequencing project. | biome: fresh water; feature: sink hole; material: water; isolation source: purple microbial (photo- and chemosynthetic) mats found in... | reverse complement strand
TTTTCCTGCTTTCCCGACAGGACAGACTACAGATTTACAGACATCAGCTATCCGGCTGCGGATGCCGGATATTTTCCGCTTTCGCTGGGGCTGCGAAGCCAGACCCTGAAACTCCGGTTTGTGTCTCCGTATCCGATCTTAGCCGGGGGCAGCCGCTTTTTACTCCCGACACTTCCCGCGCCGCAAGCCATGCGTTTTGCCCAAGCCAGTTCCGATTTGTTTCTCTCCGATGACAGTCTCGTCATGTCAAGCTTTGTCGGCGAAAGCGTCAGCATGATTTACGCGCCGTTCTGCGTTGATAAGACGCAAAATACCGCTCACCGCTCACCGCTTACCTCTCACCCCTCTCTCATTGACGCGGTGCTGAACGAAGCGATTCCGATTGAATTGCCGATTGATTTTGATGTCTCACAGATTCCGGGCGGAATCCCGGACTGGCAAATCCGATTCATGTCCATGCTTTGTCCCGACTGCGGCTGGGATTTGAAAGGAGAGCGGAATGCGCTGGCATTGTACTGCAATAACTGCCATTCGATGTGGAAGGCTCATAGAAACGGCTTTGAGAAATTGCCGACGGCTTATCTTTCTGATTTTGGGATTGACTCGGGGACTGACATTATGTATTTTCCTTTTTGGAGAATCAAAGCAGATATTTCAGGAGTCAAACTGAATTGCTACTCGGATATGGTACGAATTGCCAATCTGCCGCGAGTCATTAAAAACAATCGGAATGAGACAGAATTTTATTTCTGGGCACCGTCATTTATGCTTCGTCCCCAGATGTTCCTGAATCTCGGTCGCAACATGACGCTTTTTCAGCCGCAGGAAAAGCTGATACCGACACTGCCGGATGCCCGTTGTTATCCGGTCACACTGCCGGTCACGGAAGCTGTTGAAAGTCTGAAAATTTGTCTCGCGAGTTTTATCAAGCCCCGAAAAAATCTTTCCGAAAAACTTCAAAATATAGCAGTCAGTCCCCGAAAATTTCTTCTGGTTTATGTGCCGTTTAATGAAACACATCAGGAGTTTGTTAATACTGAATTGCATATCGGCATCAATAAAAATATGCTTGCGACCACACTACCGGACAAAAAATCATAATATGCTTATTTTTTTAAAAAAAACGATTTGCATCTGATCTAAGCCGGGCGTTTTACAGTAAAACGCCCTTGCAAAATCGTTCGTTCTACAGTAAAAAACGATTTGCAAAATCGCTTTACTGTTTCTGTTTTGTAAAGCGCCCGGCTTAAAACAGAATCTATTTTCAGCTTGGGTCGCTTTGAAGCGATTTGCAAAATCGCTTTACTATATCTGATATTGCTGTCTGCTTTAACAGCAATGATAATATACTCGTTAAGGGTCAGAATCAGTTTTTTTGAAATATGCTTCTGCTTTGAAAATGAGGGTTCTCCGAACAAAAAAAGCTGAAATCAAGCCTTAATGGGTATACGTACTGCTTCCTTCCGTTTCACTCCTGCCAAGGTTGGAAACAGTTTGTCCATACGTTGTTTATATATGAGGTTGTCAGCAAAAAGTCTGTCGCGAATACTATCGGACAAGTGTTGGGCAATCATCAGATCATCGAGAAGGTTTTCGAGAAGGACTTCACGGAGGGTCACAAAGAAGAGAACAACCGCAATCTTGCTATTCTTCTTGCCCGATAACACTTCATTGGGCAATCCATCTCTCTTTTGTGGCTGCCCAATCTGGTCTTTGTGAAAGAATTTCTGCATCAAATCTATGAGCGAAGAAACGGACATACTGAAATATAGTAATCCGATTCTGATTTTTTACGGCATATTTTCCGCATATACGCCGTATTCCGTTTTCAGATATCTGTCTGTGTCCGTCTGTGTGTGTCTGCGGCAAAAAAAACAAAAGCGGATCAGTATATTTTCTCCGGCAGACCATGCAACATAAGCAATCTTTTGTTTTTATTCGCATAGCGATGACAGATTGCAAAAGTCTCTTGTCTTGCGATGATTTTAATGATACACAGTAGTGATTATTTTTTTACTCAGGAGCTATCATGTCTCAACACAACATTTTATTTCTGCCTCATAACAAAAAAATCACGGTCCCGGACGGTGAAACGCTGATTCGCGCCGCAATGGAAGCCGGCGTTCATGTGAATGCCTCATGCGGCGGCGAAGGCTTATGCGGAAAATGCCGCGTCATCATTGAAGAAGGCGCAGTCGAGGGCGGCATTTCGGAAAAACTCAGCAACGCGGATCAGGAAAAAGGCTACCGCCTTGCCTGCAAAAGCATAGTGCGGGGAAATCTCACCGTGCGGATTCCGGTGGAATCGGAAGTTGACGCCAGCGTTCTGAACCTGCAAAGCACTGCCAGACACACTGCCCGCATTGTTGAGCCGAATCTCGATGATTTGAAAGAACAGGGCTTGTTTATTCCGCCGGTGGAAAAGAAATATTTGGAACTCCCGGAACCGAATGTGCATGACAATCTTCCGGATGTGACCCGCTTGGTCAGTTTCCTCAAACTGAATCATGACGAACATCGGCTGGTGGTCCGTCTCCCTGTGATCCGTGAAATTCCCGATGTATTGCGGGAAAATAATTTCAAAGTGACTGCCACCCTTGCACGCCCGGTTCACAGCGGCAGAAAATCCCATATCATTCATGTGGAGCCGGGAGATACCACCGACAGAAATTATACGATAGCTGTTGACATCGGCACCACCACAGTTTATGCTCAACTGATTGATCTGAAAACCGGAAAAGTGCTGGCGCAGCACGGCGATTTCAACGCGCAGATCAGCTACGGCGAAGATGTGATCAGCCGGATTGTCTATGCGGAAAAACCCGGGGGATTGGAAAAACTTCAGGAAGTGGTGGTCGGAACGATCAACAAAGTGATTGAACGGAATATCAGAAAAGCCGGAATTGACCGGAACGAAGTTTCCAGCATCACCCTTGCCGGAAACACCACCATGACCCAACTCCTGCTGAAAATCAATCCCCGATATATCCGCCGCTCTCCCTATATTCCCGCATCCACGCTGTATCCGCCGGTCAGCGCAAAGAGTCTGGGCATTGATCTGGGCGATCATGTGACCGCGCTGCTTTATCCTGCGATTTCAAGCTATGTGGGCGGGGATATTGTGGCGGGCGTCATGGGATCGGGCATTTACCGTGCGGAGCAGATCACGCTTTTCATGGACATCGGCACGAATGCGGAAATCGTCATCGGCAACAAAGACTGGCTCGCGTGCGCTGCCTGCTCCGCGGGACCCGCATTTGAAGGCGGCGGCATTCAGTTCGGAATGCGCGCGGCAAAAGGGGCTATCGAGGATTTTTCCATTGATCCGGTGACCCTCGAACCCATGAACATCACCATCGGCAGTGTGCGCCCCAAAGGCATCTGCGGTTCGGGGCTGATTATCATGGTGGCAACGCTGTTTGAAACGGGCGTTATTGACAGTCAGGGAAAATTCAACCGTGATCTGAAAACCCCGCGTATCCGTGAAACCGGAGGGATTTGGGAATATGTGCTGGCGTGGAAAGATGAAACGCAGATTGACCGGGATCTGGTGCTGACAGAAGTTGATATTGAAAATCTGATTCGGGCAAAAGGCGCGATTTACAGCGGATGCCAGACGCTGATGGAAGAAGTGGGCTTGAGCATCAGCAATATTGAGCGCATCATTCTTGCCGGCGGATTCGGAAGCTATGTGGATTTGGAAAAGGCAATGACCATCGGTCTGCTGCCGGAAGTCGCTCCTGACAAAGTGATGTTTATCGGCAACAGTTCGCTGCTGGGCGCAAAAATGAGCGCGCTGACCAACCGCATCCGTCAGGACGTGGTGGAAGTTACCCGGAAAATGACCAATTTTGAGTTGTCGGAGACCGCTTCCTTTATGAATAATTATATTGCCGCGCTCTTTCTGCCCCATACCGATATAAAACAGTTCCCGAAACTCAGGGACAGGCTGGCGGCGCGTAAAAAATTGCGGAAATAAATCACCTCTCCCCCTGCCCCTCCCCCTCTCCTTCGGAGAGGGGGCCGGGGGGTGAGGTTTCTTTCGGAGAGGGGGCAGGGGGTGAGGTCAGATTTAAAAATTTTCATCTTTTGTTGACAAATGAGAAATATTAAGATATACAGTTTCTTTAATTATCCTTTTTAAATTTAACATATTGAAAGTATTATCTTTTTAAAAAACAGTCAAAATTTATTAAGAATTATTATCGGTGAAATATCGTCCGAAATGTCATTCTGATCCCGGAATGTCATTCTGAGCGAAGCGAAGAATCTTTTCAATATTTATTATAAACCTTAAATGGCAGCGTCTGTGTCTGACGTTGTGCTTTTTAACTTATTAATAAGGTAAGGAGGTAACATTGGGTTTCGACTTTTATAAAGAATCTTATTCCGGAAGCGTGAAGCAAATCACGTTGGGAAAGGGTCCCAAAGCTGTTACTGTCGGCGGAGAAACATGCTATCCCTTCTATCAGTTTGAAGGGAAAATGCCCAACAAACCCAGAATTGCAATGGAAATCTGGGATATGAAGCCTGAAGATTGGGCAGAAGCCGCTCTTGCGCCTTTCAAAGATGTGGTTTCCGACGCGGGTGCGTGGGCGAAAAAATGCGTGAGCAATTTCGGCGCGGATATGATCGTGCTTCAGTTGAAAAGCATTGATCCCAACGGCAATAACGCCAGTCCCGAGGCCGCAGCGGCTACGGTGAAAAAAGTCCTCGCGGCAGTGGATGTGCCTGTGATTGTCTGGGGATGCGCCAACGTCGAAAAAGATGAAGCGGTTCTGAAAAAAATCGCCGAAGAATGTCAGGGCAAAGACCTGATTCTGGGGCCTGTGGAAGATAAAAACCATAAAGGCATCGGCGCGGCGGCAATGGGTTACGGACACACGATTATTTCTTCCTCCCCCATTGACGTGAACCTTGCCAAACAGATCAACATTCTGCTGGAAAATCTGGGCGTTCCCATGAACCGGGTGATTGTTGATCCCACCACCGGCGGTCTGGGCTACGGCATGGAATATTCCTATTCGGTCATGGAACGGCTCAGAATGGCGGCGCTGTCACAGGGAGACGACAAGCTTCAGTTCCCGCTCATCAACAATCTCGGAAATGAAGTATGGAAGTGCAAAGAGGCAAAACTGACCGTAGCCGAAGCCCCGACGCTGGGCGATCCTGAAAAACGCGGGATTCTCATGGAAGCGGTCGGCGCGGTGACCTATCTGATGGCAGGCTCGGACATTCTGATTATGCGGCATCCCGAATCAGTCCGCATGGTCAAAGCTTTTATTGCCCTGCTGACAGACGGCGGTTCTGCAAAAGATGTGGCAGGCATTAAAAAACAGTTGGCTGCCGCTGCGATTGACTTTGCAGCACTGGCACCGGCACCGGACCTGAGCATCGCCGAGGGAGATAAGAAAGCTGCGGCTCCGGCTGAAAAGAAGGCAGAAGCCCCGAAAGCTGCTGCTCCGGCTGCTGCCGCTCCGAAAGCTGCTGCACCGGCTGCACCCGCGGCTGCTGCAAAACCGGCTGCACCTGTAGCCGAAGCACCGAAAGCAGACCCCGAAGCTGCCGCAAAGGCAAAAGCTGCGGCTGATGCAAAAGCAAAAGCAGATGCCGAAGTAAAGACAAAAGCAGACGCTGAAGCAAAGAAAAAGGCTGAGGAAGACGCTAAGAAAAAAGCAGCCGCAGACGCGGAAGCAAAGAAGAAAGCTGAGGACGACGCGAAGAAAAAAGACGAAGCAGACGTGGCAGCCAAACGGAATGCCGAGGCAGAAGCAATTCGTCAGCAGAGAGCAAAAGAGCGTGAAGAACTTTCAGCAAGGAGAGCATCGGGTGAGAAAGCTGATGTTTCCATGACCGCTGCCGCCATACAGAAAACCATGGTGGAGAAAATGCTGGAAGGCCTGAACCGGATACACAAAAGATAGTGAGAAGTGAAAAGTGAGGAGTGAGAAACAGCATCGCAGATGCGCAATATTTGTAGAAAAATAATTCTTCACTGTCCGTATTTTTTTGAACCTACAATCTGAGGAGGAACCTCTAATGGCAATAGAAAAAAAAGTCGTAAAAGCAGCCGCGGCTGACACGGAAGAAAAAGCTGAGAAGGCGCCGAAGCTGGCTGACCCGATCAAGGCTTCCATTGACAAAGCAACGCAGGAAATGATTGTCCGCGCTCAGAAGCTCGGCATTGACACAATTTTTGACAGAGCCGAGTCAATGAAACCCTGCAATATCGGTATGCAGGGCATCTGCTGTAAAAACTGTGCGATGGGTCCCTGTCGTCTTCCCCTTCCCAAGGGCGGCATTCAGGGCGAAGATACCCGCAAGGGTCTCTGCGGCGCAACAGCGAACACCATTGCAGCCCGTAACTTTATCCGCATGGTCGCGGGCGGCGCGGCGGCGCATTCGGATCACGGACGCTGCGTGGCAGAAGTTTTTCTGGCTGTGGCAAGAAAAGAATCCCACGATTACAAAATCAAAGACCCGATCAAACTCCTTGCCATTGCTCCCTATTTTGATGTTGCCATCACCGTTGAGGTGAACGGCGAAACAAAAGACCGGGACATTGACGAAATCGCGCTCGAAGTGGCGGAAAAAGCATTGGGCGAATGGGGCAAACCCGAAGGCGAGCTTTATTATCTGAAAAGAGCGCCCCAGCCTCTTTATGAAAAGTGGAAAAAAGCCGGCGTGCTTCCCCGCAACATTGACCGGGAAATCGTGGAAATCATGCACCGCACCCACATGGGTGTGGATCAGGACTACAAAAACCTGATCAAGCAGGGAACAAGAGCAGCTTTGGGTGACGGCTGGGGCGGTTCCATGCTGGCAACAGATTTGCAGGATGTCCTTTTCGGATCCCCGTATCCGCTTCAGTCCGAGGCAAACCTGGGTGTTATGAAGCAGGATCATGTCAACCTCATTGTTCACGGACATGAGCCGGTACTTTCCGAAATGATCGTCGCTGCTGCCCAGACCAAAGAGATGGTTGACTATGCCAAATCCAAAGGCGCAAAAGGCATTCAGCTCGCGGGTATCTGCTGTACGGCAAATGAAATCCTTCAGCGTCACGGGATACCGCTGGCAGGAACATTTTTGCAGCAGGAACTTGCCATTATCACCGGCGCGTGTGATGCCATGGTCGTTGACATTCAATGTATTTTCCAGAATGTTGCCAATGTTGCCAAATGTTTCCATACAAAACTCATCACCACCCATCCCATCGCAAGGATGGAGCAAAACAATGTGATTCACATTGAATTTGACGAACACCATGCAATGGAAGATGCCAAGCGCATTGTCACCATGGCAATTGACAACTTCCAGAACCGAGGCGCGGAAGTCATGATCCCGCCTTACAAAAACACCCAGATCGCGGGCTTCGGTGTTGAATCCATCGAATATCATCTCGGCGGAACTTTCCGCGGCACCTACTACACCCTGAATGACAACATCATCAACGGCCGTATCAGAGGTATTGCCGGTGTTGTCGGATGCAACAATGCAAGAACACGGCATAATGAAGCCCATATCGCTGTTGTCAAAGAACTGATCAAAAATGACGTTATTGTTCTGACCACCGGCTGCAACGGCATCGCCTGTGCAATGGAAGGTCTGCTCACACCTGAATCCGCAGGCGTTTACTGCGGTCCAGGTTTGGCGGAAGTCTGCGAAACCGTCGGTATTCCGCCGGTGCTGCATCTGGGTTCATGCGTGGATAACAGCCGTATTCTGCTGGCGGCAACAGAAGTTGTCAAAGCCGGCGGACTCGGAAAGGACATTTGCGACCTGCCTGCTGCCGGAAGTGCGCCCGAATGGATGAGTGAAAAAGCCATCAGTATCGGACATTATTTTGTAACTTCAGGTGTTTATACGGTCTTCGGTTATATGCTGCCTACCTCCGGCGCGCCCGTGTTCCATGATTATCTGTCCAAGGAACTGGAAAAAATCTACGGCGGTATGTGGGATCTCGAACCGGATCCCATCGAACATGCCCGCAAGATGATTGCCCACATTGACAAAAAGCGCAAAGCACTCGGCATTGACAAGGCAAGAGAAAGAGTGCTTATGGACATGGCAGACCGTCAGAAACTCGAAGCGTAATGAAGTGAGAAAAGTAGAACAAGTTTTAAACTTGTTTTACTGAGAAAAGCAGAACAAGTTTCAAACTTGTTTTACTAAGTAAAAATCACTTTCAACAACACCTCAATGAAGGAGGAATGAATAAATGTCTAGATTAGTCGCATTTGCTGCCATTCAGGGCGGCTACAATATTGTCTCAAAGGTTGAAGGAAAATATCAGAAAGCCTTGGAGACCTACAATGCAAGCACAAAAGTCGGTTTTCCCAACACGGCATATTATCTGCCCGTAATTTACTCTCTCCTCGGCATGAAAGTGGAAACACTTGAGGATATGAAAAAGCCGCTGGAAGTTGCCCGCAAGCTTCTTCCGCCCCATGTCAAAGGCCATCATCATCTGCCTTATCTGGGGCCCCTTCTTGATGCCGGTATGGCTGCAATCTTCGCTTTTGAAATCGAAGAAGCCCTCCGTTATCTGGAACAGCCGGATTTTTATGTCCATTCCGAAGACCCTGATATAGAAAACGGCAAAATCTGGGTGGGCGCGGCAGATGACATCGTACTGCGTAAAAGAGGCGTTGAATTTGTTGACGGCTCCGCACCCGGATTTGCAGCGATTGTCGGTGCTGCACCGACACCCGAAATTGCCAAAATGATCGTTGAAGATTATCAGAAACGAAGCCTTTACATTTTCTGCGCCGCGAACCAGAACGGCACCACCGTCATTCAGCAGTTGCTTCAGGCAGGTGTTCAGATCGGCTGGAATACCCGTATCGTGCCTTTCGGTCCTGATATTTCTTCGGCTGTTTTCGCGCTGGGTTTTGCCAACCGTGCGACCATGGCATTCGGCGGCATTCAGCCCGGCGATTACAAACGCGTGCTGAAATATAACAAAGACAGAATTTTTGCCTTTGTCAACGCACTGGGCGATGTGAACGCGGAATGGGCGGCTGCTGCGGCAGGCTGCGTGAACTGGGGCTTCCCGACACTGGCAGATACGGATATTCCCGAAATTCTGCCCACCGGTATCTGTACCTACGAGCATGTGGTTGCCAATGTCAAACATGAAGAAATGGTGCAGCGCTCGGTTGAGGTCAGAGGACTCAAAGTTACGGTTTCCACCATTGATATTCCCTGCGCTTTCGGTCCTGCTTACGAGGGTGAAAGAGTCAGGGGCGCGGACTTGCAGTGCCAGATGGGCGGCGGCAAGACTCAGGCAACCGAGCTGGTCAAGATGGCGGAAATGAACGAAATCGAAGACGGAAAAGTGATCCTCGTGGGACCCGATATTAAAGATTTGAAGCCGGGCGGAAGCCTGCCGCTGGGAATCTATATTCAGGTTGCAGGCCGTGAAATGCAGGCTGATTTCGAGCCGATTCTGGAACGTCAGTGCCACCATCTGATCAACTACATTCAGGGCATCATGCACATCGGACAGAGAGATATTGCATGGGTCCGGGTGAGCAAGCAGGCGGTGGAAAAAGGCTTCTCGCTCAAACATGTCGGTGTGGTGCTTCATGCCAAATTCCATCAGGATTTCGGCAAGATTCTGGACAAGGTTCAGGTCACGCTTTACACGAATCAGGCGGATGTTGACAAGCTCACAACGCGGGCAAGAGCCGAGTACAGGATGCGTGACGAGCGTGTGGAAAAAATGACGGACGAGGATGTGGAGACCTATTACTCCTGCACGCTGTGTCAGTCTTTCGCTCCCAACCATGTGTGTTCGGTCAGCCCGGAAAGAACCGGACTTTGCGGCGCATACAACTGGATGGACTGCAAGGCATCGTTTGAGATCAACCCCACGGGTCCCAACCAGCCGATTGAAAAGGGCGAATGTATTGATCCTAAGCTGGGTCAGTGGAAAGGCGTCAACGATTTTGTCTTCAAGGCATCCCGCGGCGCTGTCACCCACTATAATTTCTACTCCATGGTTATTGATCCCATGACCACCTGCGGCTGCTGCGAATGTATTGCCGCGATGCTGCCTGCCTGCAACGGTGTCATGACGGTCGGCAGAGATTATACTGGAGAGACCCCCTGCGGAATGAAGTTCACCACCCTTGCCGGTGTCATGGGCGGCGGCGCTTCTTCTCCGGGTTTTGTGGGTCACTCGAAAT
>JFJP01011487.1_pt1 | contig 10193 bp, 4 predicted proteins | sample 431651 | NCBI WGS metagenome assembly JFJP01 (sample SAMN02602958, study PRJNA72255) | Microbial mat metagenome, whole genome shotgun sequencing project. | biome: fresh water; feature: sink hole; material: water; isolation source: purple microbial (photo- and chemosynthetic) mats found in... | reverse complement strand
GTGGGCAATGTGGTATGATTTAGGGCCGCTTATCTTGACAATTCCAATACCACTATGGCCTATTGACGTTGCTATGGCTGCTATTGTATCATCTAAACTATATACCATTTAAACATCCTCCTGCCTGTATTATACTCAAAAACTTTACTAAGCGTATCTTTATGATTAGTAAAAGAGTCTACTTATGGTAGGGGGTAAAATTATAGCCTAGTAAATATTATCTATTTTCATTGAGAAACAGACAAGTCATGAAACCTCCAACACGCTGGTGGTCATTTTTTTATGGCTTACCTAGCATTAGCTATAAAATCATTATCCCTTACGCCATGTTAACTTTAGCATTGGCCGCTATAGGGATATATGTTATGACTAGTCTGGTGGCTGGTTCATTTCAAGAACGTTTTGATAATCAATTGTTAGAAGCGGGCCGCATTATTAGCGGTGAAATTGTCAATCAGGAAGCATTACGATTAAAAGTGAGTCGGGATGCCACCAATACTCAAGGTGTATCTGAAGCGGTGGCAAAAGAGGATTGGAATGGCCTTTACGACATTATTTATCCCATCATGGTCACAAATCTTGATGTTGATAGCCTCATTATAGTCAATAAACAAGGCAAAGAAGTATTACGCTTTGGGCGAGACCCGAATGGGGATAAAGCCCAAGTTTATGAAAATCATCAAAATGAGATAGATTTAATTAGTTGGCGGGCTGTTTCCGACATACTTTCAGGCAAGACCTTAGAAAAAGGGGTAGAATTAGCCTCTGATACACAATCAAAACAGTTAATTATTTATACGGTCGCCCCACTGCGAACTCAAGCTGGGATTGGTGGAGCCGTTCTCGTTGGTAATTATGTCGGCCATGAGATTTTGTTATTACGCGAAGTAGCCGCAGCAGACATTATTTTATTAGGTGAACCACCCACCATTTTAGGTTCAACTATTCGCTTAACTGAAGCCGATAAAACTAAGTTTTCCGCGCTCTTTACATCTGAACGTTATCAAATGGTATTAGCCTTAGCTAATCAAAAACAAACCCTCTTTGATAATTTTGAGGCGGAACAACAAAGTTATCGGCTGGCTTATGCCCCTTTTCTACTTAATAATAAACCGTATGGTGTTTTTGCTGTTGCCTTATCCACTAACTTCGTTACTACAACCAATAATAATAGCCGCACCACCTTAACGGTTATTTTCACCATTGGGGTAGTCATTGTTTTTGTGGTTGGTTTGGGTGTTTCCCGCCAAATTATTCAACCCTTAAAACGGCTCGTTCAAGTGACTCAGGCCGTTGCTCGTGGTGACCTTAAACAACGCACTGAGTTGACTAGCCGAGACGAGGTGGGGGTTTTAGCGGCTAATTTTGACCACATGACGGTTAAATTAGAGGAAAAAACTAATCAATTAGAAGAAGAAGCCAGTAAATTAACGGCAATTCTCAGCAGTATTGCTGATGGGGTGATTGTGCAAGATGCAACCGGGGGGATTATCAGCCAAAACCCTGCCGCAGACAATATTATTCAAGCCATTAATAAAACCAGCAAAGATACGTCAACCAATGCAGACCCACTGCAACATTTATTAAATTCACTCCATGATTTAGCCTTTTTAGAACAACGCCGCATAAACATGGGGGACTTAGTTTTAAGTGCTTTATCCGCCCCCGTTATCACCTCTAATCACGAAAAATTAGGGTCAGTGGTAGTCTTGCGAGATATTACCAAAGAGGTCATTGCTGAAAAGTTAAAAGATAAATTTATTCAGGATGTTTCCCATGAACTGAAAACGCCGATGTTCCCCTTAACGGGTGCAATTACGCTCATTAAAATGATGCTGCCAATGATTCAGGCGCAAGTTGCCCCTAAAATTTATGATAAATTACTCCACAATGCCAATGTCGCGGATGAGCAAGCCAATGACATAAAAAATGTGGTGATGGCGATGGTGGATTTATCAGAAATTGATGCCGATAGTTTTGCCATTAACTGCATTCCCATGAATTTATTGGAGTTGATAGAATTGGTCACGCGCGATTGGTATGGGCCAATGGAAGAGAAGGGGTTAGAGTTTGAGGTTATTGTGCCAGCAGAGCCGATTTGGATTAATGGCGATTGGGAAAAATTGGCTCATGTCCTTCGGGCTTTGCTAAAAAATTCGTATAATTATACTCTTACAGGACGCGTTGACCTTTCCGTTACATGTCAAGCTGAACGAGTTGTGGTTCTCCTTAAAGATACAGGGGTGGGTATCTTAGAGAAAGACCAAGAACAACTCTTTACCCGTTTTTACCGTGCTATTCATGATAAAAAGACATATGAATTGAGTGGCATTGGCTTAGGGTTATATTTAAGTAAAGTTATTTTAGAACGGCAAAAGGGTGAAATTTGGATGCAAGAAAGTAAGGCTTATGGTGGCAGTACTTTTGGTTTTGCCTTACCTATTGCAGCTGCTCCCGAAATGTCGGATGGGGCTGAGGAAGATGATTGGGCTGAGGAAGATGATTGGGGCGAAGAGGCAGAAGATAATAATGAGGCCGTTATTTATACAACTTAATCTGTCTTAATAATAGACCTGAGTTAGGACACCATTAATCTCAATGACCATACAACTGTCTCAAGTAACAAGTTATGACTTAGAAGAAAAAAGAAAATATCGTGAACGCAGATTCGGCTGGATATTAGTTTTATTGATCCTGCTGGGTCTCATTTGTGTTATCTGCTCATCACAAGTAGCCTTAATGAATATTACACCAACTCAAATTAATGCCAGTATGTTAGTTGATGCAAGAGCGGATTATAAAACTATTGATAACATGGTTATCGCGCCCCTCAATGCTAATATCGTCCAAGAAGTTATTCGTGACCAACGTCAGCTGGAACAGGCAGCGCAAGAAACCCCTCAAATGCAAGAAACCCCTCAAATTGTTATGCTGCCGCCTGCCCCCACCTTACAACGCTCAACCACTACGCCCGACCAGCTCGTTTATGCCCCATTTACACCTACCCCAACCGTTATACCTGTAGAACGTACTCCCCCAACCGCAACACCCCTACCCTCAGCCACTCGCCGCCCAGTAACCACGACCCCTAGACCCGTAGCGACTACCACGGCTGCCCCAACCACCACCAGAGTGCCGCCCACTCTCCAGGCAACCGCCACCAAAATACCACCCACCATTGCGCCCACCGCCACCAAAATACCACCCACCATTGCGCCCACCACAACCAATGTGCCACCCACTGTTCCCACAAACACACCCGTTCCTCCACCCACTGCTGTTCCCACAAACACACCCGTTCCTCCACCCACTGTTCCCACAAACACACCCGTTCCTCCACCCACTGTTCCCACAAACACACCCGTTCCCACCCCAACCCTCGAACCAGACATTCTAGTGCAATTTAGCACGGCAGCCTATACTATTACTGAAAATACACGCCAAATCATTATTACGGTCATGTTAGCTAAACCCGCGACTAAAGCTGTGACTGTAAATTATATTACGAATGATGGCACGGCCACTTTGGGCTTAGATTATTTAGCGGACAGTGGGACTTTAAGTTTCAGCCCCAATCAAACCCAAGCCACTTTCACCATCTCTATTTTAGATGATACCTTAGATGAATTAGCCGAAACAGTTGTTTTAACTTTAAGTAATCCTAGCGCGGGCTTGGTTTTAGGCAACCCCAATCAAGCCATTTTATCCATTATGGATAATGACAATACACCGTTGGTGCAATTCAATCAACCCAACTACGTGGCAAATGAAGCGGCAGGGCTAACCACCCTAACCATGACCCTCAATACTGCTTCTAGTTTAACCGTGACCGCTTTCTATAGCCCCACTGACGGCACGGCTTTGGCTAATCAAGATTATCTCGCCCAACCTGATAACGTTACCTTTCTACCAGGCCAAATCACGCGTCCCTTAACCCTCACCCTAATTAATGATTCCCTGCCCGAACCCAATAAATATTTCACGGTTGCCATCACCCAAGCCAATAATGCTCAAATTGACTCACCCAACCTCGTTACCGTCACCTTACAAAGTGAGGATTTGCCCACCGTACAATTTAGTAACGCGACTTATCAAGCCAATGAAAGCGCGGGGGCGGTTCTCGTCACGGTAACATTAAGCACCTCAGTCGGACATGCCATTATCATCAATTATGCGACGCAAAATGGCACCGCTACCACCAATAATGATTATTTACCTATTAGTGGCATTTTAACATTCCTACCAGGCCAAATCAATCAAACTATCAGCCTCAATATAGTGGATGACCTGTTGCAAGAATCTGATGAAACTGTCCAATTCACCTTAGCCAACCCTACGGGCGCAACATTTGGTACGCCTGCAACCGCATTGTTGACGATTCATGATGACGATGGGCCACCACAAATTAGCTTTAGCCAAAATAACTATCTCATTGATGAGCAAAGTGGCTTGGCAATTATTACAGTTAGTTTAACCACCGTCTCAGCCTTGCCCATTAGCGTAGATTATGCCACCTTAAATAATACCGCCCTAGCTGGTCAAGATTTTACCGCGATAAACGGGACTTTAACCTTTACCCCAAGCCAAACCATTTTAACCGTTACCGTGCCAATAACGGATAATGCCATTAACCAGCCAAATCGCGCTTTTTGGCTCAATTTGAGCAACCCCATCAATGGCACACTTGCCAACCCAACGGTACAAACGGCTGTAACCATTGTCGATAATGACCCCATGCCAACGGTACAGTTTGCTAATAATTTATATCTTGCCAACGAAACTGACCCTAATACTATCATTACAGTTACATTAAATCAGCCCTCCGCCTTTACTACCTCGGTCAGCTATACCCTGCAACCAGGCACCGCCCAGGCAGGTTTAGATTATCAGCCCGTTACGGGAACGTTGATTTTCCTGCCAGGACAAACGGCTCAAACCTTTACCGTTCCGCTTAATAATAACAATCTCTATCAAATCGCCAATAAAACGGTGACATTACAACTATCGAACCCAACTCAACTACAGTTAGCTGTACCCTTTACTGCCACATTACAAATAAATAATGATGACCCCGCGCCGCTTATTTCTTTTAGCAATAGCCTCTATACCATCACTGAAAATGGGACTCTAGCTAATATTACAGTAACATTAAACACACCATCTACTCTTACCACTTCAGTGGACTATAACACCAGTAATGGCACAGCCATGAGTGGCTTTGATTACACTACCGTAACAGGAACACTCACCATTTTAGCGGGTGCCACACAACAAAGTTTTACTATCCCCATCATAAACGATACCCTGGTGGAAAGTAATGAAACGGTACAACTGACATTAAGCAATCCCCTTAACGGAATTTTAAGCAACCCGCAAGTGGCAACCCTGACCATTATGGATGATGATACCTTAGCCAAAGTCCAATTTGCCGCCGCCGCCTATAGCGTTAATGAAAATAGCGGCCTGGTTAATATTGACTTGACCCTAGATAAATCCTATCCCGTGACCACCAGCGTTGATATTAACAGTAGTAACGGGACGGGCGTGGCAGGAGTTAATTACGCCCCGATTAGTCAAACCGTCATTTTCGCGCCCAATCAAGTCATTCAAACCATACCCATAACTATTTTCAATAATAGTTTGCCTGAAACTAATAAAACCTTTGTGTTGCAAATGAGTAATTGGGTCAATGTAGGCGTTGGTGCGCCCAACGTTACGCTAGTAACCATTTTGGAAGATGATGTTCTCATCATCTATTTCGACCAGGCCACTTATCTCGTTGATGAAACGGTTGGCTCGGCCATGCTTACAGTAACGCTCAACCTCACACCCACGTTTCCCATCACCGTCACCTATCAAACCAGCAATAGCACCGCTTTGGCGGGTAGCGACTACACCGCGAAAACCCAAACCATTTCTTTCGCTCCAGGGCAACTTACCGCGAATATTGCCATTGCCGTCACCAATGATGTCGTAACTGAAGGTTACGAAGACTTTTTTGTGACCCTCAGTAGCCCCATAGGGGCCATGCTTGGCTCACCCAACCCCGCAAAAGTAACGATTCGGGATAATGATACCCCTGCCTTTAAGTTTAGTGCGTTGGGTTACAGTGCTAATGAAAATGGCGCGACGGCTGATTTTGTCATCAATTTAACGTTTGCCGCCACCATTAATACATCCATTGCTTATAATACCAATGACATTACGGCTCTCGCGGCCTCAGATTATGTCGCCAGTAGCGGAGTTATCACCTTTACGCCAGGCCAAACCAGTTATATCCTCGCTATCCCCTTAATAAATGATTTGAATATCGAACCCAACGAAACGTTTGCCGTCAGGCTACACACCCCCACTAATGCTCTGCTCACCTTGCCAGATGTTGCGACTATGACACTTGTGGATAATGATACCCCCTCGGTTCAATTTACCAGTGCCACCTATAGCGGCCCTGAAAGTGGTGGCTCTGTGAGCGCAATAGTAAGTTTAAGTAATCCCGTCAATGCCACAGTAACAGTTAATTACGCCACTAGCAACGGCACCGCGATAAGTGGGAGTGATTATACGGGCGCGAGTGGCACATTAACCTTTGCGCCGCTAGAAACCAGTAAACCTATCGTAATATCCTTGCTTGACGATGCAGTGATTGAAGCCAACGAAACCTTTGCCCTGACCTTAAGCACACCCACTAATGCCACGTTGGGCGGGCCTAACGCCACCACCTTAACCATTGTCAGTGATGATGTGCCGCAGGTCAATTTTGCCTCGGCCAGCTACAGCGTCAATGAAAATGCTGGCACCGTGACGATTAACGTCCAACTTAATGTCGCGCCGTTAGTAGCAGTAACGGTTAATTACAACACCAGTGACAGTTCGGCCACCGCTGGTAGCGATTATACGGCTGTTATTGGCGGTTCAGTGAATTTTATCGTGGGGCAAACCAACCAAAGTTTTACCATTTCGATTGCCGATAACGCGCTCGTGGAAAATAACGAAACCTTTAATATTACCCTCAGCAGCCCTACCAATGCCACCTTACTCGCGCCAGCCAGCACCACCGTAACTATTATGGATAATGACTTCGCAACGGTACAATTTAGTAGTAATAATTATACTGTAGCTGAAAATGGTGGTGTAGCTAACCTTAATGTGACTTTGGATCAATCCAGTCCCTATCCCATTACAGTAACTTATACTACTAGCGATTATACCGCCATTGCCCCAACAGACTATAGTGCCGCAAGTGGAACTATCACTTTTCCTCCTGGCAATACCAACCAAACAATTCCCATTACCATTGTTAATGATACTGGGGTTGATGGAGATGAAATATTCACCGTAACCTTAAATTCACCCGTCTCAGCCACCTTAACCTCACCCAACCCTGCGAGTGTGACAATTATTGATAATGATCCACCTCTGCCTCAATGTCAGGCCGTAGCTTTATCCACTTCCGTAGATACAACCAACTTGCCAACCATCATGGTGACGATAAATATTACCAATAACTACACTGCAACAGCGCGAGTGCGACAATCATTCCTGTGGGTTTACACCACCTCTAATGAAACCGCGATTACCATGACCAACCGCCCCACCATGGCTCCATTTGGAGCCACCAATGGCGGCATTTTTGGCCTAGTTTATACCGACCAAATTGAATATTTCTTTCCAACCTCTATCTCTATTCCCGTGACTAGTTCAGTAACTTTGACCGCGACCTATCAGGTAACAGGCTCTTATAATTTTGATGATGATATTTTTGGAGCGCGGGTTGATTTTGCTGGTGGCACTTTTAACCGTTGTCCCTTAGCCCAAGCTCTAGCAACCGCTGCTGCACCCTCAGCTTTCGTCACCGTCAATATAGTTAATCCCGCTTCTGATGGCCTCGTGTTAAATACGTCACCTCTGGCCCGCTTTGAGGCCACTGTCCCTGTGGCAACGGCCTCAGTAGATTGGGTACGCTTCCAGATTATCCATGATGGTAGTGGTGCAGTCATTTGGGATTGGTATGATGTCCGCCCACCAGGTTATTGTGCCTTTTGGGACCCCTCAGACGGTACCTGTAATGAACCTATTAACTTTGGTGATCCGCCTTCAACCGCAGGTACAGGGCTAGATTGGAATTTGTTACTGAATGGCAACTATACATTAATCGCAACCGCCCGCGACCACAACGGCAATGTAGGCCAAACCAGTCGTACCTTTATCATCAATCGTTAAGGAATATTTTATGAGTTGCAGTAACGAATTTGTCTTACATTGGCATGAGTTTCTAGGCAATATTGAGAAACATATCCGCAAAGAGGCCACGATTGAGGATGATGTACCAACGGTGATGGTCAACACGATTATCCAAAGTGAATTGGTCAATTGGCACAATCCGCAACATCCTCATGGGCAGTGGCTCAGGCGGCTCATCCAAGCCCAGCCTGAGCAAGGCGCAACCTTTCAGGCAGCCTTAAACCAAACTCACCTGCAAACACCCCTCAGCTTTGAACCCACGCCCTTTTCTATCAGATTATTACTTGCCACACTCATCGCTTGCATCAACGTGATCTGGCGATACCGTTTTAAGGCCCCCCGCCACAAACAAATTTTTGACGTTGGCGCATGGTTAGCGGTCTTTTTTGTCTTACATCAATTATTATGGCCTCCTTACCGTAACTACCAAGTCGGCATCCTGCTTGACCAACTACGCCGCGAACTCGGTCAAACCGAGCAAAGCCTCCATGCCATTTTAGCGGAAATAGACCGCTAGAATCTATGTTGGAGTCCACAATTATTTGTGGGCAGTCCGCAAAAAATTGCGGACTCCAACATAAAAAATAAAAAAGCCCCTGACAAATTGTCAAGGGCTTTTTTTATTGGCTTAAATTTCGCTTAATTACTGAATTTCATACGTCAACTGTAGCTGTACATTCAATTCCAACTCACCTGGGGAGATAGGGCCACCGCCACCACCTTTACCTTCGGCAGAGGAAAAGGCCGCGCTATTCATAAAGGGCATGCCAGTATCGACATTTTCATTAATGTTCACGATTTTACCCAACGTAACACCATTTAACTTCGCTAACTCTTCCGCTTTCGCTTTACCAATCTTCACCGCTTCTTCACGGGCTTGAGCGCGTAATTTGCTAGGGTCAGCCACATCAAATGTTCCCATGTAGATGTTATTCGCCCCCGCTTCAATCGCTGCGGCTAAAATATCTTCAATTTTAGTAATATCACGCACCGTTACCATCACATTATTGCTGAAACGATAGGTTGTGGGAGGAGTTTCGCTACCTGCTGAGGCCATCGGGTCAATATATGGGCGTTCAGCATACACATTATAACTAGAGGTTTGAATATCTATTTCCGCCACACCTTGCGCTTTGAGAGCCGCCATTAATGCTTCCATCGTCTTGGCGGTTTGTTTAGCCGCTTCTGGCACTGTCGAGGCCGCCACTTCCACGCCCACATTCACTTGGGCAATATCAGGGCTAGTCCGCACTTTCCCCTCACCCACCACCGTAATGGTGCGGGGCGGCGCGCCTGCCGCTTGCTGCATGGGCGCGCAACTGACTAAAAATACAGCTACAATACAAGTAGCTAAAAGAATGTATTTCTGTTTCATCTGTTTTAAATCTCCTTAAATTAACTCATTGATTTTGGGTTTAGGACTTTCGCCTATGGCGATAATGGAGTCCAAATCTTTAGATTTGTTAGATTAGGCGGTCAAATCTAAAGATTTGGACTCCGTAAGTGAAAGTCCTAAGGTTATTGAGGTGGATTATTCCGCCTTCACGCTATTTGACGACAGGCCGCATGAATTAGTTCCAGGTTTTTCGCAATCGAACACGCTATTTGACGACAGGCCGCATGAATTAGTTCCAGGTTTTTCGCAATCGAATTTTTTTGATTAAACACCGCTGACCCCGCCACCAAAATCGTTGCGCCCGCGCCCACCACTTGCCCCGCCGTCGCCGCGCTGACCCCACCGTCAACCTCCAACTCCGCATGTGAACCACAATCATCTAACATCTTACGTAATCTAGCAATTTTAGCGGTACTCGCGGGAATGTAACTTTGCCCCCCAAAACCAGGGTTCACCGACATAATTAACACTAAATCTACATCTAGCAAAATCTCCGTTAAACTAGATAACGGCGTGGCAGGGTTCAGCGTCACCCCCGCCTTCACCCCCAATTCCT
>JFJP01047313.1_pt1 | contig 10194 bp, 9 predicted proteins | sample 431651 | NCBI WGS metagenome assembly JFJP01 (sample SAMN02602958, study PRJNA72255) | Microbial mat metagenome, whole genome shotgun sequencing project. | biome: fresh water; feature: sink hole; material: water; isolation source: purple microbial (photo- and chemosynthetic) mats found in... | reverse complement strand
TTAGCTAAAATTCAAGCATTGGAAAGTGGTAAATAAAAAAAGTCTCATACAAAATATTCATTTTATATGAGACTTTTTTATTTATTACTACTTACCAACGATTAGTTTTTCACCCTCTTTGACTATATTATCTTTTTTGCCATTGAGTGCTTTTAGCTCCTCATTTGTAATTTTGTATTTTTGGGCAATTGACGTTAGTGTTTCTCCTTTGCCAACTGTGTGATAATAAATTTTCCCCACCAAAAGTTTTTCCCCTTCTTTTAAATTTCCATCTTGCTTATCATTTGTGGCTTTGAGGTTTTCTGTGCTTGTGTTGTACTTTTTGGCTATTGACGATAATGTTTCTCCCTTCTGGACAAAGTGGTAGATAGGCTCATCAGTAAAGTTTGGGGCTGTCGTTTGCCCAGTTTTATTTTTTAAGGCTTCTGCCAAATCTGCATCAACAATTAGTTTTGTGCCCGTTGGAATTGGTTTTGTTACTCCTACGCCGGGGGTAAGTTTGTTCCAAATTTTTAAATCGGAAGGCTTTACCTTAAATTTTTCACAAATACTATACATATCATCACCGTCTTGTACCGTGTAATAACCTTCATCTACAGCAAGAGAGGACTTAGAAAGAGTGCCTTTGAGTTCAGGTCTTTTCAGATAGACTGTATCCCCGTTTCTAATCATATTATCCTTAAAAATTTTAGGATTATATTCTACCAACTCTTTAATGGGAATATTATACGTTTTAGATAGTCCGTACATGGTTTCACCTTTTTTCAAGATGTGGTATGAAGGTTTGTCTGTCGGTGTATTCTGAGTAGGTGTAGTAGTAGCATTATTAATTGTATTATTAGAAATAGGCGTACTTGGTGCAGTTACAGTTGTCTGTTTTTTAGCCACAATGAGTTTATCGCCCTTGTCTATTTCTTTTCCATGAGGGATGTTATTCCAGTTATGAATACTATCAACGTGTGTGTTATATTTCTTAGAAATTTTATAGACATTATCGCCATAGCCTACTTCATGAACAGTATGCTCAACTGAAGTAGTTCCCGCTGGCTGTGTTGTTGGCTCTACATAATTATTTTGTGTGCCAGTGTCTTCTGCTTGAGTGTTTGCAGCTGTGCCTCCACTACCCGATACAACTAACTCTGTAACCTCCATAGGAATAGCACCACTTTTGATAGCCTCTATATTGATGGTAGGATTTAAGCGAGCAATATCCTCATCAGTCAGATTATATTTTGTTTTAATGGCAAAGAAAGTCTCAGAAAACGCATCTACAGTAATTTTCTTTGTTTCCCCACCTCCGCTTGTTGTTCCGCTTGTTGTTGCTTGCTGAGAGCCCGCAGTTTGCGTATTTCCTGTTTGCGGTGGCGTATATTGATTATCCGTAGTTCCTTGCTGTTGATTCGTTGGCTGATAGTTATTCCCTTGTTGGTTATTACTTTTTTGAGGGGCATTTTCAGTCTTTTTTGGGTAAATTACATTTCCACTTTTCAAGGACATTTCATAACCCTTTTGAGTTACTACGATAGTTCTTCTTTCGCTTGGGATAGTCCCGTCCATGATTTCTTGTAAGGGAATACCGTTCCAATGCGCTAAGTCTTCATTATCCAAGTAATAACGTTTTTTTATGTTGCCGAAATAATCCACCTCTGGATCTACTTCTATAATATCTTCTCCCGAAGAGTGAGGATTTACAACATAAGGCATAGTAATTTTGGTTGTTTCATCTACTTCCACGCCAACTACTGTCGGTTGCTGGCTAATAACTTTGGTGGGCTGCTGAACAACTATTTCTGTTTGCGTATCCTTAGCTACAGGATTGGTAGTTTGCGTATCGCTATCACCATTTGTATTTCTTGGTGCAGTTCTCCGTTTAATAGTTAGTTTTTGCCCAATTTTGATTCCACTTTTTTCATCTAACTGATTCATTTTGACAATGTCCGCTTGTACTACACCGTATTTTTTTGCAATACCCCAAAGTGATTCTTTTGGCATTACGGTATGTACAACATCTGTGGTGTCTGTTTTTGCTAACTCAATAGGCTTACTGATTGCATTTGCAGTAGGAGCTATGAGCTTTAGTTTTTGCCCAACTTTGATACTGCCTTTTTCATTTATGCCATTCCATTTTTTCAAATCAGCCATTACTATTTTGTACTTTCCCGCAATAGCTGAAAGTGTTTCCCCTTTCACAACAATATGGTAGGTAGAGTCAGTTATTACGTTCTGAACGTTATCATCTGTTGTGGTAACGGTCATAGTCGGATTTGCGACCTCTTCTGCTGGCGGAGGCACAAAGTCAGTATCTTTATTTGTATATTTGGGTTCGGATTTGGCTAAATTTGTGTATGGTTTGAGTCTTATTTGCTGCCCTTCATACACATTAGGTGTTTTTAAGTCATTGATTTTCACCAACTCATCAAAAGAAACATTTGTTTTGCGATACACGTCCAAAATAGTTTCATTCGCTTTTACTATGTAAATGGAATCATTGTCCATTACTGCGCCAACATGACTTGTAACGGGCACATTATTTTTAGGCAATTGCGCATCTTTTTTTGTGTTGTCAGGCATTACAACCATCGAATTGTCAGGCTGCACAAAAATGGGGTCTGCCGTTACTTTTCTATATTCAACTGGCGTATTTTCGGGGCGTTTTTCTTTGAGCCATACAACTCTTCCTACTTTTGCAGTATCGCTTTCTGTAAGCCTATTATGGGTGATAAGCATTGAAATACGAACTCCGTAACGCTGGCTTACATCCCAAAAGCTTTCTCCAGCCTCTAAGACGTGCTCTTTTGCCTCTGTTTTCTTATTCTTTTTTTCCAGATAATAGACTTGCCCTTGTTTTACATCGTCATACTTGCTCATATCATTAAATTCTCGAAACTTATCAAGATCCATATCGGCAGCATCTGCCATATCCGCAGTTCTATCGCCCTCGTGGGCAAGTATGGCACTTAATCCATTGGCTGTAACAAAAGTATAGTTTTTATCTCTATAAGGTCTTACTGTTTTATTGGTCAGTATTGGATATTTAGTAGTATCAAGCATTGTGCTTTGTGCAATTTTTTCCGTTGTTTTTATTAAAAGGCTCACTTCATTTGTACGAAGTTTTGGCACTGGCAAAAGCACTGGGAAATTGCTATAAGTTGGGACTTCATCAGAGAGAAGCCATCTATTAAAATTTTTCACTTGCTCGTAAGGTAGTTTGGCAAAATCGGCAATTTCTTTCAAAGATTTTCCCTTTGTGTCATTGTAAGTCAGCAAGTCCAAACTATGCGGCGGCGGCGAGTCTATTTTATCTTTGTAGGCAATCACATAAGCCAATAAATTCAAAATTGATAGCGGTGTTTTTTTAGTAATCTGTAGTTGGCTTGCACCGATAAGAGATTTATCAAATTCGTTCATCACATCCACTATTTCCATGCGGTAGCTCATCATTGTATAAATCCAATTCCGCAAAATGTAGTTTTTTTCGTTCAGATGTTTTGCAATGCCTTCGCTTGAAAGGGAAACGTTCATTCTTTCATCTACATCTTTATTCACTGCCAGCCCAATCTGCCTCGCCAAGCTATCCGTTATTTGCCAAAGCCCGACACTACCGTCAGGAGCTTGGGCGGTAGGGATTACATAGCTTGATAGCAGGCTCAAATATTTTAAATCTGTAGGCGTGTGCTGGCGCAAAAGTGCTTGCTCGATAACGGGAAAATAGAGCTTTGCACGAAGTATGCAATTGTTATAATAACCTGCCTGCACAAAGTTATCAACTCTTCCCTGAATCATCTCTCGTGCCTCTGCGTCAAACAAGATGCGAATATTGGCAAATTGCATTTCGGTAGGCACTTCGAATTTACGAGGTTTTGCTTTGGAGGATAGACTCGTGCCTGTCCAAAGTAATAATGCGATAAGAGCAATGTATCTATTCATAATATTTTGTGTATTTTCTTTTTCTATCAAGATAAATATAAATGAGTTATATAGATTATAATATTGTTAAGGTAGTAGTTTTTTATTTATCTATTAAAATAAGTTGTTGATTATTAAATAAATAACTTAGTAACTAATCACAAATGAATTTGCAATAAAGTATATCTAACTTAATTTCAGCAATATATGGCATGAAAGTTAAACAAATAGTTTAACAAAATAAGAATTTTTTACTAAAAAAACTGAATTTTTTTGACAAAAAATATAAAGAACTCCGTAGTACCTTCTTTCAAAAGCGTGCCAAAATGAATAGATAAACATTTTTTAGTAAATGCTTGGGTAGGGGTATAAAACAATAGTAAAAACATAGTTTACTATTTTAATTAGTATCTATATTTTTACTATTATTATGAACTGAAAATAAAGTGTTTAGCCATTTTTTGGTCTAAGTCCTCTTACAACTTTGCCTGTTCTCCACATTTCAGAGTTTTGCATTTCTGCTAATTCTTTTTCTAATTTTTCTCTGTAGTCCGGCTGTGAATTTGCTTTGATAGTGATTGCTGCCTCATTACCGCTTGCTACGCTTTCATATAACTCTCTGAAAACTGGTGCAGTAGCTTCTCTGAATTTATGTCTCCAGTCCAAAGCACCCCTTTGAGCGGTTGTAGAGCAGTTTGCATACATCCAATCCATGCCATTTTCGGCTACCAAACGGATAAGACTTTGTGTAAATTCTTCTACTGTTTCGTTAAAAGATTCGCTTGGGCTGTGTCCTTTTTCTCTCAAAAGAGCATATTGCGCCTCAAAAATGCCTTCAATTGCGCCCATCAATGTACCTCTTTCGCCTGTAAGGTCGCTATATACTTCTTTTTGAAAAGTAGTTTCAAAAAGATAGCCCGAACCTACACCAATGCCTAATGCGTGCACTCTTTCTTTGGCTCTGCCTGTAGCATCTTGGAAAATAGCATAGCTCGAATTTAAGCCTTCGCCCGCCACAAAAAGTCTTCTCAAACTTGTGCCTGAGCCTTTAGGAGCAATCAAAATCACATCTACATCCGCTGGAGGAATGATGCCTGTTTGCTCTTTGTAAGTAATGCCGAAACCGTGTGAGAAATATAGAGCTTTGCCTGCTGTAAGATATTTTTTCACTGTTTCCCAAAGGGTAATTTGACCTGCATCAGAAAGCAAATATTGGATAACTGTTCCTTTTTCGCAGGCTTCCTCTATTTCAAATAAAGTTTTGCCTTCTACCCAGCCGTCTGCCACAGCCTTATCCCATGTCTTGCTATTTTTGCGCTGCCCAATAATTACATTGAATCCATTATCACGCAAGTTGAGGGCTTGTCCCGGCCCTTGAACACCGTAGCCAATGATAGCAATTGTTTCATCTTTTAATACTTCTCTTGCTTTTGCAAGTGGAAATTCTTCCCTTGTAACTACATTTTCTTCTACTCCGCCGAAGTTAATAACTGCCATGATTAATAAGTTTAATATTTAAAAATAAGTTTTGATTTGGTTATTTTTGAGTTATTTTGTTATTGGTTAAAATGCAAATATCATAAAAATACTTTTTCAGAATAGCATAATTATAGGAAAAGTTATAAAAAATATTTATAATGCTCTGATTTTCAATAATATTACTCAAAGTTTATTTTATGACTAATAGTCATTTTTTGGATAATTTTTCTGACTTTATTATTAACGACCTCTGTTTTATTTGAAATTTTCTTATCTTGCAGAAAAATAAAACTTAGGGCGCATCATCAAATTCAGTTTTGAAAAGATAGAGCCTAAGATGATATGAATTAGCCAAAAATTTGTATCGTAATTTTTTGCAAAAATTCCACAAATAACAAATACTTACCAGAGCCTATAGGCCCTTATAGCCAAGCCATTATGGTAGGCGGAACTTTATATGTTTCAGGGCAGGTAGCAATAGACCGTGAAACGGGGCAGCTTGCTGACGAAGATGTAGCTACAGAGGCACATCAAGTAATGCGCAATCTGGAGTATGTTTTGCACGAGGCGGGAGTTGCCTTCAAAAACGTTGTCAAATGTACAATTTTTCTCAAAAGCATGGATGATTTTCAGGTGGTAAATAATGTATATGGGCAATATTTTACCCACCACCACCCAGCAAGAGAAACTGTAGAGGTGAGCCGTCTGCCCAAAGATGCACGTGTAGAAATTTCGTGTATAGCAGTAAAAGAAAGTTAAATATAATTGTTTGAGGTGGTTTGATAATGGTTTGATTCTTTCTTTTTCAAGTAAAGATTTTTTAAGTACCTAAGCCAGTTCAGACCTAAAAAGTAATATGGAAACAGAAACCAACGCACAAGAATTTATCTTCGGAATTCATCCTATTATGGAGATGATTGAATCGGGGAAAGAAATAGATAAAGTGATTATTCAGAGGGAGTTAAAAGGAGATAACCTAAGCGAATTAGCACGCCTTTGCAATCATTATAAAATTCCCGTTATCAGAGCTCCGATAGAGAAGATGAACCGCATTACTCGCAAAAACCACCAAGGCGTAATTGCCTTCATTTCTGCGGTAAGCTATGCCTCTTTGGAAAATATTATTTCTTCGGCGTATGAAAGTGGGAACAACCCTTTTATATTGGTTTTAGACCGCATTACTGATGTGCGCAACTTAGGTGCTATTGTCAGAACGGCAGAGTGCGTAGGGATAGACGCAATAGTGATTCCCGATAAGAATACGGCAAGGCTTGGAGGCGATGCTTTCAAAACTTCGGCGGGTGCGCTCAGTCGTGTGCCAATTTGTAGGGAGAGAAACCTGAAAGGGACTCTTACCTACCTGAAAAACAATGGTTTACAAGTAATTGCTTGCACAGAAAAAGCAAGTAAACTTATTTATGATGTGGATTACGACATTCCGCTTGCCATTGTGATGGGCTCGGAGGAAGACGGTATCTCGCCGGAGTGTCTTCATCTTTGCAACGACCAAGTAAAAGTGCCAATGTTCGGAAAAATAGCCTCCTTAAATGTTTCGGTGGCAGCAGGTTTGGTTCTTTATGAGGCAGTTAGAAAAAGAAATATTTTTGTAGTATAAAAATTATTTCTATTCCACAACTTTAAAAATCATTTTTTTGTTTATCTATAAAAAACTTACACTTTAATATTTATGATGCAGCAGCTAACGCCAGTAGTACGCAATTTATTGATTATTAATATAGGAATTTTTATTTTGGAATATGTACTGAGCGCAGACCTTGCAAGAGGGTTTGGACTTTATTACGTTGGTAGCCCTTTTTTTGCTCCCTATCAAGTGCTAACGCACTTTTTTTTGCACGGTAATACCTCCCATATTTTTAGTAATATGCTTTCTCTTTTCTTTTTTGGACCCCTATTAGAAAATTATATGGGCACGAAAAGGTTTCTGAACTTTTACATTATCTGTGGCTTCGGGGCAAGTATCCTATATATGATTTTTAATTTTGTAGAAATCAAGCAGTTAGAGGAATCTATTCAACTCTATTCGTCAAGCAATAACCAAGAAGCCCTAAGTACAGCCCTTGATTCTTATAGCAGGAAATTAAATACCCCACTTATAGGAGCTTCGGGTGCTGTTTTTGGAATATTGATGGCATTTGGTCTATTATTTCCAAATGTAGAATTAATGTTGCTTTTCCCGCCTATTCCTATCAAAGCAAAATATTTCATAACCTTGTACGGTGCTTATGAAATATATTCAGAAATTTGGAGTAAAGTTGGTGATAATATCGCCCATACAGCGCACTTAGGCGGAATGTTGTTTGCCTTTATTTTAATCAAAATGTGGAAAATGAAGTCTATAAATTAAAAAATTATGAACTTAATAGATGAGTTTAAGAATATTTGGACAAAGCCAAATAATGCTTTAATGCAAATTATTGCCATTAATGTCATTGTTTTTCTGGTAGTGAATCTTCTTTATGTGGGCTTTGCCGTAGCAGGCGCAAGAGATTTGTACGCTGTTTTTGCCCATTTTGTTTATATTCCTGCGCCCATTGAGCAGTTTTTGTGGCGACCTTGGACACTTATTACCTACTTTTTTACCCATCAAAATCCATTACATATCGGATTTAATATGTGGGTTATGTACTGGTTTGGGCTTATCATTAGAGATTTTTTGGGTAATGGAAAAGTGATTGCCTTGTATTTACTTGGCGGTATTGCGGGCGGTGTTATTTACCTGATATGTTTTAATACGCTTCCTTATTTCATGGCACTTACGCCCGAACTTGGTATGTTAGGTGCTTCTGCTTCTGTATAAGCAATTGTAGTTGCTGCCGCTACCTATAAGCCAAACTTGGAAATGGGATTGATGTTTTTTGGTAACATCAGAATTGTTTATATCGCCATTGGGGTTATTGTGCTGTCTTTTATTGGTGTAGGTTCTGCTTCCTCTGATGCGGGCGTAGGCGGTAATTTGGCACATTTGGGCGGTGCATTAATAGGTTATATTTTCATCAAACAATACGAAAGAGGGAGCGACTGGAGCCTTCCTATTATGCGTTTTCTAAATATGCTTGCAAGACCTTTTAACCGCAAGACGGGCTCAAGGGCAAAGAATACTGCCACAAAGCAAAAAGTAAATTCTGCAAAGACAACCAATACAAAATCAAAAGGTCAGACTTCCGCAACCAACCCATCACAAGATGAAATTGACATGATTTTAGACAAAATTTCTGCCTATGGCTATGATTCTTTGACCACAGAAGAAAAACAAATTTTGTTTAAGGCAAGTCAGAAAAAATGATGGCATGAGCAAAATTCAATATTTATTCAAAAAGGATAATTTAGCACTTTCAGAGCCAACAAAATACCAAGTCGATGTGCTGAAAACGGAGGAAATGCTCATTAATTTGGGACCTCAACACCCCTCTATGCACGGTGTTTTGCGCTTAGAAGTAATTACAGACGGCGAAATTGTCATTGACGTTGTTCCACATATTGGCTATTTGCATCGTTGCTTTGAAAAGCACGCAGAAGCCCTCTCCTATAACCAAATTATTCCATACGTAGATAGGATAGATTATGTAGCTTCTATGAACTCCGAGCACGCTTATGTTTTGGGCATAGAAAAAATGCTTGGCATTACGCAGCAAATCCCGCCAAGAGTAGAATATATACGTGTTTTGGTTGCCGAGCTTAACCGCATCGCCTCGCACTTTGTTGCTATAGGTACTTACGGGCTCGACATTGGTGCTATTACGCCCTTCTTGTGGCTAATGCGTGATAGAGAACATATCTTGAGGATGTTAGAGTGGGTATGTGGCTCCCGAATGTTATACAATTATATTTGGATTGGTGGCTTATATTATGACTTGCCTGTAGGTTTCGAGGAACGCTGCAAGGAATTTATTGAGTATCTGCAACCCAAATTGATAGAACTGAAAAACATATTAATTGACAATAAAATTTTTATAGAAAGAACGGCAAATGTCGGTATTTTACCTTTGAAAGTAGCTATAAATCATGGCGTTACGGGACCAATGCTGCGAGCTTCAGGTTTGCGCTATGACCTTAGGCGAGTAGATGCTTATTCTGTTTATCCCGAATTAGATTTTGATATTCCAATCGGTAGGGGAGAAGTTGGTACGCTTGGCGACTGCTGGGACAGAACTTTTGTTAGAGCGTCAGAATGTGCTGAATCTGTGAAGATTATAGAGCAATGCCTCATAAAATTAACTACTGATTTGAAACGTAGCCGAGATTTTGATCCACAAGTTGCAGTTCCCAAAAAAGTCCGTTTCAAAGAGCAAATAGACTATTACTCAAGGGCGGAAAATCCCAAAGGGGAATTAGGTTTCTTTTTTCGGACTATTCCAAATAGTGATATTCCCTTCCGCATAAAAGCAAGAGCCTGTTCGTTTTGTAACCTCTCCGTACTTTCGGAAATAAGCAAAGGCGTAATGCTGGCAGATTTGATTGCCATTGTTGGTTCTTTGGACTTGGTGATGGGCGAAGTAGATAGGTAGGTAGCCGTCCTCCTTCTGACCAATCTAAGAACCTTGCATCATACTCTTTATCAGTTTTCTATCATTAAAAGTCTTAGAAAACTCACGTACTCGCTCATCAAGTTTGGCATCAGAAAGGCGAATTTTTTGCTTTAAAATAATGCCTTCTAAAGTTCGGCAACGACTTAGAGCCACATAAAGTTGCCCGCTTGCAAACGCACCGCTCCCCATATCAATCACAACTTTGTCGAAAGTAAGCCCTTGTGCCTTATGAATAGTAGCTGCCCAAGCCAATTTGAGGGAG
>JFJP01041113.1_pt1 | contig 10194 bp, 8 predicted proteins | sample 431651 | NCBI WGS metagenome assembly JFJP01 (sample SAMN02602958, study PRJNA72255) | Microbial mat metagenome, whole genome shotgun sequencing project. | biome: fresh water; feature: sink hole; material: water; isolation source: purple microbial (photo- and chemosynthetic) mats found in... | reverse complement strand
TGTGGCGGATATCCCTTGGGAGAATTTGAAGCAAGGCACGAATTCCTTTTGCCTTTTAGTATCTTATGGAGGAAGATTAATCGAATCTTTTGAGCAATCATTCAAATACTTCAATGAAATAGTTACTGTGGAGACACTTAATTTTTGCTTCCGTGGAAAACGACTTCCGGGTGAGATTGGAGCTCTTTCGGTGGATGGTCTTTGGCGTAGGCAGGTCGACGGAGTATCACCCTTACAACCAGGTTACGACCGGATCATCGCCTTGGGAGATATGAGTCTTACGGATTATACGGTAACAGCTGAAATTACAATACATGGATTTACAATAGAAGCGCCTGGATACCCGACAGAAATGGGCCCCGGTGTCGGAATTTTGGTGCGATGGACCGGGCATTATCCTGATGGTTGTTCTCCTTCTCGGGAATGGCGTCCCATTGGAGCTTTGGGGTGGTACCGATACGGAAGAGATGAAGCTGATACGGTAAGGGATTATCGTCTACAGCTTCTCGGTGGACGTATTAAAGAAGATACCCGGAGCGAGCCAATTGCGGAGGATGTGTCTGGGAAGAAGCTGCCGTTCGGGATTCCGCAGACCTTCAAGATAGATATCAAATCATCCGGAACGGGTCCGGCTCTCTATAGATTCAAGGTATGGCAAACAGGAACGGAAGAGCCTTCGGGGTGGGACCTTGAGGGTTTTGGATTGAATGGCGAAGCCCAAAATGGCGCCGTTCTGATTGTCCTCCATTATGCTGAGGCCACAATCCATAATGTATCAATTATAAGGAGAAGCGAATGATTTCATTTACAAAGGAAAAAATTTCCGAATTGGTAAATCCCAAGGGAGATGCTGGAGCTATGAATCTGGCATGCGTGGTTGGAGACCTCATGGGGTCGGGTTATCCGGATATCGTGATAGCTCCCCGTTTCGGCCGCCTTGTGTGGTTTGAAAACCTGCAAGGGAAAGGATGGTCCGAACACTGTATCGATCCGAATGCAGACGGGTTGGAGGCAGGCGGGGTTCTCTACGATTTAACGGGAAATGGCACGTTGGATTTGATAATTGGCGGACATTGGAAGAATGATGAACTCTACTGGTATGAAAATCCCGGGGACCTTGGCGTTTGGAAAAAACATGTGATTTTTAAATCAGGGGGACATGGTCAATACCATGATCAAATAATCGGAAAAATCAAGCGAGATGGAAAAGTGTATCTTGCCTTCTGGAATAATAGAATAGGAGACCTCTACTGTGTTGGTCTTCCTGAGGATCCCAGGGTCACACCTTGGCCCGGAATTGAACTTATACGGCGAGGAAATGATGATGAAGGTCTGGCTATCGCGGATGTGGATGGGGACGGTTTTGATGAATTGATTGCCGGAAATGCATGGTATTCATTTATTTCTCCCGAGAAAGGATGGCGGGGCTACACCTTTGCCGGAGACTATGTAAGTCCCCGGCTCGCTGCTGCGGATTTCGATGGCGATGGCAAAGTAGAAATACTCATCTCTGAGGGTGATGTACACATGTATGACAGACCGGAAGGCGGAAGAGCCGCAATTTTCAGTCGCGAAGGCGATCCTCGACACCCTTGGAGGGAGGCTATTATTGGAGAAGGGTTATTGGACCCTCATACACTGCAAATAGGTGATTTTTGCGGCAACAGAAATATTGATATTCTTATCGGGGAAATCGGTATTCCTGGCAACCCCGGTGCACCAAGGATGTTGATTTTCGAAAACAACGGCAAGGGCCATTTTACATGCCAAGAGGTGGCATCCGGACAGGGTACCCATGAAGGCAAAGCTGCAGATTTCCGCCGTGCAGGCGTTTTGGACTTTGTTGGTAAACCCCTTTTCGATCCTGAAAAATGGGAAATAAGCGTATATTACAACAACGGGAAAGGAGAATAATCATGGCATTTAAAGGCTTCGAAAAAAGAACTCTGGCAACACTGAAAAATGATACCGATATTCACCCCTATAATCTCTTGCTCTCTGTCGCGGATTTCGATGGTGACGGCAAGCTTGATGTTTTGGTCGGTCCGCGGGATGGCCAAATGGTCTGGTATAAAAATTCAGGGGACGGTGTTCGTTTTGATTACAATCTGGTAGATGAAATTACCAAGACCGATGTGGGCGGTGCCGTTTTTGATATCGATGGAGATGGTCGGCCAGATATTATTGCCGGTGGCGATTTCCGGGCTTTTGCTCTGTATTGGTGGAAGAATCCGGGAAAGCTCGGTGTTTCTTGGGAAAAGCACTTGATTGTTGATACGGGAAAAAAGCAGTTCCATGATCAAATTGGCGGTTTTGTTGGTGCTGTTAAAAGAGCAAGCATCTTTTTTTGGAATCAGGGTGGAAGTGCTTTGTACGAAGCCCCCATTCCGGATGATCCACTGCAATCTCCATGGCCGAATGTACGACCTATAGCTACTGACATTAAAGAAGAAGGCTTGGCTATTGCTGATATAGACGGTGACGGGGAGAATGAGCTGATAGCAGGAACTCGATGGTATAAACGTACCTCTTCGGGATGGGAATCTTATGCTTTCGCAAAAGATTACCTTACCACCCGGGTCGCAGTGGCGGATGTGGATGGAGACGGAGAATTGGAAATACTTCTCGCTGAGGGTGACGCATGTATATATGGAAAACCCGAAGGCGGCAAGCTGGCTTGGTTTAAGCGGGATAGAGACATTCGGTCACTCTGGAAGGAACATATTTTGGAAGATGCCATGATGGATCCCCACTCCCTTGCGTGCGGCGATATTTGTGGCAACGGCCGTGTGGATATATTTACCGGAGAGATCGGTGCTGCCGATGGATCAGGACCAAAACCCAGAATTCTGGTTTATGAAAACAATGGTGATGGCTCTTTCCATCGACATGTGGTGGATGAAGGGACCGGAACACATCAGGCTACTTTGGCTGATCTTCGGGGTATCGGTGTATTGGATATTGTTGGTAAACCCCTCCACGGCCGGGAGAAATGGGACATTCATGTGTGGTACAATCGGTTGCAACCCCTGCCGTGAAGCAATGAGTATCAATGATTCATTATGAAACTAAATTATTTTAGAATCATTATAGGCAAACCATACCAAGTTCTGGTATAATTTGGTATGAATATTGCAGAAATCGCCAAAATAGCTCAAGTATCCAAAGCAGCTGTGTCCTTGGCACTTAACAATCGCCCCGGGGTCAGTGAGGAAACCAGAAAGCGCATCCTTGAGGTGGTAAAAAATTGTGGGTATAAACATAAGTCCATGGTTGATACCCATATCACAACCGCTTCCCAAAGTACCGGTAATTTTATCAGACTAGTGGGATGTATGAAGGAGGATTTGGTATCCGAGCAATATCAATCCTCCTCTTTTTTCCTTGAGATCATTCGAAGTATCGAGCGCAATGCACGGAAAGAAGGTATTGCCCTGGTTATTTCCAATATCGGTACCGAGGATTACGTTGACACCCTTACTGACCTTGAACAGGATCACCAATCTTTGGGCATCATATTGTTGGGTACAAATCTGTCCGCGTCTGAAACAGAGGAAATTGTAAAGGTGCATCCAAAGTGCGTCATAATTGACACCCTGCATGAACAACTCAACGCCGACTTTGTGGTAATGGATAATGTGATGGGTGGATTTTCCGCAGCCAAGTACCTTGTAGAGGAATTGAAGCACCGCCAAATAGGATACGCGCAATCCATCCAAAGGGTAACTAATTTTCGCAGTAGGGAGCGGGGCTTCTTTATGGCGTTAGAGCAGTTGGCAATAACTATTTCGCCAAATTTTCGGTATGAGCTGGATTCGGATATAGCGAAAGCCCAAGAAGAGTTTCACGAGATCTTGCTTAAGTCGAAGGATATCCCGAGTGCGATATTCTGTGAGTGCGATTATACTGCTATCGGTGTAATCCGGGCTTTGCAGGAGCGGGGCTTCCGGGTTCCTGAGGATGTTTCTGTCATGGGGTTCGATAATGTTTCCGAGGCTGCCTTTGTTACGCCGAGTCTTACCACTATTGCGGTGCCTCGGGATAAAATCGGGGAATTAGCTGTCAGTCATATTTTAAATTTAAAGGAATTCCCGGAAAGTACGTATGTGAAGACCTTGGTAAATACAGCCATTGTTAAGCGCAATTCCTGCATATCCAGGTAAAGGAAGTATCCGGGGAGGGGGGGATGTTACTATGAAAAACGTACGAGTCGGGGTGATTGGTTGCGGGAATATCTCTGATATCTATATGACCAATCTTTCCAAAAAATTCAAAGAGATAACCCTGGTCGCTTGTGCTGATAAAGTTGAGGAGCGGGCACTTGTCCAGGCGAAAAAATATGGTATTTTGGCCCGATCCATACCAGATATGTTGAAGGCGGACGATATCGACTTGATCGTAAACTTGACAATCCCCTTGGTCCATGCGGAGGTCAGTCTCGCAATCCTTGGGGCCGGAAAACATGTTTACACCGAGAAACCCTTGGCTATCAACCGAACCGATGGACAGAAAATCCTTGAATTAGCGGACAAGAAGCATCTTCTGGTCGGAGGAGCACCGGATACATTCTTGGGAGATGGCATCCAGACTTGCCAAAGTCTGATTGAAAAAGGGGCTATCGGTGTACCTTTGGGAGGCACAGCGAACATGCTTTGTCCAGGACATGAAGGTTGGCATCCTGATCCGGCGTTTTATTACAAACCTGGCGGTGGTCCGGTATTCGATATGGGACCTTATTATCTAACTGCGTTAATAGAGCTCTTGGGTCCGGCTGTCGCACTTCAAGCCTATATGTCTACAGCGTTTGATACAAGAGTGGTTGGTTCTGGACCAAAGCAGGGTGAAACGATAAAAGTCGAGATACCGACGCATTTGGCGGGTCTTGTACGGTTTGGTTCAGGGGCTTTGATATCCCTCAGCATGAGTTTCGATGTCCAATACAGCTCCATGCCCCCCATAGAAATTTGGGGTACAGAAGGCAGCCTGCAGGTACCGGACCCAAATACCTTTGGAGGCCCCGTGCGGATACGTAAAAAGGGAGAGATGGAGTGGTGCGATGTACCCGTCAACGGACTCTGGTCGGAAAATTCACGAGGGCTTGGAGTTGCCTATATGGCACGCGGCATCCTTGGCGTAGGCGAGCATAGGGCTTCAGGAGCAAGGTGTTTTCATGTGCTTGAAGCTATGGAGGGTTTGCATGTCGCAGCCCGCACCGGAAAGGAATTTATACTTTCCTGATACTATCAATTCCAGTTATTGTCATTAAAATATTTCAGGGGTTGTTCAGTAACATGAGCAACCCCTTTTTCAGTTTAAAGGTTTAAACAGATTAAAATCAATATAAGTAATACATTGCTCCGTGTTTATATAAATATATTTATTTTAAATAAATTTATTAATTGACAAATGAAAATTCAAATGATAACATTCACTTAACAAATAAATTTTTTTATTTGTTAAGTGCCAGTTATGGCATTGGGACTTGTGAGAGTTCTAAAAATTTCCACATTGTGAGGGTATTAGGATGAAAAGAATTGTTATTGCAGGCTTACTGATAGTCGCCTTAACCGGCGCGGTAATCGCTGAAACAGCTCCCACTCCGGCGCTTGCGCTGAGTGGCGCTATCAAATTCGGTGTACAGATTGAAACCGATGATCAGCTCAAGGAAGATGGCGTTGTTACGCTTCGGCATGACGGGGATGGTGTTGCAGGCCCACGTGTTGAACTTGTCGGCGCATATACAAATGGTGATTTCGGTGCAGATTTTCGCCTTCGGTCCGATAGTTTTGATGCATCAGGGACAGCTGCCGCAGGGTCAACCACGGATAAGACCGTCTATGTAAGTTACGCTTATGCACGGGGCAACTTGCTTAATAATATGGTGTCTTTCAAGGCGGGACTTGTGGATGATGGCCAGTGGGCAGGACAGGCCGATGCAGCCTACGACATGGCGGATGGGAAGGGTATAAATATCTATATTAAACCCATAAAGGGACTGAATTTTGGCGCTAAAATTGATCTAACCGATGCTAAAGATACTACCGGATACACCCTGGAACAATTGCAGAACGAGCTGGGTTTCGGCTTTGCCTACGATTTGGATAAGATGTTCAGTGTGCGTGCAGGGTATAAATTGGACAGTGATAAGGACGATACAACTGTGGTTGGTAAAGAGGACACCAAGTCTTGGGCATACGGCAGTTTCAAATTCATCGGAGTGCCTAACCTTACGGCAGTGGTCGAATCAAAAGTGGGGGATATTGGAGACTATAAGGATGAGGTCGGAGCAACCGGATATACCGTCATCAATGAAGGCGTCAAATATGTGGTCAATACAATGTTTACCCCTGGTATATACGCATTTCAAACCTTGTATAGTAATTCAGATATTGACATGAAGATGAAGATTCGTCCCTACGTTGATTACAAGCTGAACGACAAGATTTCCGGACATGTGAGGGCAGAATATGAGACCCAACCGGACGTAGCCACCACTATCGCAATTGAACCCCGTGTTAAGTTCACCTTCAATGCGAAGTCCTGTATTGAAGGCCGGTACAGGTATCAAAGCGTTGAGAGTTTATTGCCTGCAGGAATAACGACCAACACAAATAAGATCAACATCTTCTTCACCCATTCGTTCTAAAAAAACTGTGTAATATGTAAGGATCGGAAAACGTAGCGTGTTTTTTGGACTATCGGGTGGCAAGAATTTAGAGCTTTCTTCACCGGCCGGTAGTCCATTTTTTATTATTCTGATTTTATCTTTCATTGCCATCGTCGAGAAGAATATTTGCACGATAAGTGGCTAACTAAGATTATAACTGCTTTTTTTACAAGATAGCTGAAGGTAAATCTTTGTCAATACATTGAAAAATGCAATGACGAAAGTTGTTGTCCGCGATTATGACCACAAAGATGTTGAAATTTATCGTAAGGTATTCGAAGCAGCAGGATATGATTTTCAGTGGCTGAATAGCAAGACAGTGGAAAAGGTAATCGATAGTTTTCAAGGTGACCGTGTTTTTCTAAACATGCATGCACCAATGAATGAAAAAGTGATTAAAGATCTTCCGCATTGAAATAAATCTGATGTCAGAAGCAACGAAATGGGAGTCTGGAATTACCAACGTGTCATTCCCATAAGACCCGGAAACATGTAGACGGTCGGAATCGTTGGCATAGGACGAATATGATCTGCCTTTGCTGTACTTATAGCCGCCATGGGCTATAGTGTGCTCGGTTGCGATATCGAGGATGGGGTGACAAGACGGCAGTTGTACGATGTTGTAGAGTTTGTCCCGCTGGATTTCCTTCTGGAGAACACGGACATTGTATCATTCCATGGTATTCAGAGAATTCAGCAATTGAGCTGAAACGAAAAAGCACGGAAGATGCTGTACGTTTGATTAAAGTACGCTCTCAAGGTGAACCGGCTCGGCACGTACGATATACGCTTAAAACCGAGACAGATACACACCTGAAGTGGGTTTCAGAGCGCAGTAATGAACTTATATCTCGCGATATAACATTTTCGCGAAATCCGTGAAAAAATTTCGAAGAACGGTCCTTAACTGGAAGTTGCTTTATCTATTGGTAAAGATGCCTACTTTGACCTATTTTACGGGACCTATAAGTTCTATGAAAATATTGTCAGGATCCTTGACCAGTATAAACTGTTCACTTGAGCTGTCCGGAAGGTCTGCCCTTCCAAGCAGGGATATTTTGTTATCCTGTAATCGTTTTATTATTGGACTCAGGTCGTTGCACATCAAAGTGATGTACTGAATTCCGGCATGATCATAAATATAGTGGTCTTTTTTAATTTGAGCTTTATCTCCAAAACACATAAGTTTGAACTGAGTTGATTCAGCACCTGCGCCGAGCTTCAAAATTTCAACATGAAAAGGAATTCCATTGGCCAGACCCGATTGTTTTGAAAACTCTACATCAACATCAATCGAATTTGTATCTTCTTGAACCATGCCGATTATATCCTTATAAAAAGCTATGGATTTCTGAAGATTTTTTACAACAATCCCGATATGTATAGTGTTTGTTGAAAAAGCACGTGTTTCGATCGATAATTGTTTTTCTACTTTGATCATGCCAAAACCTTCTGTAGTAAATTACTTGATTGTCCCGATAGGGTTGATATTCCGGCGGAAGTCATGACTATTATAAAAAATCAATCCGTCGTGATACCTATGGCGATTGGAACCTTCAGTAAAAGAATTTGATCCGGGCGACGCCGATGTTTAATTATGCCATTTGCACTCGTATTTGTCAAACAAAAAGCAAGGTGAGCCGTGACAAGGTTATTCACTTTGGGCATATTGTTTTTAGAGTTAAAGTTATATTCATGTGTGTCTTCGGTTCACTCTTACAGCTTGATTTTAAGTGTCCCAGACAATTAAATTTATTGGCTTCATAATCTATTTCTCAAATACAGGGGGAGCAGGATTTACATCCTATGTTGACATCTGGATTACTTTTTCGATTATGTATACTATGTTTAATAAACCATCTGGTTTTCTGTAAGGTGATTTGTTCATTTACCAATAGAACCCGATCAACCCGCTTCTATACCTTAATTTATAGAATGAAGTCTACACTAACTAAACAATTATTATATACCTCCAGAGGAGAAATCATGAGTACCCTTGCTTTCAGTGTCAATACGGTCGTCCCCGTTTTCATCATCATTCTGTTGGGTCTTTTTCTCCGGAATCGGGACATCATCGATGAGCAGTTTGTAAGTGTTTCACAAAAGGTGGTTTTCATGATTGCTCTTCCGGCGCTCATCTTCCAAAGCATTGTTTCGACCGATCTTGGCGAAGCGCTGGACGGCACGCTCATAGCTTTCGTTCTCGGCGGCACCCTCGCGGTGTTTTCTTTGACCTGGCTTCTCGGCCGGCTTGTGATTCCGCACCGACAAAGTCTCGGCGCCTTCATCCAGGGAACCTATCGCAGCAATTTTGCGATAATCGGGCTCCCCATCATAAGCAGCATGTTCGGGACAGCAGGGGCTGCTAAGGGTGCGATCGTGCTGTCTATCGGGATGCCGCTTGTTAATGTGCTTGCAGTCATCATCTTGAGTGTCACTGCGCCACGTTCGGAAGAAATCCATATCGGTGCTATTGTCCGTAACATCCTGAAAAATCCGCTCATCATCGCCTCTGCGGTCGCCATCCCATGCGCCTTCCTCAGGGTTCGGCTGCCGATAGTTGCCATGAAGTCCATCGCCTATCTTACCGACATTTCCGTCCCGCTCGCACTGCTCGGCATCGGCGGATCGTTCAGCTCGTACAGCTTCCGCGAAAAACTGCGACTGAGCCTTGCGGCGACTTTTTTGAAAATCCTGTTGTTTCCGACTGTTTTGGTAGGCCTGGCTGCCTTGGCTGGCCTTCGGGGCAGCAGTCTCGGAGTCCTTTACATTTTCTTTGCCTCCCCGACTGCCGTCAGCAGCTACATCATGGCCAAAGCCATGGACAGCGACGCCGACCTCGCCGGAGCGATCGTGATGATGACCACTTTTTGTTCCGTCCTGACCATCTTCGCGGGCGTGTTCGTACTGAAGGGGATGGGGGTGATTTAAAATTTTTTACGTATAACTTTCGCAAGATCGCTAAACAACAATGTGAATCAGGCTGACGGTTCTTAGAACGTCAAGAAAGATGTAGAGGCCACTACTTCTGACTGTGCTTGTATTTCGCAGGATAATCTGGAAATATATCCTCAAGACCAGTATTGATTTCCGCCCGGATTTTTTTGATCTCTTCTTGGTTGTATTTCCACGATGCACCAGTCTCATTTCGCGTCTATAACACTCCCGGTACGATGTCTCTCATTTCACCAACCTGTTAAATAGTTTTCAATATATTTTCAGAGTTTTCATAAATACGTGCGTGATACGCGCTATAGCAGGAAAATCAACCAGAAACCGCATATTTTAAAACAAATTAATTCAGGAGCATATATGAATCGTTGTCTATACCCTGAATTGCACATTCATAATGATATAACACGCCCATGAAAGCGGGAAGCATCTTTATTTCTTTACAACGTAAAAAATAAATGTGTAGAACCGGAAAGAGCCTGTCGCTTAGGAGGCGACCGCTCTATCCAACTGAGCTAATGGATCCTCACGAACGACAGTATACACCGAAAAAGGTTCCCGTTACAATCCTTCGC
>JFJP01014079.1_pt1 | contig 10194 bp, 2 predicted proteins | sample 431651 | NCBI WGS metagenome assembly JFJP01 (sample SAMN02602958, study PRJNA72255) | Microbial mat metagenome, whole genome shotgun sequencing project. | biome: fresh water; feature: sink hole; material: water; isolation source: purple microbial (photo- and chemosynthetic) mats found in... | reverse complement strand
TCCTCGTATTCGGGCATTTTTGTCTTCTCTGGAATATTAATCCGGGGCGGTTGATAGGGTTTGGGATTTTCGCCCTCATCCCAAGCGTCGGAATCTACATCATTTTCATATTCATAGTCTAATTCTCTGGCGTAGAGCTTTTGTTCTTTACGCGGGGTAGGGTCAATCGGAACTAATTCCCGTTCTCGATAGCGATCATCCTCATCTCGTTCCACATCGCCCCAATTATCTTCTTCTTCATAGTCATTATAAATTGGTTGGGGTTGACGTAAAGGCTGAACCGGGGCGGGATGTTCTTCCCAGGCGTCATTTTCGTCCCAAGATTCTTCCTGGGCCACCGCCGGGGCGCGACCCGCCCGTTGTGGCGTAGTTTGGGGAAGTCCGGTTCCTAACTGGTTAGCAGGTTTAACCGTTGGGGGATAATACATTCCCTCATCTTCTTTTTCCCAAGGTGCTTCTCCTAAACCCAAACGTTCTAACAGACCGACGGACAACTGTTGGAGTCGATCTTCCGATCCTTCAAAGACAATTAATCGATTCGGGCCACTGCTGACAACTTCCTCGATGGACAATTGATATGTGCTGATCACTTGTTCAGGAATTTGAGGCAGACCAATGGAGGCGATAATTAAAGATTCTAATTTGCCATCCCGGGTATCAAATTTGAAGCCCCGTACCCGTCCCAGGGGTTCCCCGGTTTCGGTGATCACTTCACTGTTGATCAGGTTACTGTAGTTTTCTACATCCACGTCTTCTTCGAGGACGGTATCATCATCCACCAAAATTACGTCCCCGATTTCGCGGACACTACTCAGGTACATAAATTTTGGCATTCCAGCGATCGCTAGAATATTATTACGGATTCCGATCGCTACAATTTCACGCTGATCTATGTCTACCCATAATTGGCTGACGATTCCAAGTCGTCTACCTCTGTCACGGGTGATAACTTGAGTACCGAGAATTTCGGAGCGTTGGCGGATATGTTCAGATGTCATGCTAATAACGAATTTCAGTTTTAACTGTTAAATATACAGATTACTCTACAATTCCTAATGTTATGGATAGGTATCCGTGCCATTAGTTTTTCGGGTTTCCTCTGGTGGTCTGTTGGCAGTACCTGCCGTAAGGCTTAGACACGCTCGTTTCCACACTCCCATCCTTTTATTATGATGCTATCAGAAGATTTTGTTTTTGGTTGCCATCAACGGATGGATTCAGATTGATTTCTCCTCCTTGATTATAACTATAAGTTACCTTCTGATTTAATTATTTTGGGTAAACGAGGGAAAACTGCCGAAATCTAGTTATCGGTAGCACCACTACCCAAATTCTCCGTAGTAGCCAGATTCCGGTGTTGATTTTCCGTAACTCAATAACTTGATTATACTAATTTTGCTCCCATTTTAATCGAAATGAATAGAATAAAATTTGATTCAATCAACAAATATATTCCCTCAGCTAGAGGTTAAAATAATTGATTTTTTTTAAGCTAAAGGAGCAATAAAAGCAAAGTCAATTAATTAAATCAAAGTTTAGGAATCATCAAAATGAAGAAATTAATTCAAGCTCTGCGGTCTATATCCTTCAAAAATATTTTAGGTGTTTTTTTTGCCGGATTATTAATCTTTATCAGTACCGCTTGTAGTAATAATCCTCCCACTGCTCAGTCATCGGCAGAGGGCAGTCTCAGTGAAACAAAAGGATTAAAAAGTGAACTTCCTAGCCAGATTCAACCTAAGCAAAAAGGGGAACTGTACTCTTATAACAACACTGACAAAGATATCGTAAAACGGGTTAAAGATGTATCGGAAAAAGTTAGTAACTCTACAAGTGAAGCGGCAGAAAATTTGATAGAAGGAACCAAAAATAATCTTCGTCAGGTCAAAAATAACACAAAACAAGCCCTAGATCAAGCCCAGAATATGGCAGAAAAAACTTCAACGGGTATTAAACGTCAGGCTTCTAAGAGTGCTCAACAAATCAAAGATAAAGCCGGAGACATTGAACAGGGGATACAAAAAACCCTATAAATTGAGTACACAGTGAACTCAATTGGTATATCTATCTAAAGATAGATGTGTTAGGAAATCTTGTTCAGTTAAATTATAGAAACTATCGCACGTTCTCAATTCGCGCTTTCCCCAGTCAACCAAAAGCTGGGGATTTTTCATCGGGTAAATTTCCCTTTCTCAATTCCAAATGATAGATAGATTTCATCAATCTTCCCCATAATTTTTGTATTTAAACCCTCGTAATCGAATTAATAAGTCTGAATGTTCAGTCCCCAAAATTTTAATTGATTGGGATTAATATCGTAAATTCCGCGCCTTCCCCGGGCGTAGAACTACAACTCATCTTACCCTGATGACGCTCGACAATAATTGAGTAACTAATTGATAGACCCAAGCCCGTCCCACTACCGACGGGCTTTGTGGTGAAAAAGGGATCAAAAATTCGTTGTCGAACTTCTGAACTCATCCCTAAACCATTATCAGCAATGGAAATTTTAACTTGATGATCTTGAATTTTTTGGGTAGAAATGGTAATAATTGGGGGATAATCAGCCTGATTCAGAAGATGGCGACGATATTCTAAGGCATCAATGGCATTGCTAATAATATTCATAAAAACTTGATTTAGTTGAGAGACATAACAGTTAACTTTTGGCAGTTGACCATAGTTTTTAATCACTTCAATTTCTGTACTATTGGTAGAGCCTCGGAATCGAGTTTGTAAAATCATTAAGGTGCTATCAATACCTTCATGAATATCTACGGGTTTCATTTCCGATTCATCCAAACGGGAAAAGTTTCGCAGACTTAACACAATATTCCGAATCCGTTCAGCCCCAACTTTCATTGATACTAATAGTTTTTGTAAATCCACAACTAAAAAGTCTAAATCAATCTCGGAAATAGTTTCTATAATTAATGGTTTAGGTTGAGGATATTCCTGTTGATAGATTTCAATTAATCGGAGTAAATCTCTAACATATTCACTGGCGGGGGTGAGATTACCATAAATAAAACTCACCGGATTATTAATTTCATGGGCGACTCCCGCTACCATTTGTCCTAAAGATGACATTTTTTCGCTTTGAATTAATTGGGCTTGGGTATGTTTGAGTTGGTTTAAAGTTTGTTCTAAACGTAAATTTTTCTCGTTGAGTTGTTGGGTACGTTCTTGAACTTTATTCTCAACGGAGGCATATAATAAGGCATTTTCTAAAGAAACCGCAGCTTGAGAAGATAGTAAGTTTAAAACTTCAATTCGCTCGGAGGTGAAAGCTCCGGCTGTTAAGTTATTTTCTAAATATAAAATTCCTAAAATTTTGCCTTGGCTAATAATAGGAGTACATAAAATAGATTTAATTTGATTGGTATTAATATAGGGATCATGAGTAAATTGTCCTTCTAGGGTGGCATTCATTAATACTACATCTTGACCTGTTCTTTCCACATAATAAATTACAGTTAATGGTAAATTATGGCAGGTTTCAACAGGAATTTTAGGATGAACAATGACTGCTTCGGTATCCGCAGAAGCCTCAGCTTCAATAACTAATTGGTTATGATTATATAAAATCAAAAATCCTTTTTGAGCCCCGGCATTTTCAATCACAATTTTCATTAAGTTAGCTAACAATTTTTCTAAAACAATTTCTCGTGAAATAGCTTGAGATGCTTTAATTACTGTGTTTAAATCTAATAAAGCTAAACTACTACCATGGGAGGTACTCAGGGTAATTGATTGCGGTTTAAATAAGGAAGGTTTAAGGGTGGCTAAATATTTGAGTTGAGGATATTGGTTTTCTAACTGTTCGACTTTGCGAATTGCACCCCAACGTTGATAACTATAATAGGCTTCTCTGAGGTGAATATTGGCATATTTAAGTTTATCCTGATTGATCCAAAATTTAGCTGTGAGTTCATTACTTAAGCCAACATTTTGAATAAATCCTGCTTCTTGTGCTGTGGCGATCGCTTGTTCATATAAATCAATTGCTGCAAAGGAATGTTGAGAAATTCGAGCTAATTCTGCTTCAACTAAGAGATATTTAGATAAGAAATTTGTCGGACAGTTATCTGACCAAATTTTAAATTTTTCTTGATTACTTTTAATTTTTTCTAAAAACTGCTGTTGTTGCGATGCGGGAACTCTTTCTAAATTAGCAATTAAAATTAAAGCGGAATAAAAATAATATTCTGTAACCGAAATTAACCCTAGAATAAATGGCAACAATTCCTCTACTTCTAAGGTTAATTTTAAGGCTTGTTCTACCTCACCATATAAATATAGAACTTGCAGTTTAAAAATTTTGTAAAGACATAAGGAATAGAATTTCTGATTTTTTTGGCTTCTATCAATATAATCCGCTTCCGGGATTTCTAAAGCGTCAAAAGATAATAAATCAGGAGTTTCACCAATTAAATTAAGCAGAATTCCTCGGAGTCCTGTTAAGGTATCAATCACCAGATGATTTTCAGTTTTATAGGCAAATTTCAAATAGTTTTTAACTTCAATTAAAAATTTAGGCAAGTTTACACCCTGCGCCATTAAATTTAAAGATTGATTATTTAATAAATAACCAGCATATTGTAAATCTCCTGAATCTAAAGCGGATTGATAACCTTCATGACCTAAAACATTTGAGTTCTTAATTGGTTCTAACCAATAGTTGAGACAACTGATTAAGGATGCAGACACTTTATAGACGGGATAATTCCATTTTTTATTCAGTTTTAATCCCAGTTGACCTAATTCATAAGCGGTTTGATATTGATTAAAAATTGTAGCGAGTAGAATCCCATAGGTCGCATAGAAAAATCCGGCTTCTGGAGAATATCCCGATGCGATCGCAACTTTTACACCATTGAGAATTACAACTGTCCATAAACTAGGATTACTTACATAGGCTGATGGTGCTATATTATGGAGTAATTTTAAGGTAATTTTTTTCTCCAGTTCAACAATTAGACTTTGCTCAAATAAACTAGATAAATTATTAATATTAATCGAGTTTTGTAGAGACTCTAATTCCTGGGGAATCACCGTTTGTAGGTTTTCTGTGGGTAAATCTAAGCCAAATAAAGCTAAGGCTTTAATTCCAGCATTGATAGAATCTTCATATTTTAATTGTAGGGTATATTGAATTAAAAGCAGATTATAAACTTCGGCTTTTTCTAAATTTGATTGAGACTTTTGTAAAATTAATTTAATTAGGGTTTCACTTTCAGCAAAATTCCCATTTAAGTATTCAATTTCTGCCCGTTCTCGATAAAGCGAAAAGGCTAAAGAATAATGTTCAACCCAAATATTATCGGGTAAAATTTCAATTCCGGCGATTAAATATTCCCGGGCGGCACTATAAGCGGTGGCATCTTTGGCTTTTTTTCCGGCTTCTAAGTTTAAACTTGCTAATTGTAGTTGTTCCTGTTCATCCGTAATTAAAGACCGACCAACATTGAGGTGATCAACTAAATCAAATACCCTTTCTAACCAATATTGGGGCGGTGTATTTGCTAATAATAATCGACCAATAGTTAGGTGAACGGATTTTTTTTGAGAGTCAGCAATTAAGGAATAGGCAGCTTGTTGAACGCGGTCATGGAGAAATTGATAATTTAGAACTAAATAGGGATTAATTTGTTCAGGTTCGACATTATCGGCATCGAATAATGGTTTAATTAAACCTTCTTTTAAAGCGGGTAATAAATCTTGAAAAGTGCCGAGGGATTCTTTCCCATAAAGTAAGGATAATGTGTTTAAATCAAATTGATTCCCAACGCAGGCAACTAATTGTAAAACCTGTTGACTTTCAGGGGGAAGTTTCTGGAGTTTACTAATCATTAATTCCACGACATTATCGGTAATATCAATGGCTTTAATTTCGGCTAAATTCCATTGCCAAGCTATTCTTTCTGAGTTGAAAATCAGGAGTTTTTCTTGATATAATGTTTTCAGAAATTCATTAACAAAAAAGGGATTACCTCCGGTTTTTCCGATGACTAATTCTGCTAAAGATAGAACGTTATGGCGATCGCTATGGAGGGTATCTGCCACCAGTTCCGTCACTTGTTCTAAATTTAAAGCTGTTAGATGAATCTCATTAATTAAGCCTTCAGAATTAGGTTCTGGGGTAAAATATTCTGATTTTAACCCTTCTAACATCATCATTAAGGGATGGGTAGGACTAACTTCGTTATCCCGATAAGCCCCAATTAAAAATAAATATTGAGTAGAATCATCTGTTAACATTAATTTGATTAATTTTAACGTTGCAGAATCAGCCCACTGTAAATCATCAAGGAAAATTACTAAGGGATGTTCTGGCTGACAAAACAAACGAATAAAATTCTGAAACACTAAATTAAACCGATTTTGAGATTCGGCAGCACCTAATTCTAATACCGCCGGTTGGGGGCCGATAATTAGTTCAATTTCGGGAATTACATCAATAATAATTTGTCCGTTTGGCCCCAAAATACTTAATAACTTTTCTCGCCATTGATCTAACTGCTGTTGACTTTCACTCAATAGTAATCTGGCTAATTCAGAAAAAGCATTAACCAGGGCAGAATAGGGGATACTGCGTTGAAATTGATCGAATTTTCCTCCCACAAAATAGCCTTGTTTTTTAACAATTAATTTAGAAATTTCCTGCACTAATACGGATTTTCCAATCCCAGAATATCCGGCAATTAACATGATTTTAGTTTTGCCTTGACTGACTCGCTCAAAGGCTTTTATCAATGTATCAATCTCAGTTTCTCGGCCATAAAGTTTTTTGGGAATTTTAAATTGATCGGAAATATCCTGCATTCCCAATCGAAATTCGCTAACAGTTCCTGTGCTTTGAACTTGTTTTAAACTAGCTTCTAAATCGGCAATTAATCCCCAGGCACTCTGATAGCGTTCTTCGGGGGTTTTAGATAATAATTTCAGGACAATGTGAGAAATAATCTGAGGAATTTCGGGGTTAATTTCATGGGGAGGAACAGGTTGTTTCGCCAGGTGCGCGTGAACCAATTCCATTGCATCTGTTGTTGGAAAAGGAACCTGTTGAGTTAATAATTCATAGAACGTTGCTCCCAAGGAATAAAAATCGGTGCGATAATCTACAGAACGGTTCATCCTTCCGGTTTGTTCTGGAGAGATATAGGCGAGGGTTCCTTCTAAATTTTGAGGCGGATGTAGGCGTAAAGATTCCTGAGTTAATCCACTGGAAATGCTAAAATCAATTAATTTAACCTGTCCGGTGGCGGGATTAAAAACAATATTAGAGGGGTTAATATCTTTGTGAATTAAGTTAGCTGCATGAATTTCTCGTAATCCTTGAGCAATTTTAATGGCAATGGTTAAAAATCCTAATAGAGTAAATTTCTGAGTAGCTAATAAGATTTTTAACGATTCTCCACCAAAATCTTCTAAGGTCATGACTAAAGTATTTTGATAGGTTTGAAGTTGATAAACTTTAATCACACTTTCTAAATTAAATTTGCGGAGGATTTTATATTCTCGCTCATATTTTTGAAGATCAGATTGAGAAGGAAATTCCCCTTGTAACACTTTTAAAATCACGGGGAAGTTATCTTGTTCTCGAATCGCTCGATAAACAACGGAGTTAACACTTTCGTAAATTTGTGCTAAGACTTGATATCCGGGTAAGGTAATCATCTTTCTTTCCTTTTTTCTATAGCCGCCTCAAACTATGCTTTGGTTTCCTTTGTTATGTCAATTTTCTATATTATATCTAAACTTGCTACTTAATCTTAGACAGGACTTACCACCAAAAACCCGGTTTCTTCAAGAAACCGGGTTTTTGACTTAATTATTAATAGAAAAAACACCTGGGAGTCTGGCCGAGTTTCGACCCCAGATGCTTTTTCTTTGTAGATTTCACTCCTCACACCACTTCAATATACACGATTATTTAGGGATGTCAAGGAAAAACTGAAAAATTAAAATCTCCAGCAATTATCAACAACAGCTTACCCCTTAGACAACAGCAGGTTGAGGCTGGAATTGGAACATGGAATAAATCACATTTCGGTGAATATCGGTCATCATATCCAAGAATAATTCATAACCCTCGCTCTTGTATTCAATTAAGGGGTCTTTTTGTCCATAACTTCTTAAACCTACGGACTCGCGTAGAGCATCCATTTGTTGTAAATGTTCCCGCCAAAGAGTATCAATTTGTTGCAGAATAAAGAAGCGTTCCGCCTCCCGCATTAACCCGGCGCGAATTTGATTAACTTGGTTTTCTTTCATATCATAAGCATTGCGTAACTGTTCATGGAGGAAAGTTTTAATTTCATCTACGGATAAATCCACCAATTGTTCGGCGGTTAAATCTGCCAAAAGATAAACAAATTCCTGGGCTTTAGTAACAAGACTTTCTAAATCCCATTCTTCCGAAGGTAAATCAGGATTAATATAGGCTTCGACGATATCATCCATCGTTTGTTCGCCATATTTAATCACTTGTTCTTTCAAATCTTGCCCTTCTAAAACCCGTCGCCGTTCGGCATAAATTGCCCGCCGTTGGTTGTTCATTACCTCGTCATATTCAAACACCTGTTTCCGAATATCGTAATAGTAAGTTTCAACTTTTCGTTGGGCATTTTCCAGCGATCGCGTTAATAACCGAGACTCAATGGGCATATCTTCATCCACCTTAAAAGCATCCATTAATCCGGCAACTCGATCGCCTCCAAAAATCCGTAATAAGTTATCCTGTAAACTCAAGAAAAACCGCGTGGAACCCGGGTCACCTTGTCGTCCAGCCCGTCCTCGCAATTGATTATCAATCCGGCGAGACTCATGGCGTTCTGTTCCGATCACATGAAGTCCACCATATTCCACAACTTCTTCATGTTCCCGTTTAGTGAAGTTTTCGTACTCGTGAACAATTAGGTTATAAACTTCGCGTAATTTCTGAATTACCGGATCATTAGTTGGGGCTTTTTCCGAAGCAACCGCTAATAAATCCTCCGCTTGTAACTCAGGTAAACTGCGTTCTCCATATACAGAAACAGAAAAATCAACAGCTTCTTTGAGTTTTTGTTCGGTAGATTTAGATAATTCTGTGGGAAATAACTGCATCGTTACTTTCCAAGTTTTAGCTTTTTTATTCTGATCAAATCCTTGGGCGGGAGGACGACGACTACCCGTTCCCCCAGCAATAGATAATTCCTTTTCATCATCGGGTTTAACAATTTTAGGCATCAAATACTCGCGCATTTTTAGCCGTCCCATAAATTCAGCATTTCCACCCAAAATAATATCTGTTCCCCGTCCGGCCATGTTAGTAGAAATGGTCACGGCCCCTTTGCGTCCGGCTTGGGAAATAATTTCTGATTCCCGTTCTACATTTTCGGGTTTAGCGTTTAATAAATTATGGGGAATTTGGCGTTGTTGTAATAAATTAGACAGAATTTCTGATTTTTCAACGCTAGTAGTTCCGACTAAAACCGGACGACCTTCTTTATGCAAATCCGCACATTCTTCAGCAATGGAATTCCATTTTCCTTCCTCGGTTTTATAAACCACATCGGGTAAATCTTGACGTCCAGTAATTCGGTTGGTGGGAATAATTGTGACTTGCAGATTATAGATCCGTTCAAATTCAGCTTCTTCGGTTTTTGCAGTTCCGGTCATCCCCGATAATTTCGGATATAATAGGAAGAAATTCTGATAAGTAATAGTCGCTAAAGTTTGGGTTTCCGGTTGAATTTCGACCCGTTCTTTGGCTTCAATTGCTTGGTGTAAGCCATCACTCCAACGACGTCCGGGCATCACCCGTCCAGTAAATTCATCAACAATGATTACTTCCCCATTGCCGATAATATAGTTGACGTCTTTAATAAATAATTCTTTAGCTTTTAAAGCATTAAAAACAAAGTGTGCCCAAGGATCATTCGGATCATATAAATCTTGGACTCCAAATAGTTCTTCGGCTCTAGCAAAACCTTCATCGGTCATCAAAACATTACGCGCTTTTTCATCAACTTCATAATGTTCTTCCTGTAGCATCATTTGAGCAACTTCCGCCGCCCGCATATATTTCTGACTAGGACGTTCAACTTGACCAGAAATAATTAAAGGTGTCCGAGCTTCATCAACTAAAACCGAGTCTACTTCATCAATAATGCAATAGTTAAACACCCTCTGCACGACTTCATCCAT
>JFJP01032266.1_pt1 | contig 10196 bp, 7 predicted proteins | sample 431651 | NCBI WGS metagenome assembly JFJP01 (sample SAMN02602958, study PRJNA72255) | Microbial mat metagenome, whole genome shotgun sequencing project. | biome: fresh water; feature: sink hole; material: water; isolation source: purple microbial (photo- and chemosynthetic) mats found in... | reverse complement strand
AAGGAAAAGCGGTGCCTGCCACCAAAGCCAATATCGCAGCGTTTGAAGCCCGTCGTGCGGAGTTAGAACAAACTCAAAAGGATGCGTTAGACCGCGCTGAGTCCCGCGCTAAACGTTTGAGAGATGTGTCTGTCATTATCACTGCAAAAGTGGCAATGGAAGGCAAGTTATTTGGTTCAGTCGGTGTGACGGAAATTATTGAAGCAGTGAAGTTGCAAGGCGTTGAATTGGCTAAACAAGAAATTCGTCTGCCCAGCGGTCCCCTGCGTTTCATTGGAGACTATGACATTGCCGTGCATTTACATGCGGATGTCGATTCTTCCGTCAAAGTGAAAGTCATTCCTGAAAAGTAGTTCTTTTCGATAATATTTTAGTTAAATCAAAGTATTATCAATCCTTCCTCTAACTGTGAAAATGACGGTTAGAGGAAAAAATCCTTCACTCATTTTCTCAAATTTCAATCGATTAGCGACGGGCTTGTTCTCGATAACGGGTGTATTGCGCGCGAGGAGTCATTGTCGTAAAGTATTGAGGCATCACGAATTCTATCGTATGCGGTGTCACGCCCAAATCGCTTAGGTGATTTTCACTGCACACACTGTCAATTTGTAAGGAACGATAATTATCCAATGACAGCGGTTTCGTTGGTACTCGTTCAAAAACAGCCGCTTGCAAATACGATAATCCATTGCCCAAGGGAAAAATTAAACGGGGTAACTTCGCCAATTTAGCTGCATATTCAACCAATTGCTGCAATGTATAGACCTTGGGTCCACATAAATTGTAGCGTTTGCCGAAATGGAGCGGATTGTCTATGCTATTTATCATGGCATTTACCACATCATCGACCCACACCGGCGCAAATTTCGCCCCTGGACACGCCAATGGAAAAACGTAAGTCAGGCGTAACAATTTGATAAACCGATTAAAAAATTCGTCATCTTCGCCAAAAATCACCGAAGGTTTAAAACTGGTGACTTGTAGATCAGTTGCAGCATGGACAATATTTTCGCCTTCGCCCTTGGTGCGTAAATAATGACTGGAATTCGGCGCGCCAGAATTTAGGGCACTGACATGAAGTAACCGTTTGATTTGATTAACTCGGCAGGCTTCAACCACCTTTTTTGGCAATTCGACGTGCACTTTCTCGAAACCGCGTCCATCGTGCCCTTTTTCGTTCAGAATGGCGATCAAGTTGACAACCACATCATGCCCAGCAAGTTGTTGATTTAATTCTTGTTGATCGTAGAGATTGGTAACCGCCACTAATTTGACTGTAGGTAAAATTGAGAGCGGACAACAGCGATTTAATTGTCGAGTTAATACAGTGACTTGCCAACCTTGTTCGACTAAACGATGTACTAAATGTTTTCCGACAAAGCCAGTTCCTCCCAGCACACAAATTTTACGCATTGATTATCCTTTTGATGAGTTTAAATAACTAGGAGTTACGCATTGATAAATGAAATATATTTTTTAAAATATATCAAAATCACAATGTACGCGGTTTGACCACGCAATTGAACTTGGTAGATAACATCACTTCCCCGTTTTTCATATTCTTTGGAAATGAATGTTTTATCCAGCAATTCACAGTGGTCAAAATCTAATTCTTTTACCCATTCCAGCAGCACAAACGATTCTCACAGTTGGCGAAATAACGCTTTGTTGGAAAATCACTTTTTGTCACCGCGGTCGTAAACTTCGTGCATGAAAGTTTATTTTGCTGAAGTAGCATCCGTAGATTTTGCCAATAATTTCAACTCTTTGGCAATGAGGAAATCCGCTGCTTTTAACAATTGATCAATGGTTTCAGCTTGTCCGGGACTCAAGCGATATTTGCCATTCACCACAACGTTAGGTACGCTACTGATGCCATACGCCTGTGTCAATACCCGTGCCTGACGTACTTTACTGTCCACTGCAAACGAGTTATACGCTTCCGTAAACGCCTTTTCTTCGACCCCTTGCTTGACAAAAAATGCTTGTAATTCCGCTTCACTGCTCAATTTTTGATGTTTTTCTTGGATCGCATCAAATAAGAGTGGATGTATTTTATCAAGTAACTTCAATGTGTCAGCCACATAAAAAGCTTTTGCTAAGGGAACATTGTTGTCACCAAACACTGCGGGTATTTGAAACACGGTGACATTGTTATTCGCGTATTTCTTCTGCCATTCTTTTAACAAGGGTTCAAAATGCAAACAGTGCGGGCAGGTATATAAAAATAATTCTGCCACTTCAACCTTATTTGCTTCAAACACCTTCTGCGGGCGGTCGATGAGGTTGTACATGCCTAAGAACGGGTCTTCCTCTTCGGCATGAGCAATGGCGGTGAAACTGAGCGACAATAACATGAAAATAAACAAACGCAACAAATACATAATCAGTTCCTCTCGAATTTAGAAATCTTTATCCAACCTAGAAACTAGCTGTCTGATTAACCTTGATATTGCAGTCAATGAGATAAAATTTTTCTTTCCATCGCTAGTTTCTAGTTTTCAATCGCGGGCTTAATGTAAACCAGAAGCAACACTTGACACGGCTTGAATTTCTTCAGCGGTCATTTTCATGGCAATTTCACGCATAATCACTTGGTTAGGATTCGGTGTGTTACCGCCACGCGTGCCTTTTTTGTAATCCTCCAATTGCTTCTTGAGATACTCTGGAGCTTGCCCACTTAACATCGGGAACTTCGCTGCGGGATTACCCGAACCATTGGGACTGTGACAAGCTGAACATGCAGGCACGCCACTTTGCAAATTGCCACCACGGTAAATCTTTTCGCCGAGTTTGACGAATTCTTCCTTCGCAGCGCCGGGCTTGACAGGCAAACTTGCAAAATACGCTGCCAAATCCGCCATATCTTGTGGATTCAATGGCTTTGCCATCGGACTCATGGTGGGTTCTACCCGTCCGCCTTCTTTAAACAAAGTTAATTGTTCAATGGTGTAAGCGGGGTGTTGTCCGGATAATTTCGGGTAAATGGGCATCAAAGGATTTTTTCCTTCGACATCGTGACAAGCGGCGCAACTGGCAGATTTTGCCTTACCCGCTTGTGCATCGCCCACAGTAGCAGCAGGTGCTTCCGGTGCATTTGCCAAAGACAATTGGCTCATCGCCATTAAAATACAGCAAGTTAAAGTTGTTATTTTTCTCATTAACAAGTCCACGGTGGTTAGTTACAAATACGGTTCAACACAACTGAATTCTTCAACTTGAGAAAAGCTCGGTTGATTAACATCTCAGTTTTCAATGAATTGATGGTACAACATTTCTGCAACAGATGAAATCTGATAGATTATTTTATCTCAAAATGACAGTTTAAAAACCAAACACTGCATTTTCAAGTATAACATTTTCTGATAACTCGCACACCATGCTATCTTGTCTGTCAATCATTTTCAATATTTAATTCGCACTCAGATACTTGCAGATCAGTCATTAGTTAAATTAATGGTTTAAATCATAAAAATTTTGACGAGTTTGGCATGATTGCAATCATTCGGGCAGTTTGAAAATTTCATCAAGATTTCATCTGGTTGGTAAAGCGAATCAATATTTTCAATCTGTTTGAGGAAATTTGCACTGCATCACCCCACAAGGATGGTTAAACTGAATTTTTCAAAAAAAATGGTAGCAGTATTGTTTTGTGGTTACGCCTAATTTTCCATGAAAACAATTAACCTTAGCTAATTTGCAAAACTGCTTGACAACGCTAACATATTGTTTTATACTGTCGGACACTTCTTAAAAAGCGGATTTTGAGTTGCGAAGTTTCCCCTATTATCGAAACAGTTGATAATCAACCAAAGCAACGCTGAGAAAATTTTTTTATTTTTTATAGTCACACAAACTGAGGCTTTACGACAATGCAAGCTGGTATTCATCCTGCCTATAGTGAAATTACTGTCACTTGTAGCTGCGGTAACACCTTTAAGACACGTTCAACGGTGGGAAAAGATTTACATCTGGAAGTCTGTTCTGCGTGCCATCCCTTTTACACAGGGAAACAGAAAATTATGGACACTGCGGGTCGTGTGGATAAATTCCGCCGTAGATATGCCAAAAAATCATAATGATGCTGTCCGAAGAAAACCTCTGGAAGCATGTTGCTTTTACAGGGGTTTTCTGCCTCAATCATCTCCAAATATTTTGCATCAAAAACCTATCTCTATTCTCTTCAGCAAAACCAATCTCTTTGATTTATCGACGTAAATAATAACTCATGATTTTACGCAAATAAGCCGGTTTCACTGGTTTTCGTAACCATTTATAACCACACGCTTGCAATTGTTCAAACGATTCAGAAGTCGTATCACCGGTAATCAACACGCTGGGAATCACTTTATTGAGTTGTACTTGCACCGCATGAATTACGTCCAATCCCGTTTGTTCCGTTTGTAAATGATAATCTGAAACAATGATATCCGGTACATAACCCGACGTATCTAGCTGAGATAAGGCTTCTGCGCCCGAACTTGCGGTCATCACTTCATAACCCCAATGTTTCATCAAATTAGACAATGCCTTACGCACCAAATCATCATCATCAATTACCAATACCCGTGCCGTCGCGCTCATCTCAGTCAGAGGGGGCGTTTCGACCGTCGTTTCATGCCAATATCCCAAGGGAAGTGTCAATGTAAATTGTGAGCCATGTCCTTCACTTGACGATAATCGCAACGGATGATCGAGCAATTCACTCAAGCGTTGCACAATTGACAATCCCAATCCGAGCCCCTTGGCTTGAGACGAGGTGTGCTTAATTTGATAAAATTCATGAAAAACCGTTTGTTGCAACTCTGCTGGAATACCGATACCCGTGTCTTTTACAAAGATATCAAGCTGCTTATCTCGCACCGTGTAGCCTAAATGCACTTGTCCATGCGTTGTAAATTTGAACGCATTCGCCAATAAATTTCGCAAGATACGTTCTAACAACAACGGATCACTGTAAACATACGCGGTGCAGCTATCGACTTGAAAATTGAGATTTAAACTATTGGCTTGGGGTAAAAATTCATGAAGTAAATAATTGAATAAGGTTTGCAATGCGAAATTTTTAGGTTCGGGTTGCACCGCGCCGGCTTCCAAACGCGAAATATCTAACAAACTGTCGAACAAACTGCTCATCATGTCCACAGATTGTTTGGCTTTAGTGACCAGATGGCGGGCTTGCGGCTCAGTAATTTGATAATCAAGTGCTTCAATAAATAAACTTAACGCCTGCATCGGTTGGCGTAAATCGTGACTGGCGGCGGCAATAAAATAAGATTTGGCTCGATTGGCACGCACGGCTTCCGCAGTTTTTTTCTCTAATTCTTCAGTACGTTCAATGACTTTCTGTTCCAGCGTTTGGGAATAATGTTCTAATTGTTTGTTTAATTCGCTCAACTGCGCGGTATGACGCTGCCGCCCAACTTCCAAATGTTTGCGTTCCGTAATGTCTTGTAACACAATGACTGCATGAGAAATTTGTTGTGCTTGATCAAAAATCGGACTTGCCCAAACTTCAATGGGAATGATTTTATCTGGTTGATGAATTTCCATGTCATCCACATGAGTTGATTCTCCCCGCAAAGCACGGATACTGGGTTGATTTTCGCTGGGATAACGCCGATGTGTCCCTGCCACATAAACGGGATAAATTTCTAATTCATTGTCCGTTACAACTTCCGCAACAATATCTTTTCCCAACAATTGCCGCGCTTTCTGGTTGATATAGAATACATTTTCTTGTGCATCGACCACCGCGACCCCAATGGGCAATGCGTCTAAAAATTGTTTCAATTCAATGGAATGTTCAGACATCATTGGAAACAACTCACTGTTGTAGTAGTTTTCTACCGATCACCCGGTAAATGGTCACCCGGCTTTCTTTGCCTTTTAAATACACCGAACCAACGCATTCGGTCGCAAATTGTCCATCCAAACATTCCAGCGTGGTTTCACTGATTAAAATCCGACATGAAGATTCAGAATCAATATTTTTGTCAAAACTTTCGAGCCGGGATGCCGTATTAACCGTATCGCCCAACACGGTATATTCCTGTCGTTCCACCGCGCCCAAACTCCCCGCCACCACGGGACCAGTACAAATTCCGACCCGCATCCGAATCAGTGGCAAGCCTTCCTTTTCCCAAACTTCACGCAAATGTTCCATTTCATCACGCAGTTGCAAGGCACAATCGACCGCACGCGCCGCATCTTCAAAAATCTCATTGGGACTTTGACGTGGAATCGGTACGCCAAACAACGCCATGATGGCATCGCCGATAAATTTATTGACATGTCCACTGTGTTTTTTCTCAATCACGCTGACCATTGTTTCCATATATTGATTGAGCCAATCCATGAGACTTTGCGGCTCCATGCGCTCAGAAACAGTGGTGAAATTTTGTAAATCGGTAAATAACACGGTGGCAATCAAGCGTTGTGGGCGCAATCGACCGGCGTTAAGATAATGTTCCCGTTCCTTCCAGATGGCTTCGGCAACATTTTTAGAAACATGCTTGGAAAAAATTTGCATCAATTCGGCGCGTTGATTTTTATCTTGATTGGCTAAATAGCTGATCATTAAGCTGTTAGAAATAGTCCAACCAATCGCAGGGGCAGCAATAATTATCCATAAATCATAAGAAAAAGCCCATTGGGAGCCGATCACCAGAACCAATAATCCACCCAATACGCTGAGGGTAACGCGCCACACGGAACGCGCCCATAAACACACCAATGCGCTGACCACTGACCACAGCCATATCCACAAGTTTTCTTGAAATTCTGTTAATGAATACAACGGCTTATTACCATCCAACGACATTCGCAGTAATTGACTGATAATGTACGCATGAACCGCGACACCGGGCAAACGTTGTTCAACTTTTGACGAATAACCAAACGGGGTATAAACGAAATCGGGCGTGGCTTGGGCATTCACACCAATCAAGACAATTCGCCCCTTGATACGATTTCTGAACCATTCCGGCTCAAATTGATGTTCTAACACGCGATTCAAACTCAGGCTATTAAATTCGGTAGGCGCGCCGGGATAGGTGAGCATGATTTGAAAGCCCCCCGCATCTTGTGCAACATAACCGCCAAAATTTTCATCCAAAGGTTCTAACACCGCCTTGCCCAAACCCAGCGCATTGGGGTTATCCGGCACACCTTGGGGTTCAATATTGTAACGCTTGAGATAGTGCATTACCAACTTTAAGCCAAATAATTCTTGTATATTCTGCTGTATATCTGACGCATACAACAAGCCGCGCCGAATAATTCCGCCGGCATCTTCAGGAATATCATTAAAACCGACGCGATCTGTATCTCTCAATGCTGGCGGAGGATCAACCCGACTTCCTTTGGAATCAACCAACTTTCTGATCGCGAAGATATTATTGTGTTTTTTTAGAATATCCGCCAATGCGTCATAACCCGCGCCACCTTCCAAAGGTACAGGCAAATCGCGGTAGATATCCAAACCGATGGAATCGGGTTCATAAGCCAAAATCGTTTGAAATAATTGTGCTAACTTATCATCTGCGAGAGGCCAGCCCAATTGTCGCTGATCTTCATCCGTTGCCCAAATAATCGTAATTCGTGAATCAAATGAGGAGCTTATCGAGCGTGTCCATAGGAGGAAATCGTAGGCGGATAATTCTAAAATTTGTAGAACCCCTGCGGATCGCAATCCCAAAACGCTGACAAAAACCAGATGACCCACAAGAAGAGCGACAATAAAAGTGGCGTATTTGCCCTGCCATAATGTTTTAAAAATATTTCTTAGCACGTTCATGGTAAATCGGTCAGCGGCATATTGACATCACGAAAACCTGTTGTATCGCAATCTGTCGGATAATTTTTCATCGTTATCAGTGCAATCAACAAGTTTGAAAACTTAATTGAGAAGAAACCTAGCTATCGGCGCAACTTTCAATTTTTTACCACATTTTATATTTTGATTGATAATTATATAATATTCTCGTATTACAATGTAAAAGTTTATTACGATAACAAATGAAAATAGCAATCAAACTTGTCAATATTGTAAAATTATACAATACTGACTGATAATTCATCTCAATAATTGATGAGCACTACAAAATGATTCAAAATCACGATAATTTATGATTACAATCGGTTTAATTTCATTAACATAGGAATAACTCAGTTCAAGTTTTCTGAAAATAACAAGAACAATCTGCTCAACCGTTACAATGAAATTATTCGCCTTAAAAGTGACTTAATTTAAATTTCATCAAAATCGCAAAAAATTATCCACTATATTGATATAATAAACAATATTCAATTCATCACTCAAAAAATTATGAAACAAATTCAAACATTTGATCTCATCAATGTCCCTCTCGAAGGTGTACATCTCATCGAAGCCAGCGCAGGCACCGGCAAAACTTATACCATTGCCAATCTCGTGGTCAGACTGATTATAGAAAAAAATTTACTTATCAACAAGATACTCATCGTCACCTTTACCGAAGCTGCCACAGGCGAATTACGGGAACGGGTACGCAGTCGCCTGCAAGAAACGCTGGACGCGCTCACCAACGCCACGACCGATGACATCATCTTAACAAATTTGCTTGAGAAAGTAGAACATCCGCGACAAATTGAAGCTCGTTTAAAAAATGCGTTGCGAAGTTTTGACGAGGCGGCAATTTACACCATCCACAGTTTTTGTTCCCATACCTTGAAAGATCATGCGTTTGAGAGCGGAATGTTATTCAAACATGAATTGCTCCAAGACCAAATGCCGCTATTATTGGAGACGGTGCAAGATTTTTGGCGACACTACCTCTATCCCACATCACCACTTTTCATTCGCTATCTGAAAGAAGCCGCGACCAAGTTTACTCAGCCCAAAGAACTGATTGATATCATTGGCAAAGGGCGTTATATTGGACAACCGCCTTCACTGTTGCATATTATACCCGAATTGATTACTGTCCCTGAAAATATCGCATTAGAACAAATTGTTACAAACGAAATTGCTCAAGCGCACCAACTTTGGCGACAAGAGGGAAAAAATCTGCAAAATTTACTATTTGCCCTCATCGAACGCGGCGGGGTGTTGCACAAGGGTGTTTACAAAAAACCACGGATTGAATTGCTCTGTCAACAGATGGACGCATTGATCGCCATGCAATCGCCGACATTGCCCAAGGAGATTGAGTTACTCAGCACCGATAAATTATGTTCCACCAAGGCGGCAAAGCAAAGTTTGGAGTTACAACAGCCATTTTTCGCATTTATCCAAAATATTCTGAATAAAAAAAATGAGTTAGATAACAGTTATGCTCAATTTTTACTGTCGTTAAAACGCCAACTGTTTCGTTATGTCGAACAACAACTGACGCACAAAAAGCAACAACGCAATTTACAAAGTTTTGACGACTTGATCCTCAATGTCTATCATGCCTTGCAAAAACCCAATCAACAACGGCTGATGCACGCGATGCGGCAAAAATATCAAGTGGCATTAATTGATGAATTTCAAGACACTGACCCGGTACAGTACCACATTTTCAACCGAGTGTTTCATCATCCTGACAGCACATTATTTCTCATCGGCGATCCGAAGCAAGCGATTTACAGTTTTCGCGGTGCCGACATTTTTGCATATCTGCAAGCGAATGAAAATATAGGACAAGATTGTCATCATACCCTCGATATTAACTATCGTTCAGAACAACCCTTAGTGATGGCAGTGAATACAGTTTTTCAACAAGCAACGACTCGTCCTTTTTTGATTGAAGAGATTCAATTTCATCCTGTTACACCACAAAAAGATAAATCGAACAGCACCCTTTTGCTCAAAGGACAGCCGCAACCGCCACTGAAAATTTGGTTTATTTCTCAAGCTCAGTTGCTTGCCTCCAAAATTGATCAGAAAGAATGGGACAGCCATTATATCCCGCGCGGCATTGGTTACGAAATCGCTGAATTACTCAATTTAGCAAAAAAAGGTCAAGTGATTCTTGAAGATAGAAAGCTGACCGCCGGAGATATTGCAATTTTAGTGCGAACCAATGCACAAGCTCATTTTATCGAAAAGCAATTGATTAAATTAAATATTCCTAGCGTATTGTACAGTCGCGAAAGTTTATTTGTCACGCGTGAAATTGTCGAAATTGAGCGAATTTTACACGCGATTGCCAATCCAACGGTGGAATCTT
>JFJP01025329.1_pt1 | contig 10196 bp, 9 predicted proteins | sample 431651 | NCBI WGS metagenome assembly JFJP01 (sample SAMN02602958, study PRJNA72255) | Microbial mat metagenome, whole genome shotgun sequencing project. | biome: fresh water; feature: sink hole; material: water; isolation source: purple microbial (photo- and chemosynthetic) mats found in... | reverse complement strand
AAACGAAGGTTGAAAATCCGAATCTTGGAACGTTCCTTAAAGCTGCTCATAAAGGTCTTGTGAAGCCTGCCCCAAAGCCAACCGAAGTCGTGGTCTTTGAATCAAAGACCGAAGAATTCAAAGCTGGTTCATTCCTCAATGCAGCTCATTCAGGACTCGTCAAGACTGCTCCTAATCAGTCAGAATCCTCTAAATTAGATGAATCTCCGAAGCCTTTAGAGAGTGGTAAACCAATTGAGGCGCCAAAGCCCACTGAGGCTCAGGTCGTGGAAGCAAAGACTGATAGCTTAAAGTTGGGTTCGTTCCTCAAAGCAGCACATCAAGGATTGGTCAAAGCAGCACCGAAGCCAACAGAAGCGGTATTGGTTGAAGCAAAAATCGAAGAGTTTAAAATGGGTAGCTTCTTAAAGGCAGCACACAAAGCCTTGCCAGTTCCATCCAAGAAAGAAGCTTCTCCACCGGCAGAACCGCAACCGGTTCAACTAGCTCCTAAAATAAGTGAGGCAGCTGTAATTGAAGCCAAGGAAGAAGCCTTCGAAGTTCCAGACGACATCGTGGAGGCTCTCCGAAACTTCGTTTTCTCAGCTCCTGTTCCCAGTGAACCTGAGATTATCGAAAGCAAGACTGAAACTTCAGATCTGAGCAGCTTCTTGAAAGCAACTGGAAAATCGATCCCGCCCCCGCCCAAGACCCCAGCTTTCTCACAGGTTCTTTCAAATGAAGAGGATGGTTCAGTCATGCGAACCGTGGAAACCACGAATGACCGCAAAGTGGACATCAAGCAGGACGTGAAGACTGCGGAAGATGGGTCGACGGTTACAACGACAACGACCGAAGTGGTGGAGACTAAAGAAACCGTAATCACTGAAGAAAGCAAGCTCATGCAGAGCACAGAAGCCTCAACACTTGACGCACAGTCCATTTCCGAAAGGCCTCCATCGATTCCTCCACCTCCGCTCCTACTCCCGCCAACCAACTAACTCATCGCACCGACATTAACTAACTTCTTCTAAAAAATGAGTTGTTGTTAAATCTAACTGGATTACAGGCCACACCGTTGGCGAATTTAAATTCATGCTCCCCACATCGGCAGAAACCATGAAGGAAGCCAAGCTCAAAGAGAAGGACTTGGAGAAGCAAGTCGCTGTCCTCAAGCAGAAGCTCCAGCAGTCAGAGCAGCTCGCAGATGACCTGCGAAAACGAGAAGAAGCGAGCAAGAAAGCCTATGCGATCTTACTCAGCACCATCAACGACTTCAAGTACGGAGAGAACGAGAATCTAATCGTAGCACTTGCTCACACAGAAAGGCATCCATAATGAAATCCTGATGCTCAAAAAAAGCAAAGAGCTAGACACTCAGATGCTCAAGAACTTCTCCAACGAGATGATCACCCTCGTGCAGAGCTCTATGAAGAAAGGCAGCTATAACTACCCCACCTCGAGGCAGGCCTCGGTCTCGAGAGATCCATACGGAGATAGGAACACACCTCTCAAAGAAGTCCGGTCTTTCCAACCGCTAAACCTCGAAGGAGACGACACCACAAGCCAGAAAGATGTCGAGCTTGAGCACAGAGATTCAGACCCCAAACAAGACATCAAAGAACTCACCAGACAAGTTAGACCTCTTTCTGAGATCACCAGGAAGAGAACGATGGACAATGACGAGTACCAGCCACAGCTAGACCAGGCGCGTGCCCAGCTGCTTAGAAAATGCAACCAGATCGTCAAGCTGCAGCAAGAACTCAAGCAAAAAGATAAAACCATCGAAGACCTGAGGCGTCAGATCATCGAGTTGACCAGCGGCCGCTCGGAAGCAGGCACAGGCCTAAACAAGTACCACAGGGAGACTCATCTATATGTCGAGAAGCTCTCCACTATCTTGATATCCAGCAACAAAGTCGTCAGGGGAGTTTTGGGGCAAAACACTGCAGGAGGATACGGACCGAACATATACTCGCTCAATGTTGTCGACAAGGATCCAATGCCCATCCAGCCCAGAGACGGAGCTATTAACACCCTCAGCCACTCTGATCAATCAAGTTTGGTCACCTCCAACTACAATCTGAGAAGAATCGAATCACGCGAAACGATCGGAGCAGTGACCAGCAGTCAAGGTCCTTCGAAGTCTATCGAAGTCGAGTATATGTTGAAGGAAGCAGGAAGAGTGACCAAAGACCTGTCCAGAATGTTCGACCAGTACCCGAGTCAGGAAGCCTCTCGACTGCATATTGGCAGGCAGTCTCCAGCCAAGCCATCAGACTTAGAAGATCCGACGAAGAACATCCAGCTGCTCGAGATGTCTTTACATTCTGATATTGACAAGTCTATAGAACGCCACAGCATCAGCGATCCACCCAACTACGGAAATCACAACTCGATGGCTGGTGCTGGAGACTTGCCATCAGACCCTCGAAGTGGCAGGACGCAACAGTCCCTCGAAGGGTTTAAAACAACTGGTAGCTTCAACAGAGTTGAGATCTTCAATGCAACCTTAGGAGCTGACGGGGCAAACAGCAAACATAACACTGCTCAGTTCTTCAAGCAAGACTCAAACGGACTCAACGGCTCGACGAGCCACCAAAATCAGAGCTCGAGTGTCAAAACAAAGCCAACAAACCAAAGGTTCCCCACTCCTGTCAACTCATCAGCAAAAGGCAAAAACTCCTCAGCCGTCTTCAACCAATTTTCGCTCCACAAGAAGCTCTCAGACGGGTTAGATAGCGCCAGGAACAACACTCAAGAAATAACAGCAGAGCAAAACAAACCTCTGCACAGAAATCCATGGTCTTTGAAGTTCGAGGAAAGAATTCTGCGTGAAGAGCAGGAGGCGGCTAACAGCATAGGCCAGGAAGGAGGAGTTGAAGAATACGAAGATGATGAGGAAATTAACATTCAGGTCCCACCTGGATACACGAACGACGAAGACGAAGACGACAACGATTGCTCCAACGAAGAAGAAGCAAGACTGGAGACTTTCGGACAAAGTAGGACTGGTGAGCAATGGGTCAACATGCAGGAGAACTGCGACAATTACCAGAATGAACTTGAAGAAGAATTCATGCCCATCACCAGACCTACCGTACAGTTGATCAGTCCGAGAGAAAATATAAAAGAAAAGCAGAGAGAATCTCACCCGAACAACAATTCAATTTCTCAAACATTCTCAACCCAGCTAAACCCAAAGCAAGTAAACTCGCTCATGCTCTCGCATTTTCGGTCCAATCAGATTGCAATCTCTCAACAAAATCACAGCGGAAGGAAGCTCGAAAATGCAGAAGCAGAAGTCACAGAAGAGACTGAACCAGCTTCTCGGCCCAATAATGACGACATGGTGCTATACACCAGCAGATCTGTGAGCGACATAAGTGCGAAGAGGAGAACCAGCCCCCTCTGCAACACCAGACATGTGCAGAAACCTCCAGTAGCGCACCCTGTATTCAGAAACCCTAAATTCGCAGGAGTTACCATCAACAAAGACCCGTCAACAACAAGCCTCAAGCGAATCAGCTCGTACAATGAGTTCCTCCCTGATGACAACAAAACCGCACAGGCACCAGAACCCCAGCACATGCCCAAAGACAGCTACAGGTTCAAGGATATTATGAACGAGCAGATCACAAACATCTACGATAAGAACTACCTGCCTCAACCATCTTCGAACAACTTCGCATCTCTTCAGTCTGAGATTCACTTGAGCAAAACTGACAGCCTGGCTCACCCGCTGAAGCCTTCTAGCAAGAACGAGCTCGGGAAGAAACCAACCATCAAATGCATGCTAGAAGAAGTGGAATACGCACCTTTAGATCACAACCAACTTAAATCGAGCATCATTTCTGAAGACAAGAAAACCAGTCTCTTTGAAAAACACGCCAGCTTTCAAGAGAGGATAGATGCCATCGAAAAATACGACAAGCTTCCGGAACCTCCGAGGAATGGAAAGAGAGAAATGCACGTCACCAAACCTCAAGAAGCAAAACAAAAGCGAACATCAAACGAAATACAAGAAAAGAATACAAAGTCCGAAATTGTTTCTGCACATGTCCACGCTCAAACACACGGAGACCTAGGATCACTCAAACCGCAGACGATCGAGGCAGGCAGCAAACATAGATGTTCGAATACGGTTAACTTGTCCACCAACAAAGGCTCTCCTCAGAACACTTCGATGACCCAAAACAACTACTTTAGAGACAACTTCCATGAATGGAACGAAAGGAATGATGTGCATCATCACATGCAGATGGCTGTCCAGCAAACTGAAAAAGAAAGGCCCAGAAACCCACAGGAAAAGACTTCCTTCCGATCACTGCTCAAATTCATCCATCGAGACGAGAACACCCAAAACCAAATGTCTAGTTCAGTTAAGCATTCTCGAAGACAAAGCATCTCTAGAAGCCGGAAAGCTCGCTCAGTCCTCCCGACGAAGCACACAGACGAAAGCGATGTCGCTTCTGTTAACTGCAACACCTCAGACGTGGCCAATACAATCAACATGAAGAGACATATGCGATTCAAAACAGGATACTGCGGAATGATTCGGCATATCGCAATCGATCTGGTGGAAGACAGTAAATCTGAGTCTTCTCACAACAGCGAGAAGCAGAACAGTACGGCAGACCTGCACAGCGGCTTCGGCATTCACAAATTGAAGCCTCAAGAAGACAAGCCGATCAAAAATCTGCCCCAGACACTATTCCTCCCACCTTTAGTCAGCAAAGAAGCTCTACCCAAACACAGCTTACCCGAAGACGACTCTGCTTTCAGAAGACCCTCCGAGATTAGTCTTGCCACAACCATCGCTCACCAGAACAAACAAAAACCAATACCAGCATCGCAAGCCACACCAACAAGCATGCTGAACAAGAGCAAAAAAGAGGACAAAATCCCGATCGGAGAAAAGGCAAAGATGTACATGAACAAAACCAAACCATCCACGCCGATGAATCAGTCCTCAGCAGCTGTGCGGCAGCCAGCAAAGCCATCTATTACCACAATCAGCGAATGCAGGGATGAAAAAGAAAACGTGATTTCTGGAGTGAAGCCGGTCACCGAGCTCACATACCCCAAACACCCGCCAAAGCTCGGTTTGAAAGACACAGAAGGCACAAAGTCGACCAAAACTCTCATCCGAAACTCAGAGACAGCAAGTTACCTCGGAGTGAAGCTGAACGAAATACAGAACCTGGGCGCACCTGTCGAGTCATGCGCTGACCCAATGTCCCAAAGGTCCAACGGCTACACGGTCAAAAGACAAGCATCTCCGCTGTCGAACTGCAAATATAAACAAAGCTCAGGCAACCTCGCCGCTTCGAGATTACCTCTGAACCTTGGGGCAGGCTCAGAATCATACCTGACAGGCGTCCACCATGTCAACCAGACCCCGACGAAGCTCTTGCCGCCTGCGAACCTCCAAGACAGGCCTTCCCTGGCCTCCCATCCGCACTACTCCGTGCACGACTCGATAACGATGATGCACGAGATCCTCTTGGATAAGGTGGGCGAGATGGAGAACAAGATCGAGCGAAGCAGCACGAACAAGAAACAGAGCTCGAAAGGACGCTTAGCTTAGGTCTGCAGTCAACTGAGCAGGCCTACAGGGGAAAATGTGGCCGACCAATCCTTGCGAGGTGAGCAGCTCATTAGTGTTTGACGCCGTTGTACTTCCGCTTCTCTTCCTCGACGTCTTCGAAGTATCGCTCGATTTTGAAGTACTTCTCGAGGTTGCCCAGGTTGGGGAAGTAGCTTTCGAAGGAGCTCAGTCGAGCCTGCATGTGGTCGATCAGTTCGTTGAGGTATCGTCTGTCGTCGTCTGTCGAGCAGTTCATGGCTGTCAGCGAAGCGATCTGGGTCAGTCACGGCTACCAGAGTGTTCTTTTCGTGGGCCAAATCATCGATCGACTCTTTCCTCGCGATCTGCTGCACTGCCTCCACGTTGAAGTTTGCAGAGATGCTCAGGATTACGCAGGCGAGTGCAAGGCTGTCCATCTTGCTAGCTGCTAGGGACTTGAAGTAGATGCACCGCTTCATCAAGAAGATCGCTGAATACCTGATTTTGTGGAAAAACTCCGTTGATTGGTCTTCGAAGCTGTTGTTAAGGATTGAGTCAATGAACTCGAGGTGCGTGGGTATGGAAGAGTTGAAGCCGATCGCAGCAAGGATTTCTATCTCTGTCTCGATGACGTTTCGGGGTTCGAACTTGCCTTTGCACGCGTTCTTGATCAACGAGTCGATGAGGATGTGACGGTTGTCTTCGTACTTGGTGGCGATGAAGATGCAGGTTAGTCCGATGAGGTGCACATCTGAGTCTTGGAGCCGTCTGCCGGTCCTTTGTCTTTGGTTGTACTTGAAGAAGAGGTCCATGAGGATGATGGCCTTAAAGTAGGTGTAGTCGTCCGAGGCAGGCCGGAAGAAGTTGAAAACCTCGAGCATCCAGTCTATCATGCGAGCTCGTAGGTTCTCTGAGACTGCGGTGCTCTTGAGGAAGTCTTCGAGGTCGGGGACGTTCTTCTTGAGGGCTTGCGTGTACTCCTCGCCGTAGTAGTTGTCGAACTGCTCTTGGTTCGTTCTGCAGAAGTTCTCTTCGAGCATGTCTTCGAGGGAAGCTTCTGAGTTGGCCTTCGAGTTAAGTTCGATGCCGTTGATGATCTTCTTGAGCTCGTCGATAGGCAATGTGGGTTCTTCATCCATCTTGTTCAGGTTTGGATGTTCGTTGACGGACTTCTGGGCGATTTCTATGTCCATTTTCTTCTCGTTCGATCTCTTTGCTATCGAGCTTTGGACTATTTTTTGGTTCTGAGCTTTCTTGAATGACTTTTTTGGCGGCTCTGCGCCCGTATGGAGTGCGTTCGGTAAGAACTTTCTCATGATTATAATCGCTTCTCGTCTGCCGTTATAACGTAGTCAGTGCAGTCACTCTGATGCTGCGCAGTACCTTTATCGAGTGCATTGATTGGCGCTTTGAAATAATTAAAACTTTTACTTGGCAATTAACACAACCAGAGATGGCGCAAGAGAGTGGAGAAGCCGAGAGCAACACCAAGAGAATGAGCAAGGAGTTCTTCAAGCAGCTGCTGAGGTCGGACTTCAAGATGTACTACATGACGGAACACCTCAACGAGATCCTTTACCTACACTTCAAAGGCTTCACCAAGATCGAGAATTTAGAGCCTTTCACCGGGTTGAAGTGCGTCTACATGGAGAGCAACGGTTCGCTGTCGCTCAGCAGGTTTCACCAAGCTCGAAGGCCTGGACTGCTGCAAGCTACTCAGGTGTCTCTACATCCACCAGAACCTTATAAAGAAGATCGAAGGCCTGGACCAACTCGAAGACCTCGTCGTGATCAACCTATCCGACAACATCGTGCAGACAGTCGAAGGCTTCGACCACAATCACAAACTCGAAACGCTGCTTCTCAAGCGCAACCACATCGGAGTCAACGGCATCTCTGACCTGGAGTACCTGCCGAACCTCAAGAACGTCTCGTAGTCATCAGCTCATCAGTGTACTCGACTTGGCCAACAACAAGATAGACCTTGAAGACCCCGAACCCCTCATCCAGCTGTTCGAGAAGATGCCCAAGCTCTCCGTGCTCTACCTGAACGGCAACAACGTGGTAGACTGTCTGTGAGCAGTGCAAAAAGATAGAAAACTATAGAAAAGTGCTCACCGCTCGCCTCCCCAATCTCAAGTATCTGGATGACAGACCTGTCTTCCCAGAGGACCGCAGATTCGCTGAGGCTTTCTACCGAGGAGGTCTCGAGGCTGAGCGTCAAGAGCGAGCCAAGTTCAAGGAAGAGGAGGCTCAGCAGCGAGAAGACCAGCGACTCGCTTTCCAGCAGTTCATTGAAGCGGCTAGGAGAGAGAGAGAAGAACTGCAGGCTCAACAGAGAGCCGAATCAGGCGAGTCAAAAGAGAGCTCCGACTCCGAGATCGACCCCAAGAACATCCCTACCTACTACTCATCCTCCAAAGGACCAGACTCGCAGAAAGAAGAGGACAGCAGCAGTCTCAACAGAAGCCACAGCAAATCCGCAGACCACAGCAACAGCGAGACTTCCTCTGTCGACGGAGACCAAAAGAAGCCGGAAGCTACCGAAGCGATTGAAGAGGCCGAGAAGAAGGTCGAGGTAGAGTTCTCGGAATACCTTACCGAACTAGACTAGCGACCAGTATAAAAATAATTACTTGTTGGTTATTAATCATGGGTTCTCCTGCATCGAAAGCGAAGTCGAAGGAGAATAAAGAGCAGGAAGAAGACGAGCAGCTCTCGAAGCACGAGGTTGTCATGGACCCGAAACTCGACCTCATGCCTGAACTCCTCCAGCTCAAGTCTTGTAGTTTTCAGCTCAACAGGGACGCTCAAAGAAGTCCGAGACCTGGTGGATAACTACAGGAAGCGGTCTCACGAACCGGAGATTTCTTTTCTCGACTTCACGAAGCTCATGCCGTTCACGAGAAGCATCTCGCAGGACATCTTCCGCTCCTTCGCGTACGGCGCCCGTAGCAGCGGCTGACCCAGACCGACTGAACCTGCTCGAGCTGCTGCTGTTCGTGGTGATCATTTCACACGCGAACTTCACGAACAAGGTCAAGTGTAGGCCAGCCCTCAGCAGTCATCTTCAGGCTCTTCGACTTCACCAATAGAGGCTTCTTGAGTCTCGAGGAAGGCATTCTCATGTACAAGTGCTTCGTGCTCGGCTACCTTCGCGGAACTGGCAGCAAACTCCCAGACTCCGAAAAAGTCCATAACTCTGCGAGGATCGTAGGCTGTGCTCACTAGACATTCCACCGTATCGACTCCAACCCCGACAGCAACCTCGAGTTCGAAGAAATCCAGGAGTTCATCCAAGCCAACGAGTTCACTTCGTTGCTCTTCAGCAGGTTTGAGCCCAAGTCTTTGATCAAAGAGACTCTCAGAACTTTAGACAAGTTCCCCAAGATCTCCTCCAAGGAGTTTTCGAATCTCTACAAAGAAGCCATCGCAGTAATCAAGCCTCGACAGCACACAATCGTTTCTCCTGAAGACTTCCTGCAAAAAATCCTCAGACTCGGCAATAAAAAAATCCCGTACATGCCGGTCGTTAAACAAAAGAAGAAACCGGTTATCGGACTGTCGACTTCTCGAGGCGAGAACGTTGGCATCTCAGACGAGAGGTCACTCAAGCTGCCGATCCTCGGCCACAAGAAGTCGCACAATAGCTACTTGTCTGAACAGCAGCAGGAGTCTTCGAACCAGCTAAAAGAGAAGTAGTCCAAGTCTAGCCAGGATGAGGAATAAAAACAAGATCGAGTTCGTGTTGCAACGCATGAACCAGCTGTCCAAGTCTGAGTCACGACTGCGCAGGCCGACTGGCTCGGTGATCTCATCCATCGACCTCGACCTCCTGCAGAGCCATCCGCTGACTTCTCAAGACGTCGAGGAAGGCAGCGAGCTCTACAGACTGCTGCTGCGCCAATACTATCTCTGGAAAGACAAGCGAGACCCCAACAGTCCGCACAGTCACCAGGTACGCCTGAATGACCAGAAACTTTCAGCGCTGCACAAGAAAGAAGTGAGCCACCTCTACAGCTACTTCAAGAGTCTCGCAAACGAAGAAGGCAGGCTCGACATCGCTTCGTTCAACAAAGCCTTCGAAGGCAAGGACTACATGCAGCGCATCACCGCGAGTCTCTTCTCGTACCTCGACAAGAAAGGCAAAGGCAGCATCACCTTCGAAGACTTCTTCACCTGCTTCTACCCCAACATCACCGACCGAAACCAGCTGCGACAAATCACCCAGTGGGCCGAGCAAGTCGACAGCTACTCCGAAGACTTCAGCCGCTTCCTCAAGCACGGAAAGACTGTCAAGATGAAGCCTCGAGTCCCCGAAGCAGGCCTCAAGCAGCTCAAAAAATCCTTCGACCGGTACGACACCGCAGGAGAGGGCTGTAATTATAATCTTATCCAGACCTCGATATCGACAACTTTAAAAACCTCTACACAGACTTCATAGGCAAAGCAGACTTCGAAGAGCAGTTCCGCAAGTGGGACGAAGACGCAGACGGCAAGATCGAATACGCAGACTTCGTGCGCGCGCTGCTCCAAGACCAGTACGAGCTGCCTCCCGAAGATATCGAACGAGTCGGCAACATGAAGCCATATGAACTCTACGACGTCTAAGCTGTTTTGATTGTTAAATGATGTTCATCCACGGATC
>JFJP01047758.1_pt1 | contig 10197 bp, 12 predicted proteins | sample 431651 | NCBI WGS metagenome assembly JFJP01 (sample SAMN02602958, study PRJNA72255) | Microbial mat metagenome, whole genome shotgun sequencing project. | biome: fresh water; feature: sink hole; material: water; isolation source: purple microbial (photo- and chemosynthetic) mats found in... | reverse complement strand
AGTAGGAATCCAAATTGCCTGAAATGATTGTAAATTCATATTTTTTAAGTATTTCTGTTAGTGCTAAGCAGCTACCGGAAGTTGGTGATTTTGAGGCTTAAAACCATTTATAAGCCCTAATCATGATGCGAATTGCACCTCACCATAACATTGCTTAAGCGCCAAATTCTTGTAAGTGCTGTACGTGTCTGGAATGTTTTCCAAGCACCCGCATCGAAGGTAAAGTATTTTTTCTGAAAATCAAACCGCTGGGCAAATGTCTTTTGGTAGGTATCATCGGGTATCAGGAATGGATATTTTTTTGCTAATATTGGACTGTAATATATATACATAATTATGGCTCTTCCAAAAATCATTGTTATTAAAGAAACAGAAAGCGAGATTAAGCGTCTGCTAAAAACATCGATACCTTTTATCGCACAAAGGTTGAGAGTATTACTGATACTCAAGCAACATGAATCGACGGGGATTGCAAAACGTGAAGCAGCAGCACTTGCAGGAGTGTGCGCGGATAGCGTCCAAAGGTGGCGTAGGATATACGTCACAGAGGGGATTGAAGGCCTAATAAAACATAACAAGATTGGTTATAAACCTTCTGTTTTTACTTCAGACGAGCACGCAAAGCTAGAAAAGAAGCTAAATGATCCGAATAATGGGTTGCGCGGTTATGTAGAACTAAAAGAGTGGATTAGGAAAGAATTCGGCAAGGATATTTTATATCGGACGGTAGTAAACTATTGTGTCACAAACTTTCATTCAAGCGTCAAAACAGCAAGGAAGAGCCACATTAACAAGGATGTAGGAAAAGTTGAGGTTTTTAAAAAAACTTCGGACAAGTCTGCAAAGAAATTGCGGAGGCAAACGGGAAAAAATTCAAAACCGTAAACTTATACTTTCAGGATGAGAGCAGATTTGGGTTAATGACCAAAAATGGGAAAACACTTACAGCCAGAGGTGTTAAGCCAATTTGCACCTTCCAGCAAAAATTCAAGTCAACTTATTTATTTGGTGCGTTTTCTCCCATAAACGGAGACAGTTTGCAACTTATATTGCCTTGGTGCAATGCAGAAAACTTCCAGGTATTCTTAGATACCTTGTCAAACCGTAATCCTGAAGAGTTCAAAATCATGGTTCTTGATAACGGGGCATTCCACAAAGCGAAAAAATTGAAAATCCCTGAAAACATTGCACTTGTATTCTTGCCACCCTATAGCCAATACAAAAGGCAGTTTACAAATTTAATTTTTGAATCAATTGAAAAACTGGAAAAATTCCTGTGCGGATTAGTGGAAAATACCACTGTTACCGAAATCAATTCAATATGCAAATATAACTACATTTTTTTTGATACTTTTTGGACTTCTATATAAATGCATTTGGTATGAGATCTTAGATGGCGAAGTGGGGAAGCGAAAAACAGGGGAGTGTTGTAGGCCCTCCCCCCCTTTAGATATTTTTATTATTTGCCAATTACCCTAAGATTTGCTCAATTTTCCAATTACAACATCTTATGTTACCTAGCAAAGACTATTTTTTTCCATGGCTTGGCAGATCGGCTGAGAACTATCATAGTACAGCAATATTGGATGTGTGAGTCTGCAACAATAGGTTTATTGCTGCGCACTCGGCTGCTCAAATTCCTGTTTTTCATTCATTGTTGTCAAATCTATATTCAATATTATTACTTATATCAGAAGAAATAGGATTAAAATTATCTTAATACCTTTCATTCTATTCTATTCATCTGGTTGTATTTGCAATGCAGGCAATGGTTTGCTTCCACCCGATAGGCGGTTCTTTTACCTCAAATCTTGATTCGAGAAACGAATGTAGAGTTTACCGAAAAAAATGTCTTTGTAATGCAAAACCCCATCTTTTGGGTGCTTCGTTAGCGGTTCAATGTTTTTCGGTTCATTCAGTTTTGCCTTTAAATGTTGCATATATGGCCATGGCATGTCCGTGTCCTAAGTCAAATTCCTCTTTAAGCCAATTAGTAATCTCTGTTGCTTTTGTTTTGGGATTAAGTTTTCCATCAATGATAAATCCTTTTTCCTCCGCCAATTTTTTAAAGTCAGCAGGCGTCTTGCCTGTCCTTGCTTTTATGTTGTCTATATATGCTTGAAATGACATATTTTATGCATTAACTGTTTGTTCTTTATAAAAATTTGCTGTTTATAAACCGGGTGTTGATGTTTCTCTGATTTCAACGCTTGTGTTTTGTCCGTTTAATATTGGGCATTTCTTTGCAATCTTAGTTGCTTCATTGAGATTAGCAGCCAAAAAGATGATGTAACCTGCTATGGAATTATTGTCTGCAATATGCGGTGTTTCAACAACTACATCGTTTGGTTTAAGTACTCTTCCTTGTCTTGAGAAATGATTTCCTCCATCTGCAAGTTGTTCATTATCTGAAATATCATTTATCCATTCTATCCACTGTTGCATATAGGTTTCCATTTGCTCTTTGCTTGGTTGAGCTTCTTGATTAGTTATATCCATTCGGAAAATTAATACAAATTCTTTCATCTAAGTAATTTTTGATTAGTCATTAAGCGAATTTATTTCTTGCTCTTTAAGTTTCTCTAATGCGTCTTTCATGGCTTTAACTTGTTGTGGCAAATGTCCTTGTCAATTTATAACTTCACCCACTATTTTAAAAGGATTAGTTGAACGAAATGATTTTGTGGGATTCCCCGGGAATTTTTTGTCAGTTAAGTCAGGATCGTCTTCGATTGGTCCGGTTGGTTCAACCAAATAAATTCTTTCCCTTTCTTCACCAAATGCAAGTTCTGCTCCCCAAATAGCAACATCCAATGTTGCAGAAAGGAAAACGTACTTTGCGTTTTTTCTCTGCCCGTAATTTGAGTTGAAACCGACTTCGATAAACTCACCAACTTTCAGGTCAGACTTTGTACCATGAAAATATGTCTGTGCAAAAGGTGTTGCACTGTGTCCGTCTGATTTTTGGTCGGTATTAGTTTTTTTCATTGTCACAATTTATTCTTATCAATGTTTAGTGCGTGGTTTTGTCTTGCAATAATTTTTAACGAAAACGATACGCGTATGTTGTGGAATTTTCAACACTGTCTTATCAAATTGGCACAAAAGCCGGCTGCTTGTTAACCAAATAATTAATTGGATGATCTAAATTATATTTTGGATAATTCGACCATTTTTTTCAACATGTCTGGCGTACAAAATCTTATCAGTATATCCAATCCATATTTCAGTGGAATCAGTCAATTGATATACGTATATATGGATTCCACTTCCTATATCCTTTGTAGGTGCTCCAAATTTGGCAACAATTAAATCATATGACATTTCGGATTTTAAATTATTCTCAAAATCGGAATATTTTAATTCATGTTTAATTGAATAGCTTTCCTTCGAACACGAAAAGAGAACTACAAGAAAAATTGCCAATAGATAAATTTTGCTTTTCATATTTTTAAATGTTAGTCAGGATTATTTTCATTCTGGATTTTGGTTTTAAATTGTATTCATCTGTTTGCTGTATGAAATGTTGCCTATTGCGAGCCATTTCCGGATGAAATTTACGAAAATTCATTCGAACCACAAAACAGAAGTAATGCTCCATCGCTGCATTTTTTTTACAGTTTGTTATTGGCTCATTATTTTTGCTTCGCTGCATTAATCCAACTATTTAGAATCCCTTCAAGATTTAATTTGGCTTTTTTGATTTCATCTAAATTCTTAAAGGTAGCTATTGCCCTGTCATTTTCTTTCCATATCAGTAGTCCTGACTTATCATCAATCAGTTTATCATCAGGTTGGATTATTTTCTTTGCGCCTCTATGAAAAATCAACTGGATTTGTTTAGGTGGTTGAATTCTCATGGTTACCCTATCTTGGTCTTCAAAACAATAATTCGGACCATTCCATTTTATATTTTCAGCCAATCCATTCATTGAGTTTAATATTATCTGTCGGAGTTCTTCAATTTCCGCTCTTAATGGATGATTTAGCTCATCAAGAAATTTTGTCACTTCGTCATTCATCTTTTTCATCTTTATTTATTTTCGATTTGTTATTTATTAGGCTAAAGCTGTGTTTATTTGAAAATAGCTGCTGCTGTGCTATAAAGTGTTAAATATATAATTTCTAAGTAAATAGATACGCTCCCAGTATCGATAAGCAATTTAGGTGAGTCGTTATTTGGATATTTTAATAGAACCTTAGTGGTGAAGGGCTTTGTAATGTTACAACTATATTCATCTGAAGGTGCAGAATCATGCAGTCAATAAAGTTACAATCCTTTAATAAACAAATAGAAAACAAAATTAAAATATCACAGTATTCAATGCCATGTGAGAAACCCCGACAATGGAAAGTGTAGAATTAGCAATAATTGTTTTTAGTTTGTCCATGGTTCTTTGTCTTTGGCGTTCACGAATTTCTCACCGTCAAAAATACTAATACCTTGCCATGTGGTAAACCAAAGTTGTCCTTTGTTATCCTCAAATATGCTTTGAACCACGATACACACCGTAACCTTCAGCCGAAAACCAAATATTCCCACTCCTGTCTTCACAAAAATTGTAGGTTTCTATTCCTTCAATAATATCATCCTTTGTGAAGTTGGTGTATGTTATACCATCATATTTACTCACACCACCATAAAAAGTGCCAATCCAAATATTCCCTTGCTTATCCTCTAAAATATCTGCGGCATTATTATCAGTAAGTCCATTTTTTGCTGTTAAATGAATGAATTCGCCATTCTTGTATTTAAAAATTCCATTTCCATCGGTAACAAGCCACATCGTTCCATTTTTGTCTTCTAAAAACTGAAAAACCAATTGATCGGATAACATAGGTTGCAGATTTTCGATTATTGTGGCAGGTAATATAAAAGGTGTAAATTTTTCGCCATCGAAATGACTGACACCATGGACAGTACTTACCCAAATCAAGCCTTTTCTATCAATACAAATACTCCAGATTTCCTCACTTTGAAGACCAACTTCTGTTGCGAATATTGCAAATTTTTCCCCATCAAATTTTACGAGACCTGAAGAAGTTGCAAACCAAACGTTGCCAACCTTGTCTTCAACAATTTCTCTTACCGAAAAACTGTTTTGGGTTGTTTGAATTGTAATTTTATCGAGTGATTTCCCATCATACCGTATAATTCCATTTGTATTTGTTCCAAACCAATAGTTCCCTTTTTTGTCTTGATACATAGTCCTTACAAACTCTGTGACCATTCCATTTAAATTGGTGTGAATCTGTGGAAATGTTGTACTTTGATTTGAAATGAGTGTTTGGGTGTTTGTTCTATTTTCTGTTTTACTATTGACCAATTTCTCGTTCACTTGCCTATTGCAAGATGAGATTTGAAAAGTCAGAAGTATCAAGATTAAATTTCTGGCTACGAATTTTTTTTTGCTTTCGATGTATGTCATTTTTTTTGTTTTATAATTATTGATGGCGGATTGCTAAATGCAGCGTGGCGCCTGTGTCGCGCTAAGATAGGCAACATGATGATTGTAGCGAGGGTGCAGTTGGCTACTTTTTAATAGTTATTTCACAATAATCTTACTAGCGTTTTTTATCCCGTCATTGTTAAGTTTAATATGCTTATTGTTTTATGAATTTACTTGATATAGTTACTTTTTTGTCTATTACTATTATGGTATAAACACCATTTGCTAAACTGCTCAAATTAATTTTCATTGATGCGGATTTGGCTATTCTGTTTATTAATAGTTTTCCATTAGAATCGAAAATTGAAATTGTTGCATTTATGTTTATTCCGTTTATTGTTAATTCGTTAGAGACTGGATTTGGAAACATTAAAACAGAATTGCTGCTTATATCAGTTATTTCTGTTGCACCGGCTTCTTGCGTAACTATAATTATTTGATCGGTCACACCTGTCCCTGAAATTGTTACATTTGCCGTTCTTGTTGCAGTTGCGGGGTTTCCTGTTGCTGTTAATGTTATTGTAAAGTTACCTGAACCACTTGCATTGCTGATAGTTAACCAGGTTTGATTGCTTGTTGCAGACCAGGCGACATTTGAAATTATGTCTAATGTTTGGGTGCTGATATCTATTGCTCCAATTACCATTTCATTGGTTGAAACATTTAAAACAGGTATAGCACCGTCTTGTGTCACTGTTATTATTTGATCAGTTACACCTGTAACTGAAACTGTTATGGTTGCCGTTCTTGGGGCTGTAGTTGGGTTTTCCGTAGCTGTTAATGTAATTGTAGAATTTCCGGAACCGCTTGCATCGCTAAGTGTTAACCAAGTTTCGTTGCTTGTTGCATTCCATTCTGAATTTGAATTAATTTCAAAATTTGAATGACTATTATTATCAGATGAAAGATTGATAGTGTATGTTGATAAATCCAGAGTAGCATCTTCAAATTTTAATACGCCACTCCCATAATTCCCAAACCATTTATTACCTTCAGCATCAATAGCAATACATAGGAATTCGCCATATATTCCGGTGGGACAATTGTATGTAGTCCAATTGTTCAAATCAAATTTTAAAACACCTTCGACACCTGATCTTGGAAGCCATATATTTCCTTCGGAGTCAATTGAAATTGCGAACATACCATATAAAATGTATGAGGTCCAATTTATATCATCAAATTTGGATAAACCACCTCCAGTTACAAACCATTTATTTCCTTTGTCATCAATCGCTATTGATCTAACCCAATCGTGCACCAGACCACTGTTTGATTTAGTGTAATTTGTCCAATTGGTGCCATCAAATTTCCATAAACCACCATACTCAGAACCAACCCAAATAATTCCGTTTTCTTCTATGGCTATAGATCTGATAAGACTTGAAGAAATATTTGCTGTGGTATAAGATATCCAATTGGTTCCATCATATTTTGTGATTCCTTGACCTGTCCCAAACCATAGAATACCGTTGTTGTCCATGGCGATGCAGGTAACTATATCATAAGGCAGGTAAGTGGTCCAATGCGTGCCATCAAATTTAGAAACTCCGCCTCCCCAGGTGCCAAACCATTTATTACCTTCGAGATCAATAACAATAGCTTCGACACGGTCTGTAGCTAAACCACTATTTGATATGGTATAATTTGTCCAGCTAGTTCCATCATATTTTGAAACTCCCCCTGATGTTCCAAACCACATAATGCTCTCTTTATCAATAGAAATTGAATAGACATAATCACTAGCCAAACCATCACTTGCAAGGAAATTGGTCCATTTTTGCGCATTAGCTGTGATACAAAATAAAATTGTAAAAATTAAGATCAATTTTGTTTTCATGGCTATACATTTAAATAATAAATATTTCGAACCACATTTCGGCGCTGATTTTGAAAGTAAATACACTGTATAAATATGAACTGCGATTATTGCAGGGAATTGATGACATTTTTCTCAATTGCGTCGTAGTATATTTCTCTTTGTTTTTCATATTAATTAATCAATTAACCATATTTCAAACATGTATTTAGCAATTACATTAACGGCAACGTCAGAAAGCGTAATAGAACAAATATACAATATTTTTCGGGCAATTCTTCAACAAAATAGTCTTTATAAGCTGAAACGTTTCATTGCCAGGTAATTAAAATTCTTTTTCGTACCTATGACTATCACAATTCATTTCTACAGTTTGCAAATCTCGATAATAAGAATATGTTTATGATTTGTGATTTTTTTATTCAAAGTTGATATTGGTCTCGTTATATTTACCGCTAACGAAAAACAATATGTGTATGTTGTTGGATTTCATGGCACTATCGTTTCAAAGTTGCACAAATGTTTCTTTCTTGTACATTGTGTGTATCTGGAACGTTTTATAAACACCCGCATCGAAGGTAAAGGATTTTTTGCAGAAAAGCTAGCAGCTGGACAAAGGTCTTAACCTGTACTGCAAATGCTTGCGCGCATTTGGGTGTGAGAGGCGCACCAGCAGGCTTATCCCTGCTGGCCGTCTACTCGATTTTATACCGTGTATTATGCAGTGTTATTCCTTCTTTTTAAACTGATATCCAATATTTATACTTAAAAATGGCAATACGGGCGAAAATAATGGCATCGGCGAAGTATTCAATTCAAAACTTGATTTTGTATTTTCAACAGTAGATGATGAATAAATTGTTAATGGTTGATTTAATCGCAAATCATAAATTATCCTTTTCTTTTTCCAAACATAACCAATTGTCATATTAGTAGTTATATTGTGCAAATCTGCTTTGGTATACTTATTATGGTATAACCAATAACGTGCAAAACCTCCTATATACCAACCACTTTCATTTTTTTTGAAATAATCTAGAACCCGAAAATTATAACCAAATTGAATTTGGGGTATAGAATTGTAATCATTAGATTTTCCATATGTTAAGCGGGTCTCTAAAGAATAGTAATTCTTGTAATATCCGCCGCTTAATGTAAAACCGTATTCTAAATTGGAAAATAAAGGAACTAAAACATTTGCAACTGTACTATTTTTATTCATTCCAGCAATGGGCGATAACAAATTTGTGCTTAAAAAATACGATTTGATGTTTGTTTGAGAAGTTGCTGCCATTGCAAAGCACATTACTAATATTGTGAAATATATTTTTCTCATATTTTTTTACTTATTAAAAATTCCTAAATTTCGGTACACATAAGCATTATTTCCTAATGCTCTTTCGGAGATTGTTCCTGCTGGATTTATAATATGAGTAAATCCTGTATATTCAAAAATCCCTTCACTGCCGAAGCGGTTTGCAAAAACAATCCAAGTATTCATTTGTGTTCCTACATAACTTATGTTTGCATTCATGTCGGTTGTCGAGGTCAAAGAATGTAATATTACATCAACTTTTGCTTCAGTCATTTCCTTTGTTATACTGTTACTCTGCATATCAGAGCAAATAAATAAAGCTACTTTAATACCATCTATTTCTGTTGTAACAAGTTGGTTGCCTGCTGTAATACTGTTGTCTATATCTGTCTCGTTAAGGTTTTGTTTACGATACTTAACTAATTCACCATTTGAACGAATTAATACTTGAGTGTTATACAATTTGTTGGACGAATTGTCGAGTTCGGTCATGCCAAAGACAATATTTACATGATTTGCAGAAGCAAGATTTTTCACAAATTCGGTTGAAGTTCCGGGAATCGCTTCGCTCATAGAACGCTGATATTGATCTTTTTCATCTTCATCCCAATACCATCCAAGAATTAATTCTCCAAAAACAATTACTTGAATATCATTATGTTCCAATTTGATTTTTTCAACCATTGTTTTAATGGTATTCAAGGTTATTTGTTTATCGGTTTTCGATGGCTGAATACTGACCGCTGCGACACTTAGATGTTTCGTTGCTTTGTTGTCATCATATTCAATTTTAGCACTATACATATCTATTGGCGAATAATCTAACCAATCCTTCTGACAACTCGATAAAATTGTTATCAGAATAGCATAAAACAAAAAATTTACTTTCATACGATTAATTTTTAGAAGACTTTTATTAAATGATTGCAAATTTAAGAGGCTAAAAATTAACCAAAGACTTCTTTTCTGAAAGTGGGGTAAATTTGCTTGTTGAGATACAGTAAATGTAACTGGTTGAAAATTAAAATAAAATGGATAAATTGGTATGGTATGAATTTATGGGGTTTGATTATTCTTTATAAATTTAGTAGGTGAAATGCCCATTTCGCTTTTGTAGGCACGATTAAAAGCACTCTTTGAGCCAAATCCACAATCATATGCGATTGAAAGAAAGGTAAGATTTCTATTTTGGGGATCTAAAACTTTGATGTTAAATTCTTTGATGCGAAAATGATTAATAAAATCGAAAAAATTCTTGCCCGAAATCGTATTTATGATATAGGATAAATATTTACTATGCAAATTTAATTCGCTAGCAAGGTCTTCAAGCATTAAATTCTCATTTTCGTATAATTTTTTTTCCTCAATAATTAAGATTATCTTTTGTAGTATTATGCTTGCTTCTTCTTTGCGGATTAGTTCTTTTTTTTCAGTTTTGGAAACAAACTGGTCTTTATTATCGTTTTCATTATCTAATTGCAAAGTGATTTCGGTACTATACTTTGAAATTTGCTCAAAAATTTTTGTGGAACTTATACTATAATAACTAATTGAAAAGATGAACAATAACGGAATAGAATTAACATAGTTTTCAATATTTTCTAACATCTCAA
>JFJP01041795.1_pt1 | contig 10197 bp, 9 predicted proteins | sample 431651 | NCBI WGS metagenome assembly JFJP01 (sample SAMN02602958, study PRJNA72255) | Microbial mat metagenome, whole genome shotgun sequencing project. | biome: fresh water; feature: sink hole; material: water; isolation source: purple microbial (photo- and chemosynthetic) mats found in... | reverse complement strand
CGGGTTCGTGTTTCCAGAATGATTGCTGGCGAAGAGCCGGATATGCCTTTGAAACCGAACGATGTGATTATGGTTCCTCAAATTATATTCTAAAAAACTGAAAACTGAACGGATCTTCGTAGGATTTTATGGGAAAGAAGTCTCATGAGAATTTTTGGACAGGATAACAGGATGGACAGGATTTTAATTCCCTTTATAAGAACAGGAAGGCGCACTGTCGGCAGCAAAGGGGATTTTTAATGAACCCCAAAGAAAACCCTCCATTTTTTATGGATTACCCGAAGCACTCCCCCTATCCGGTTAATCCTGTTAAAAGAAACCCATTGTTTCTCTCGCGGTTGCATCTGGGCACCATAAAATCTATGTAGAACCTTTTATTATGACTACTCCATATATTGCTGGCACGAATCAGAATATTGCTGACGCGAATCAGAATTCCTCTTCGGGGCGAGTCCCTGACTGGCGGGAGATCCTTGCCATTCTGATGGAGCGGGCGTGGATTGGTCTGGTGGTGGCGGCTGTGGTTTTCTGCATTTCTTTTATCCAGCTCAAACGGGCTGTTCCCTATTACCGTAGTACAGCCGTGCTGATGGTGGAGGCTCAAGCCGCGAAGATTTTGAATTATCAAGATGTTGTTTCGCTGAGTAGCCGTAATCTGGAATATTTCAATACGGTGGTGAATATGCTGCACAGCCGTCCAATGATGGAGCAGGCCATTCAGCGGAGCGGGCTGGCGGATCGTCCGGAGTTCTTCCCCGGCATGACCAGTGTGGTACAGAAGGCCGATGCCGCGCGGCAGCTGGCCTCCATCAGTCCCGTGGAAAAAAGCCGTCTCATTAACGTTACGGTCGAGCATTCCAACGCTCAGATTGCCAGCGACCTGGCCAATGCGATAGCCCGCGCCTATATCCAGCAGGATTTGGACAGCCGCATGAGTACTTCTTTGCGGGCAGTCGACTGGTTACAGGAAAAGGCGGGAGAGTATCGCCAGAAGCTCGAGCAGGGTCTGCTGCAGTTGCAAAAATACAGAGAAGACACCGAGTCGGTTTCTCTCGAGAATGATCAGAATATCGTCATTGCAAAGCTGGCGGCACTCAATGCTGCCCTGACGGGTGCGCAGACCGAGCGCATTGATGCCGAAAGCCGCTGGAAGGCGGTGCAGGAGCAGGTGGATGCCGGGTTTCCGATGGCGCAGATTGCGCTTCAGATGCAAGACGAACCAGAGCTTGTTGAGGCGTTGTCTACGTGGCGGACACAACAGCAGCAGATCGTCCAGTTGCAGCAGCGCTACAAGCCGGAATTTCCTGAATTGCAGGAGGCCATAGAGACTGAGCAGGCTTTGAAAAAACGGTTTGAAGAGGCCTGTAAGAGGGCCGTCTACACCCTTAAAGCAAGGTATGAGACGCTGATGACGCGTGAGGAGGGGTTGAAAAAAGCATTGCAGGCGCAGGAGCAGTTGGCCTTTTCATTGGCGCGCCAGCTGGTTCGCTATAACGACCTCAAACGTAATGTGGAGGCTGACCAAGAGATTTATCAGGCCATGATTTCCCGGATGAAAGAGACCAGTATCGTGGGAACTCTTCCGTCGGAGACAATCCTTCTGGCTGAAGAAGCCCGTCCGGCATCGGCTCCTTTCAAGCCTCAACCTCGCCAGATGTTGCTACGCGGAGCCGTCCTTGGCCTCGCTCTCGGAGCGGGTCTCATTTTCCTTCTGTATTACAGTGACCACCGTTTTCGGCGCCACGAAGAGGTGGAGCGAGCTCTTGGGGTTCCGGTGCTGACCGCCCTTCCGTTTATTGCCGGAGAAACGGAACATGAACGGGGAATGATTTGTCATCTGGATCAGACCAGTGAGGTGACGGAGGCTTTCCGTACCCTGCGAGCCATTACACAGGTTAGTCCTTCCATCCAGAATGCGAAGGTTTTTCTGGTCACCAGCACGCAACCTGGCGAGGGGAAGTCGTTGATCTCCACCAATCTGGCGATCAGCTTCGCGCAAGATGGGCTGAAGACGTTGCTGATCGGTGCCGACCTGCGCCGTCCGGCATTTAAACACATTTTCGGTTTGAAAGAACTGCCTCCCGGCCTTTCCGAAATTCTTAAAGGCAAGTTATCCATGCAGGATGCGTTGAGCCTCAAGATGGTTTCCCATCTCGATGTGATCGCCGCCGGATCGATTCCATCGCACCCGGCTGAACTGCTGGGGAATTCTGTGATGACGGATCTGATGGCCGATGCGAGGACCATCTATGACCGGATCGTGATTGATTCTTCGCCCATGATGGGTGTTAGTGATGCCATGCTTTTGATGAGGCATGTGGACGGAGTTCTGTTTGTTGTCCGGCAGGGAGTCACGCACAGTCTGGGAGCTACTCATGCCATGAAGAAAATTCGCGAAAGCGGAGCAACCTGTCTCGGTGCAGTAATGAACGGCGTCAATTTAAAGTCGTTCACCAACTATTATTACTACCGTCGGTATGGCGGATATGCTTATCAGCAGTATCAGTCCCATCCGGCGGAGCCTGCGGGGAAATGAAAAGAATTGGCAACCGTGCTCCGGGCCCGTTGGTTTTACTCCTCGCGATCTTGATCTGCGGCGGGACGGGCTTTTGGTTAAGAAATGCGGCCATGGCCGCGCTCTCTATGGCGGGATTCCTGTGGCTGGGGTTGCGCGGGTTTCGGGATCTGTCGGGCAGTCCCGTCCGTCGGGCGCGGATCGGTTTTTTTACGGGGTCAGCCGTTCTGCTGGTGCTGCTGGTCATTTATTATTTCAATGCGACCCATCGCTGGGCGGACGGGATGGGCGCATCCCCGATTCGTCATTTCAGGTTTTTACCGGGATCCGCTTTTTCTCAAGGCACCTTGCAGGCACTTTGTTTTTCTGCCCTCGCGCTGGTTGTCGGAGGACTCGCCATGAATCTCGGCCGTAAAGAGGTGCGGCTTTTCAGTTCCGTGGCGGTGCTGGCGGCGGCGGTGACCGCTATGGCGGTATTGGGGCAGCGGTTTACTCCGAGGCGGTATCCCATCTTTGAACTCACCGGGTTTTTTGCCTACGAAAATCATTTTGCCGCTTTTGCAAATCTGATCCTGCCGGTCGCGCTTTGTGCGGCGGCGCGGCAACGGATGAACGCCTTTCAGACCGGACGGATTTCCAGTCCGGCGGGAATCATGCTGCTGGCAGCCGCCCTCATTGGCGCTGCGGTTGCAGTTTCCCGGTCGCGCACCGGACTGGCGGTGAGCGGATTGATCCTTGTGTCCTTTATTTGTTGGCAATTCCGGCTTCAGCGGCGCTACCCCTTTATGATCCCTCCGGCCTCGCTAGGGGCTAAAATCAGCCTTGGAGCGGGTGCTCTCGTCGCCGCCGGTCTAGTGATGATTCATGTGATCCGTGACTCAGGTAATGGGGCCCGAATTGTGCAGGAATTTTCCTTCCGCCGGCAGGTCGTGGCCGATGTGATATCCATGTGGAAATCTCATCCTTGGTGGGGAACCGGTCCGGGATCATTTACTGCGGTTTTCCCCTACTATCAGACATTGCCTGTAGAAAAACATTTCTTTGCGCATGCCCACTGTGAACCGCTGGAGTTTCTGACCGAATACGGGTTGCTGGGCAGCATCATTTTTACGGTCGTTATGGCCGGCCTTTTTCTTTGCGGGCGGCACCGTGACACACAGAGCCGGAGCAGCCCTTCGTTTAATGAGCTGGAAGGCTTCGGGCTCACTCTGGCTCTATGCGGCATCGGTTTGCACAGTTTAACCGATTTTCCGTTGCGCCACCCCTTGAATGCCTTGATCGTCTGGGTCTGGATCGGTATTCTCTGTAGCCGTATCAATGGATTTGCAGCGATGAATTTTTTACTGAACAGAAACAGGGTAAGACGCCCGGACAGGGAAGTAGAATGACACGAGGCGAAAAAAAATCCGCCGGACGAGACTGGCAACTGGTGATCCGGCCTCGCAACCGGTGGTTCGACCTGCATTTAGCTGATTTGTGGCGTTATCGTGATCTGGTAACGATGTTTGTTCGGCGCGATTTCACGGCACAGTTTAAACAAACCGTTCTCGGGCCCATCTGGTTTATTCTTCAACCGTTGCTGACCACGATTGTTTTTACTGTCGTCTTCGGGAACATCGCGAAGTTAAGTACAGATGGATTGCCGAAAATTCTTTTTTATCTGAGCGGAAATGTAGTCTGGATGTATTTTTCAGGGGTGCTGACGGCCGCCTCGAATACCTTTGTCGGGAACGCAAACTTGTTTGGGAAGGTCTATTTTCCCCGTTTGGCGGTGCCGCTTTCGCTGGCGATCTCGCATGTCTTGCAGTTCTTTTTGCAGTTTTTGTTTTTACTCTGCTTCATCGGCTACTATTGGCTCAACGGGGCTGGAGTGCATTTCACCGTATATGCTTGGTTATTTCCGTTGCTCATCCTGCTGATGGCCGGGCAGGCGCTAGGGTTGGGAATTCTCTTCAGTTCGATGACAACCAAATATCGGGATTTGCGTTTCCTGCTCGAATTCGGCGTGCGTCTTTTGATGTATGCCGCGCCGGTCGTCTACCCGTTATCGGTCATCCCTGGACAGTGGCGCTGGTTTTTGCTGATCAACCCGATGACGCCGATCATTGAGATTTTCCGGCTGGGATTCTTAGGGCAGGGGACATTTTCTGTCTGGCAGCTCGGCTACAGCATCGGCTTCACTGTCTTTTCATTAGTCGGCGGCATCGCAATTTTTAACCGGGTCGAACGGACGTTTATGGATACGGTTTAAGAAAAGACTGAAAGGGAGAGAGAAAAGCTGAAAGGCTGAAAACGTTATGAAATTAAGTCAGGAGTTGAGAGACCGGACGAAGGCTTTTGCCTCCAAAGTAATAAGGCTTTACGTAGATCTTCCGAAACAGCGGGAGGAAGTTCGCGTTGTCGGCAAGCAATTACTCCGATCTGGGACATCGGTTGCGGCTCATGCGAGAGAAGCCTCCCGGGCGAGATCTGATGCAGAGCTGTGTTCGAAAATCGGAGGGCTTTTGCAGGAAGCTGATGAGTCACAGCTGTGGCTTGAACTGCTGGGTGAAGATTGTGGCATTTCTCATGAATATCTCGCAGTTCTTCATGGTGAGGCTGATGAGTTGATCGCTATATTCACGACCATAGTGTCTAGAATTCAAATTCGGAAAATTTAGAAATTATGAAAAATTCAGGTTACTCAGCATCCGTTGCCTTTCTGGTTCTGTTTTCCAACTTTCAGCGTTTCAGCGCTTCAGCGTTTCAGCATTTCAGGATTTTCTCCCATGTCTGATCCAATTATTCAGGTTGAAAGCCTGTCGAAACAATATCGGTTGGGCGAGGTTTCTACGGGAACCATTGCCCACGACATCAATCGATGGTGGGCGAGGATGCGCGGCAAAGAGGATCCCACCTTGCGTGTCACTGCGGTGAATAACAGGGCGCAGGCTTCGGCTCGTGACGACGAGTTTGTCTGGGCCTTGAAGGACGTCAACTTTGAAGTTCAGCGTGGCGAGGTGCTGGGTGTCATCGGCCGCAATGGAGCCGGGAAGAGCACGCTGTTGAAAATTCTGAGCCGGATCACAGCCCCGACAACCGGAGAAATCCGTGTCGATGGACGGATCGCATCTCTGCTCGAAGTCGGCACCGGATTCCATCCCGAGCTGACCGGACGGGAAAACATTTTTCTGAACGGGGCGATTCTCGGCATGACGCAAACCGAAATCCGCAGCAAACTCGACGAGATCGTTGAGTTTTCCGGATGCTCCCGTTATCTTGACACGCCGGTAAAGCGTTATTCCAGCGGCATGGTGGTTCGCCTCGGCTTCGCTGTCGCCGCGCATCTGGAGCCTGATATTCTGATCGTCGATGAAGTGCTGGCTGTCGGTGATGCCGAGTTCCAGAAAAAGTGCATCGGCAAGATGCAGGATGTAGCCGCGCATGGCCGGACGGTTTTGTTTGTCAGCCACAATCTGGCGGCTGTGCAAAATCTTTGCGGATCCGCGATTTGGATGGATAATGGAACGATCGCCATGCCAAAAGATGCGGTCGCCAAGGTGGTCGACGCGTATGAAGAGTCGGGGCGGTCTGTCTTTGGGTCTACAGATATTATTCCGAAACAACATCGGGTAATATCTCCTTTGCAAATTCAGCGAATTGAAATGATTGGCCAGAATGGCGAGTGCACTTCTATTTTTAAATATGGAGAACCGGTTCGTATCCGAATGATTTGTTCGTGTTCAGAAAAGCTGAACGGAGTGTCTTTCGGGATGGCGGTGCGTTCAAGTGGGCTTCTTTTCACCACACTGCTTAACCCGGGAGAGTTTTCGGTACCAGCTTCTGACGTCTATGCGATCGAGTGTCTGGTGCCGGGGGGAGACCTTCTCCCGGGGATTTTTTATTTAGATGTCGGAGCTTCACGTTCTGGGGTTGGATTAGGCTTGGATTATGTTCCCGACGCGATTTCATTTTCCGTTTCCGATGCAGGGGTGACTTCAGATTGGAAATTTGATCGACGACAGCATGGTATCGTTTCTGTTTCTTCAGAATGGATAACGTTAGGATGAGCGCTTTGATTGGAGCGAATAGGATATGATCCCTTTTTTTGTTACTCATATTTCTCGGGATGCGTCCGCGCATGTGGGGCGGGTGCTGGAGAGTAAATTTCTGAGCGAGGGGGCACTGGTTTCTGAATTTGAAAAGCAGTTGGAGCAAAAGCTGAATTTTCAGCGTGCGGTGGCTTTGAATAGTGGAACCTCTGCGCTTCATCTTGGTTTGGCCTGCGGAGGGATTGGGCCGGGCGATGAAGTGATTTTGCCATCGCAAACGTTTATTGCTTCTGGTTTGTCGATTTTGCAGCAGGGGGCCGTCCCGGTTTTTGCTGATGTCCAGTATGAAACTGGGAATATAGATCCAGAATCGATCCGTAGATGTATTACCTCTCGTACACGAGCTCTGATGCCGGTTCATTGGGCTGGCTACCCGTGCGATATGGACGAGCTTCGAACGATTGCAGAAGAATATGGGTTGTGGGTGATTGAAGATGCGGCGCATGCTCTCGGCGCGATGTATAAGGGGCGCCCAGTAGGTTCGCTTTCTCGTTTCACGGCTTTTTCTTTTCAGGCGATTAAGCATATATCGACGGGGGATGGAGGGTTGCTGACTTGTCCCGATCCGGAGGATTATAAAACGGCGCGGCGACGTCGCTGGTTTGGAATCGATCGTGCGGCAAGTCCCATGTCTTTGCTTGGCGAGCGCGAGTATGATTTAGGTGACCTGGGGTATAAATACCATCTAAACGATTTTTCTGCCGCCCTCGGATTGGCAAATCTCGCGGATCTAGATGGCATTTTGTCGAGACGGCGTGAAATTTCTGCGCGATATCGTCGGGAATTGATGGGGGTCAATGGCCTTCGTTTACTTGAAAGTCGAAGCGATCGGGAAAGTGCTTGCTGGTTATTCACCTTTCATGTTGAACGGCGTGATGATTTTATACGGGCGTTAAAAGATCGCGGCGTCCCCGCCTCCGTTGTTCATCTGGGAATACACAAAAATTCCGTGTTTAATCAACAAAGTGCCAGCTTGTCAGCACAGCACCGATTTGATCAGACTCAAATTTCGATCCCTGTTCACCAGGAGTTAACGGACCAAGATGTAACGCATATTATTGAAACGATTCAGAGGGGATGGTAATCGACGGTGACGGAACTAAATCCAGTTGTTCGCTTTGCTGAACCTTCAGATGCGCCTGGGTTGGTTCGCCTGTTTTCTAGATATTACACTCAAAATAAACCGGAGGCTTATTTTTTGTGGCAGTTTTTTAGCCCTGAAATGCCGGCAAAACTAGTGGTCGTTGTAGAGGCTGAGGAAATCGTTGGGTCATTTGGTCTCATGCTTCGCCCATTGTCTCAGGGGTTGCGTTGTGCGCAGGCGATGGACATGTTGTTGGCGGAAACGCATCGAGGGCATGGCCTTTTTTCTGCCATGGTTCGGCATGCACTCGTGGCTTTTCGTGATATTCATTACTTGGTTGTTCTCGCCAATCGATCCGGGATGGATGCGGTTACGCGAAGTTTAGGCTGGTCTGTGATTGCGCAGGTTCCGGTCTACACGGCTTTGAAGATTCCCCTCTGCGGCGCAATAAGCGATCCGGAGCTGGCCGGCGGGCAGGATGTGGACGACACGCTTCGAATTATTTATGATCGGCGCACGGAGCACTGGAGGTTTGATGATCACCCGGTTAATCAATATCACTGTTTAGAAGTTTCTGGTGTGCGCGGATATCTCAAGGTGTTTTCTACTCCGGCTGAGGCGGCAAACCGAATCGGCGATATATTGTACGTTACTCCGGCGGATCAGACAGCAACGGAGCGGTGGTTACAGCAAGCGTTTGAATGGTTCCGCCAGAATGAGGTGTGGTCTTGCGGCCTCTGGGCGCTTCCTGATACGGTGATGGCCGCTTCGGCGGTACGGGCGGGGTTGGTGCCGCAACTGCAGGATCGCTGGTTGTGTGTAACTTCAGTGGGAAGCGAGCGCCCCGAAATGAGATGGGATGTGTGTGCGGCGGATGCAGAGTTTTATTAAAAATGAACTCGAAAAGGATTAAGTTATGAAGGTTCTATTGTTAGGTCATAGCGGGTTCGTAGGAAGCGGAGTGCATACCGAGCTGATATCCAGAGGGATCACGATGGACATCGCATCCCGTGCGACGGGGTGCGATCTCCGTGATTTTGATTCATTCTACGCGACGATGGAAAACGTTCGTCCGAATGTGGTGATTAACTGTGCGGCGATGGTGGGCAGTTTGAAATACGTTTCAGATTATGCTGCGGATGTTGCTCATAACAACTTGCTGATGTTGACGAATATGTATCGGGTTTTGGGGTTGAAGTTCCCCGAGGTCGCGTTGATTCAGCCGATTGCAAACTGCATGTATCCGGGAGCGTCTTCGCTCTTTCGCGAAGATGAGTGGAGCGATGGCCCCGTTCATCCATCGGTGTTGGCGTACGGGGCCACCCGTCGGATGGGTATGACGATTGGTGAATGTTATCGCCGGCAGTATGGTGTACGCAGTGTTTTCTTGATTGCGCCAAACATGTATGGCCCGAATGATTCTCATGACCCCGAAAAAGCCCACGCGTTAAATGCGCTGGTTTCAAAGTTTGTAAAGGCATCTCACACCGGAACGGGTGTGGAAATCTGGGGAACCGGAACTCCGGTGCGCGAATGGCTTTATGTAAATGATTTCGCCCGGGTCGCTTGCGATGTCATTGAACATTTATGTAAATGATTTCGCCCGGGTCGCTTGCGATGTCATTGAACAATTGGAACGGCAGGTTTTTGATGAACCGATTAATATTGCCCGCGAAGAGGGTGTTACCATTCGGCATCTTGTGGAGTTGATTGCCGGCACGCTGGCATTTGACGGGAAGATTACCTACAACACATCCTACCCGGATGGGGCTCCGTCTAAAATAATGTCTCAGTCCCGGTTCCGGCGGTATTTCCCTAATTTCGAGTTCACCCCTTTTCCGAAGGGATTGGATGAGACGATCCAATATTACCAACGCCTGTTCCCGTATTAATCTTTTGAACCGAGAGCCTCTGGTTGAACATTCTACTCTACAGTCCGTCTATGGTGGGGCACCCGCAGGTTTACTGTCGGGTGCTCGCGGATATTTTGATTGAGGAGGGTCATCAGATCGTCATCGCCGGATCTGGGAAAACAGAAAACTGGCAGCTGGAGTTTAATGATTTGTCGACATTGATAAATCATCCGCAGATTCAGTTTGAAAATACCCGTTCGCGCAGTTCGTGCGCTACGGCCAATTTATCTGCCGAAGAGCTGCGAGCCCTTCAGGATGACTTCCAAATAGAATCCACGCTGTTTGTTGAGGGCGATTATTTTTCTGAACAGTTTCGGCGTATCGCAAGTGGTGAGACGGCCAGACTCAGAGGACGCACTGCCGCAATTTTTTCTCTTACATCACGATGGTGTCCCGGGGAAGATGGATACACCGGAGAGAAGTTGCCCCGGTTCGGCCCGACTTTGCGGAACAAGTTGGGGTGCCTGAAGCGTGCTGTGTTGCATCGTAAAGATTCCGAACGGTATTTTTACGAAACCGTTTTGATGAGAAAGCGTGTGATCGATTCTTTTATCGTAAAAGATGAGAGAATTTTGGAGCGATACGGGGACTTTG